>Ga0075029_100000330_pt1 | contig 26905 bp, 38 predicted proteins | sample LitLauG_LLR_2013_FD_71391 | JGI IMG/M metagenome (GOLD analysis project Ga0075029, IMG submission 71391) | Freshwater sediment microbial communities from North America - Little Laurel Run_MetaG_LLR_2013 | ecosystem: Environmental > Aquatic > Freshwater > Creek > Sediment | place: USA... | reverse complement strand
CTTCAATGATCGTATGACCCCGACTAAGCATACGAAACCAGGACTTTAAGAGGCCCCCATGATCCCAGAAAACGAAAAGCCAGTTAAAGACATTACTCAGGGTCGGAAGTCAGAGAACAAGATTGAGTTGGGCAATGGGAAGTCTAACGGTGCAGAAGAGCTGATGGACAAATCCGTTATATCCCAGTACCGCAATGATGGCGAAGACCAGGACGAAACAAAGAAGTTCATCAATCCTGGCCATGATGAGGACACCTTTCCCGCTGATGCTAACTTGTTTGGGCAAGGCCATACCACCATCGTTAATCAAAAACCTGGCTACAAAGATATCTAACGGTGCTTCCCTATCTCCACGCCACCCCAAACTGTACGGGTACTTACGTGCTGGTTAGCGACGAATCCTCTAACCCCCAGGCATGGCAATGTAACGTCTGTCGCGGTTCCCAGTATGTAATGCGTGAGATTGCCAAACAGGTAAACAGTGGACCCAGTAAGTAACACGGACGGCATAGATCGACTGCCCCGCGCCGAATTAAACAAACGGGCAGAGGCAGCCGCAGAGTTACTCAGACGGTATGAAGATGAGCGCATCCGTTTCTACAGCCCATGTTCCCCAAAGCATATCCAGTTTCACAAGTCGCTAAAACCCATTCGCATATTCTTTGGTGGTAACCGAAGCGGTAAGACGACAGCGGGTGTTACAGAGTTGGTGTATCGGGCGTGTTTCAAGACCCATCGGTTTACGGGACTTGAGAATAGGCAACCAGGTAACTACCGAATCTTCACAGAGAAGTACCAGCTTGTGGAGACTTTCATAATCCCATTACTCAAGACCTGGGTACCCAAAAAATGGTATCGAGGTGGTTCGTGGCAAACGGCCTATGACTCTCGCAATCATTTGATCTATGGAGCCAATGGGTCGATCATCTCAATAATGACCTATGACCAGGACGTTGCTGGCGCGGCCTCGGTTGAACTGGACTTTGTGTGGGCTGATGAAGAAATGCCACAGCGACTATTCTCCGAAACCATGACCCGTCTGATTTCCCGCAAGGGTGCGATGGCGTTAACCGTGACCCCGATGTACTCCATGACCTGGGCGATGACCTACTGGAACAAAGTCGATGACCCCAATGTTGATGTGTTCAAGGTATCCATCCATGACAACCCGAACCTCCCAGAAAAAGAAAAGCAAGCGATCATTGCGAACTGGCCAGAACACGAACGCAAAGCCCGTGAAGAGGGCCAGTTTATGGAGTTTGATGGCCTCGTATATACAGAACTAGATAATCAAGTTCATTTCATTCCAGAATCCCGAAAGCCCCTGGCGCACTATCCCGTTATCTGTACCGTAGATCCGCATCAACGCAAAGGCACTTATGTGACATGGGCTTACGTTGATGAGCATAACTCAGTCGTGTTCTTTGATGAAGCCCTGATTAAGGGCACCGCACAAGAGGCTGTTGAGTACATTCAACAGCGTGAACAATTACACGGTGCCCGTACCATGTTGCGGTTGATTGACCCCGCCGCCAATAAGCAAGTGAGTGGCTACGGGTCGGCCAGGACCACGCTGCGAGAGTTTGCTGATGCGGGGATGTCCTTCACCCTCGCAGATAATTCAGAGGGGGGATATAACGTTGTTCACGAATACCTCCGATGGGACAAAACGAAACCCTTGGATTCGATGAACCATCCACAGGTTTATTTCACCAAAGATGTTCCGCAGACCTGGCACGGAATGTCTAACTTCATGTGGGACGAGTGGGCGCACGGCAACACGTTGAAAGACGAGAAAGAACGCCCCCGTGACTATCTCAAGGATTTTCCAGACTGTGTTCGATACACCCTGGCCGTTAGACCCCAATACAGTCAGCAACTTGCCCCTGTCCGTTTGAATCAACACACATCACAGCGGTCTGAGGCTTCACGAATCGCTGAATTAGGTTTAGTGTTCCCACCCTTAAATAGTTTAAACGTCTTCCGTCAGTAGGTTACCCATGGCCGATTTATCACGTTACGAATTACTAAAGAGCGAGGTTGAGCCACGCGAGGTCAATGACCAGGACAATCTTTCTCTGTCCGCTGAGAAGTTACGGACTCTTGGACAGGAACTAAACCAACGCTACGAGAAGATGAAACAGTATTCCGAACGCGAACAATGGGAGGCTGAAAAAGCCGAAGCATTGAAAGCGTACTATTTAGAGGCACCCGATAAACCCGTTCCCTACGCCGGTGCCGCTAACCTTCGATGTATCTTCACCCGCATTGCCGCTGACTCCCTTCACGCCAATCACATGTATTCGATCTTTGGGCAAGGGAACATGGCCAAGGTTAAGCCCCATTATTTGACTGAGGACTTTAAGAGTAAGGCTGATAAGGCTGCTGCCTATCTCAGTTACCAGTTGGCCTACGAAGCTGATTTCTACAGTGTGCTGGATGATGCCGATTTGAAGGATAAGAAATTCGGCACGGCTTACTTGGAGCCCCGTTACGAACGACAGATCAAGTGGGAAACCGTCAAGTATCAGACCGAAGAGGAAGTGCCAGAACTGGACAAGGACGGCAACCCCACCGGACAAGTTAAGAAGATTAAGCGGAACAAGACCAAGAAAGAAAAGAAGGTCGTGTTTGACGGGATCAAGATTGAGAGCATAAGCCCAGAATTTATTTACAAATCCCCGTTCATTGTCAACTTCGAGGATGCCATAGAGAAGGATGTGGTCTTCAAATACAAAAAGACCACGATGGAAGAAGTTAAGCAATTGGCCGAAGAAACGGAAAGCGGCGATTCTTATTTCATCAAATCCCAAGTAGAAGAACTGCGGGGGTTGATGGTGTCGAAGTTAATGGATGACACCAGTGCGCTGGAACAGGCAAGGAAACAGTATGACGGCTTTACTATTGGCTGGTATTTGGACCAACAGCTTGTTGAACTTGTCCAAGCCTATTTGTGGAAAGACATTGATGACGATGGTAAACGAGAAGAGATTACAGTGGTCTTTGAAGCAAAGACCGGAGTTGTGGTTAGAGTCGCGCTTACACCGTGCAGGATAGTCGAAATCAAAACCAGACCCATTGACGGAAGAGGTCCGGGGGAAAGTTTACATAAAGCAATACGCCCGCTTTGCGACGAATGGGAAGCCATACACAACGCTAGAGTTAATGCTGGTGCGTGGGAAAATACAGTGTTCGGTTTCTATCGAGCCGGTGGACGTTTCAATCCCGAAGCAGTTACCATCGTCCCTGGTCACTTTTACCCCGTCGATGATCCCCGCGAAGTCTCTTTTGCCCCTACGCCTCCCGTACGCCAGTCCTATTTTCAGGAAGAAGGCCTACTGCTTCAATATGTCGAACGGATACTCGGCATAACGGACAACATCCAAGGACTCCCCGCAGCGGGTGAACAAACCGCCACAGAGTCCATTTCGATGAATCAGAAAGCGTCTATTCGTATCAGTAACCCCCTTAACCGGTTGGTTCTCTCACTCGAAAAGCTGTTGAACCATATGTGGGACTTGAACTGTCAGTGCGCCCCTGAGAACAAAGAATTCTACGTGGTTGGAATTGGGAAGGGCGTGCCGCTGTTCAAGACCATGAAGCGGGAAGATTTCGCCACCCAGACCAAGTTCAAGCTGGAAATCCAGAATGTCTTTGACCAACAGCAGATGCAGCAGACTTGGTTAATGGCCTTCAAGATGTTCCGTCAAGACCCCATCATTGCCATGAACCCCGCCTCGGCGTATGAGTTGTTCAAGAATACGGTGCAGGGTATGGGCATTAACCTCACCATTCCCAAACCCCCACAGGCTGATGCCCTGTCGCCCAGTGAAGTCTTGGAGATGATTGAGGCTGGACGGGACTACAACCCGATGCCAGGCGTGGATGCCGATGAACACTTACAGCGGTACGAAGAGTTTATGCAGACCGAAGAGTATGACGAGTGGGATCTGGACAAGAAAACCCACTTGAAGTTAATGATCCAGAAATTCCAACACTTGAAGAAAGCCCTTGAGAAGTTCCAGTTGAATAAGTCCGGTATCTTTGAACCAGGTCCAAATCTCCAAGGACAGGCCCCACTTCCGGGGATGACCATGAGTCAAAACCCATCGAACACGATGAATACCCTTCGCGCCAGCGAAACTGGTCCTTCCATGGCCGCGCAACCGCAGAACGGTGTTATGGGTTCCATGATGGGGGGTAAATAATGAAACGGAAAGAGTTGCTTGAGAAGATTGCAAACCTTGAAAAGCGTATACTGGAATTAGAGTCCAGACCCCAGGTCGTCTATCAACCCATCTGGCAATATATTCCACAGCCAATCTACGTTCAACCAATACAGATTCCATACCCATATTACTACCAACAGACATATTGTGGGCAGAACATCGCAACTCAAAACTATCAGTTAACAGCAGGTAATTACTAATGAACTGGATTGCCAGCTTACAAAAGCTGTTAAGTTCCAATGAAGGTAAGGACATGTTGAAGTTCGGCATGAAGCCCCTGCCGTCCAATCCAGAATCCATTAAAGCCGATGTAATGAAGGTTATCGAATTCGGTAACTCCCCTGCCTACAAGTCCTATGAGAATGAGGCGTGGGCGCAGGTCTTTACATATTTGAATCAGATATTGAACGAGAAGGCTACCGCGCAAGAAGTGGATCAGGCGCGTGGCGGGTTAAGAGCATCATTGGATCTTTTAAGAGTTGTAGATCTGGCAATTAAAAAGCAGGAAGAACTAAAGAAGAAAGTATTGGTGAGCAGGTAGTGGGTCATCGCACAGGAATTCAGCGAAGAGCTTACTGGGCATGGTATCGAACTACAGATATGTACAAAGCCCGCGTCACACAGCGTCGAAAGTATTCCACTTCTCGTAGAGAGAATTTAAAGCGGTTATCAGATCAGCTTAAAAACAAACCCTGCGCGGATTGTCAAGGTTGGTACGAACCTTGTCAAATGCAGTTCGATCACAGAGATCCTTCAAAAAAGATTTTAGAAATAGGTCAAATGGTTTCCCGTAATTCAGCAGTATCGTCGATTTTAGAAGAAGCAAAAAAGTGTGATGTGGTATGTGCCAACTGTCACATGCTTAGAACGCATAAGCAAAGACAACTTGGTCTTATTCACGCAGGTCGTAAACCGCTAATGGTACCACAGTCCATTAGTGAATTCGCCCCCATCACGGCGTAAAAGGAGATGTCTATGGACACTGGAACACCCGCAAGCTCAATCCCTTCATCGGCGGGACAGTCCGATGCAACCCAAGAGCTTGAAAAAATGAAGCAACAAATCGCAGACCTTGAACGTGCAAACAAAGGCATAAAAGCTGATTTACTCAGCGAACGCGAGAAAAGACAGCAGCTTGAAGCAGCGAAGGCAAATCCCGTCCCTGCGGGTAATCAGGTGGCCGACCCTGTTGATGCTCTGTTGCAGAAGAAAGTTGTTGAACACGCTACCCCGTTAATCATGCAGGCCGTGGCTTATGAGAAGGCGAAAGCCTTTATCGCAAGCAAGGCTAATGTCGATCCAGATGAAGTGGAACAGTCCGACGCATTTAAAGAAGTTGTTGCGTTCGCGCAACGGCGTGGGATTGTTGGATCTTCACCTGACAAGACGGCTAAATTAGCGTGGACGTTGATGGAACAAGAGAAGAAAGCGGAAGCCGCCGCCAAAGCCGCTGCCGAAGCTGAAAGGCTCAAGGCGATTGGTCAGAACGCTCCCGTCACTACTTCTAATTCTGCTCCCGCCGCTGGTTCGTCCCGTACCATGACGAACAAAGAAATCGAAAACATGCCCCTGTCTGAATACGCCAAGATCCGCGAACAAATAAACAACGGCTCAATTAAGGTCGTTGGATAAATTCTCGGAGGCTACAATGAAGAGACTTCTAATCTCTCTCATGCTCGTCCTTGGGTTCGCCACAGCCTCTTATGCGGCTATTCCTGTACCCAAAGACAGCAACAACCTCCAAATTGGAAATCCTCTGTGGGCCGGTGCCGCGTCATATGACATGGGCACCGCCACGGGCACGACTGACGTTCTGGTTGCGACCGGCAAAGGAATCATATTTGGGGTTATCGTATCAAGCAGCACTGGCGCGTCATCGGACTTTATTACGTTCCGTGACTCCGCTACTGCCAACCACACATCGGGCGTACTGTTTGTCGGTGCTGTCCAGAACAGCGCCACTGTGCAGCCCTTCTATCCAGTCTCAGTGAAGTTTGTTAACGGTATCAGCGCGACGATGAACGCGGCTACTGGTAACAACGAACACTGGACCATTCTATATCGCTTACAAAGCGATCAAAACTAATAGGAACGGTGAACTAACATGAGTTACGGAGCTATTGGTTCAGCCGCCTATACTGGTGGAGCTGGACAGTCAGCAGAAGTATTTAACCCCACACTGTGGGCGAAAGAAGTGCAGCTTGCCGTTGAACACCAACTCGTCGCGGCCAAACTCGTTAAGAGAATGGACGAATTCGTTAAAGACGGTGGCGACACGGTCAACATTCCTCAGTTGGCTAACATGTCGTCCGCGCAGACCCGCAGTGTTTCTACGGTGTCACAGGTTCAAATCGACACCATCACGCAGACCAACCTTCAACTGAGTCTTAACAAACGGTATTACGAAGCCTTCCTGGTTGACGACATGTTGACCGTGCAGAGCAAGTATATGTTTGCGGACATGATGAAGGAAAAAGCGGTCTACGGACTGGCCGTGCAAATCGACACAGACGTTCTCGGACTCTATTCGGGTGGGACCAACACCGCTGTTGGTACTCTCGGACAAGACCCGATCCTAGACGACTGGGTTGCGTGCGCCCTCGCGCTTGACCAAGCGGATGCCCCTGACACGGATCGGTCATGCGTCATTGGTCCCAAGACCAAAGCCGCGTGGTTGAAAACCGATCAGTTCATTAATACCCGCTACGTTCCCGATCAGCCGATTAAAACCGGTATCGTCGGTGAGCGCCTGGGTGTTGTGATCTATTGGACCAACAATGCGCCTACGTCTGGTGGTCATGAAGTTAACCAGATGTTCCACAAAGATGCGTACCTGCTTGCTATCCAGAAGCAGATTGGTGTTGAGAAAATGCGCCGGCCTGACTACACGGGCGATCTGTATGTGGCTACCTGTATCTACGGTATCCTCAACTATCGTACCACCTTCGGAGTCACGCTGTACGGCAAGTAACGCCTAGTCACAAAGTTCTTACCTAAAAACTAACTGTTCTTTGGCCGTGGGGGAAAACCTCCGGTGAGTACCCCACAGCTAAAGTTTAACCTTAAAAATCATGAAAACATGTGATGTGTGTAAGAAAGAAGTTAACGACGTAGACTTCCTAGAACGCTGTAACGATTGTTTTAGAGCCTACGTCAATTCACCGGATGATCTGAAACCCAACACCTTTAAGGCCATGATTCGGCTCAAGGGTGGACAAGAACTATCGTCAGCGCATTATAAAGACATTCTAAGCCGACAGGCGCAGGGTGACGGAACTGTGAAGAGGACCAATGGAAGAAAATATATCTAAACGTCCGTTGTTGGGATATGCATTTGCTGTGTTGTTGTTTGTAATCGCCATGCTGTATGCACGGGTACAAACATCCACATACACACTGGATGGACATAAATTCTACATTGCTGGATTTATGGAACAAAAAATCGACGGTAAGAGCTATTTCATACCGATCTACAGGGAGTCTCACTAATGAAAAAGTTACTGCTCATCGGGCTGTCGTTGGCTCTTTCCTCGACCGCCTATTGCTATACCGAAACACGGGAAATTAACGCCTCATCTTTCACCGCCACCAATGACACCACGCAACAGATTACTGGGACCAGTCCAAACACGGACTTTCGAGGCGTGATTATCGGCACCCCCTCCATTTCCGGTGTGTTGACGATATTTGACGGACAGGGTGCCAATGCCGCAAGCAAAATTGGTGTTGTGAGTCTGTCGGCTGTCAATGAATTGCACTTTAATGTGCGATGTTCCTCTGGTATCACATACACCACGACGGGAAACACAGGTGGCGTGACGCTCTTGTACCACGTGAACTAGAAATGCCCAATCCCCGTACAGCCGAACAAAAGGCCCGTAGGGCACAGCGAAGAATGACCCCATGCCCGCACAAGACTGAAAGAATGCTACAAGAGGCTGCATAAATGGCCAATCTTAACGACATCATAACCACGGTTGCATCGAGATTAAACAAGAACATTAACGATACGACCGTGCAGACCCGCCTAAAGCGGTTTGTGAACGAGGCGTGTCAAGAAATGTGGGATGGATACCCGTGGTCGTTTCGTATGCGGGAATATCTGTTACCCGAAGTTACGGACTTGTTTAGCCCCACTAACGGCACTGTCACTGCCACGAATGGGTCAAGGACTGTCACAGCGGACGCAAGCGGTACTCCGTTTGTTGTAGGCACACACGTTGGTGCATACATCAGGTTCTATGGCGATGCTCCCAACATGTTCTATAAGGTGTTGAACGTGGTCAGTACGAACCAAATCACGATAGATCCCGCCTACCAAGGCACCACCGGCTCTACTAAGAACTTCGAGCTAAAAAAGTTGGATTGGTTATTTCCTTCAGAATTGGTTGATGTAAAGCACGTTCTGGTTCCGATCTACACGGATGCCTTGCCCATCTACTGGAATGTGGCGCCGCCAAACGTGAACCGCGGTGTTCCTAGTGCGGCCTATATCTTTAACCAGGACTTCGTTGGATCTACTTATACGACTGGCACTGTGACTGGGACAGTCAATACCAACACATTAACTGGTTCTGGGACCGCGTGGCTAGCCAATGTCACCCCGGGCGATACCATCACCATTACGGGTGACTCTTCTACCGTGGGTGCCTTGACGGGTGTGCTAACGCCGTACACGGTGCATAAAGTACTTAGTGACACCTCCATTATCCTTAATCAGAATTTACTTGTTGGACCAAGTGGGGCCTCTTACACCTCATCGAGACAGTTCGGTAAGTACCTACGCCTGGACCCGTCACCTAACCAGGGATGGGGGGTATTAGTGGCTGGATATCGGAAGTATGCCACTCTCATTAATAGCATTGATACCAATGAGATGCTTTATCGATACCCCGTGGCTGTTATCGAATCCACAGTGTGGCGTGAAGAGGGCGCGAGTCCCGATACGCGTGAGGGCTCCCAATTCCAACTACAAAACGTAGCATGGGACAAGGCTAAGGCAGAAGATAGATCACTGACGCAACGGCAAGTTGCAGCACCCATTTTTTCTAATCGACCTCCGAGGTATCGAATCTAGTGGCAACTACAACTGGTCAAATACCCAATTTTGGTGGGAACATTATCGACCGTTATTCCACGACGGGTGGAATTGACACCGTATCGTCCTCGGTGCTTTTGGGACAGGCCAAACTACGGGATGCACAGAATGTTAACTACTTTCCCATTGGTGGGTTTCAGTGGCGAAACGGATATATACCACTAAACACCTCTCCTGTAAGTGCCAATGCCTGCAATGGTATCTACATGGCTAGGTTTTCTTCTGGTAACCAGGCTTTATTAGTCTGCGGTGGAAAACTCTATAGTATGTCGGCTAGTTTGGGTGGTACGTGGTCCGATATTACCAACAGCACCACCGTCACCACGGGATCTACTTATTACAACACATTCGCCATTTTAAATGACATTGTTTGTATGACCGACGACAGTAATACATGTTGGCAAACCAATAGTTCTGGAACTACCCAGGTTATCCAAGGCTCCCCCGCCTTTACATCAGCTCTTTTCAATGTGGAATACCAGGGGTATATGTTCTGGGGACAGACGGTAGAATCTTCCACCCGATACTACGACCGCCTACGATTCTCTGACGTTAACAACCCCAACTCCTTTACCATGTTAGGCAGTAACAACTATATGGACATTTCGCCAAAGACCGGTGGGGATCTGCGAGGTGCCGTTAACTACAATACGTTCTTATACGGCTTTAAACGCAATGCTATTTATCAGATAGCGTTCCAACCCACTCAGGTTAACAGCTCTGGTGTTATATTCCCGTTTACCCAAAACCCCACGCCCGTAGTTGCCGGTGTTGGTACACAGTCACATCGGTCCATTGTTAAGTTCACAACCCCCATCACCAATACCCGACAATCAGGGGCAGAGCTGGTGTTCTTTGTTGACCAGTTTGGAGTGCCGCGGATTTTTGATGGTAGGACCACCGTTCAAGTGGGATACACCATTAGTCAGAGTAGAAATACGACGATCACAAATCTTACCAACATAGACCACTCTCAGTTAAAAAATGTGTGGGCGATTAACTACCCCGCCCGCAATCAAGTGTGGTGTTTTATGTCTCAATCCAACGGTCAGAACGACACTTGTTGGGTGCTGGACTATACCACGGACTTTGTGTGGGGGCGGCACAGCTTTGCAAATACGTTTGCTTGCGGGGCAGTTTTTGAACTAAACAATGGTTCTTGGATACCGTTTGCTGGTGACTACGCTGGTACCGTCTATCAGCATGACATTGGTACTAATGACAATGGAACGGCGATTAGTAGCTATGTCACGTTTGGAGACATTTTTGCTGAGAAACCCACCATTAGAAGCAAGTGGCCGTGGATTGAAATTAAGGGCACAACCGGAAGTACCAGTCAGTATATTAACATTGATTGTTACTTGGATGGGTCAGACACAACCTCAATACCAACAATACAAACATCCATCGCCCCTATTACGACAACTTGGGGAACAACTGGCTCTGGTGGAACAATGACCTGGGGCACCTCCACCTGGGCCACCGCTGGTATTTCAACTACCCAGAAAGAACTTGCGTTTGATGCAAAGACCGTTCGTGTAAAGCTATCAAACAGCACTTTAAACAACACAGCCACCATTGAAGGGTTTGCCATATCAGCTATCCCAGAAGGTATTTCACAGGCTTAGGCCCATGACAGTTCAACTAACGCCACTATTTCAATTCACTAATCTTAACCAGATCAGCGGGTCATATCTGCAGAGCGTACTAACCGCGATTACGCAGACGATTAATAATGCCAATGCTGGATTAACAACCTGGGATCACGTTTCGTTGACCACACGGGTGTTTACGGGCACCGGTAGCATCACGGCAGCAAATGAGACTATCCTAGTTGTTAAGAAAGGCACCGGTGCGGCCACCGCAGTTACGTTAGCTTCTTCGCCGGTTACCGGATCTGTGTATACCGTGAAAGATGGTAAGGGGGATGCGAACACTAATAACATCACTGTATCACCTGCCAGTGGGACCATTGATGGAGCATCAAACAAAGTCATTAGTACAGCCTACGGTGTCCTTAGACTCGTATATAACGGCACCGAATGGAGCACACTTTAAATGTCCACAATCATTACGCGAACCTACCACTTCACAGATGGCACGACCGCCTATGGGTCACAAGTAGAGGCTGAAGTTGCCAACATTGTAAGTGTTCTAAACAGTCTCGATTCAGCCTCTACCACCTGGGACAATGTTAAAGTAACGTCCTTACAACTTGCTGGTAACGCCAATGCCAATGGTAACCGTATTGCAAGTGTTGGTACACCAAGCACTTCTGGTGATGCCGCACAGTACCCGATTACCAATTCTCAGATAGCGGCAAATACTATCACCAACGCCAGTATTACGTCGCAAACAATCCGTGGATCAACTGCGAATTCAAGTGCGACCGCGCAAGAGATTTCACAGGGGACAATTTCAACGCCAGATTTTCGTGCTAATGCCGTTAGTCAACAGGTCAATTCTATTAGTAGTGGCTTTGGCAGAGCCAGTCCAACGCAGCTAACGACGACTACAATAACAACCATCGGTGGTTATGTGCTCGTTGGATGGTCAGCGAGTGTTTCTGGAATCGCTGATGGTAGCGGCCTTTCCCAGGCGACCGTTGTACTACAACAAGACGGGGCAAATTTTAACGGTAACGGGGGGTCAACAGTAGTTCAAGGTAGCGCGAGTGGTTCCTTTTCCACCACCCTCAGTGGTACGGTTATCTTAACGCCATCAGCGGGTTCCCATACCTACAAACTGTCTTACCAACTTGACATTGGTTCGGCACCAAGTTGCGGATCGTACACCCTTTATGCGATAGAGTTGAGGGCCTAAGTATGTCGCTCATCACTAGAACGTATACCTTTACTGACGGCACCGTGGCTTACGGCTCCCAAGTCAACAGCGAGATTAACAACATTGTTAATACGCTTAATAGTCTTGATTCCGCGTCGTCTTCATGGACAAATGTCAAGACTGGTGTTTTAACTGTTACCGGCCTATCAACACTAACTGGTGGTATTGTGGGCGTATCAACAAATAGTAGTGCAACGGCGGGGAATGTTGGTGAGTATGTTTCTTCTGTAGCTTCAGGAGTGGGACAGGGCTCTACAGGCACATACGCCAACATCACCAGTATTTCCTTGACGGCTGGTGATTGGGATGTGACTGGGCAGCCATCCTACCAAGCCAATTCTGGAACGGGACTAGGGCAGTTTTTTGGAGCTGTTTCGGCATATAGTGGAAGTGCCACGACAGACCATGTTCTTTATGACAACGTAGTTGAGGGAGTTCCTAGTAGCAGCTATAACGTGACGTTGACAATAGCACAGTGGAGAGTTAGTTTATCCGCAACCACAACCATCTATCTAAAAGCGGCACTTGTGTGGGGCAGTGGTACTTCTACAATCGCTGGTCGCATATCTGCCAGGCGGGTGCGATAATGGTATACCTTCTTCGTTCCGACGGTGCATACGCCTCTTTCAATGGAATGTCCCAAGACGCTATTACAACAATGTTAGCACAGCAGGGTTTGACGTGTACGTTTATTGATGAAGTTACATACCAAACTGCCATCCTTGCAAAATAACCTAAGTAACAATTAGCCGTTAACTCCCGTAGTTTTAGGTAATCCCATGTCTACAGCCCAACCAACTAACCAATCAGAGAACACTCAATATACAAATCTGAATCAACAGCTATTGAATGCGTTTAATGGAACACAAAACGCACAGGGGGGGTGGACCGCAGGAAACTTCTCTGACTTCAATAACCGTGTTGGAACACTACAAAGCACGTTTGCCTCTCAGTTCCAAAACTTAGTTGGACGGGCACCGACACAGGCAGAGATAGATCAGTTTAGTTCGCAGTACATCGCCCCCAATGTAACGAACATTATGAATCCAAACTCTCCCCAGAATTTGGACCCGTCCAGTTACATAAACCAGTTTGTGGGCAACAACTTCCAACAAGCGGCCCAGGACACAGCAACCCAAAAGTTGCAGGCGCAACAGGCACAGGCGCAGCAGCTTGGTCAGCAGTATATGCAAGGGGCGCAACAGGGGATCGACGCTACTTCACAGTACATGCAGAACTATGACCAGCAGTTATTTAACCGCCTACAGCCCCAAATCATGACTTCTCTACAATCCCAGGGACTACTCAACACTGGGGGGCTTAATGAGGCCATGGCAGGTGCCCAAAAGGACTTAGCCGGTCAAGCAAACGGCTATTTGGCCAATGCAGAATTACAGGCGCAAAACCAGGCTAATCAGATTGCGTTTGGTGGGGCCTCTGCACCGTATCAGTATCAGCAATCAAACTACTTAAACCAAGTGCCTTATATGCAACAGCAAGCGAACACGGCAATGGGGCAGAACTACAACACCATGTCGAACGCCCTTAATTACCAGTACCAACTAGGGTTACAAAATAACTACTTCCAACAGCAACAGAATATGCAGCCGTCATTTATGAGGACATTGGGGCAGGGTTTTGCTGGATCAGTGGGTAACGGTCTGGGACAATGGACCTCTCCTGGGGCTGGGCAAAATCAAGCTGGCACAACTGGTAACTATGCGGGGCTGTCCGGATTAATGGGATAAGGTGACCACAATGGACATTAACCAATCTGTAGACCCTTCACAAGATCCTAGTCAGTTAAACTCGCAGCAGTTGTTGGCCTTGATTCAACAACAAGCCCAGCAGCAACAACCACCGTCTGGTGGTAGCAGTCCTGACGATGACTCTAACACCCCAACGAATGGCGGTCAAGTTGATCCATCTATGGCGTTTCATCTCGCGGCTCAGGCGACGATGCAGAAGCACGTCCCCACCACGCCGGGACTAACCGCCGTTCAACCGCAGATGCCCGGACATGGTTTAGGTAGTTGGATAAGCAAAATGGTTACTGGACAGCCGTTAATGCACAATGTCGGCAATCCAGTCCTTGCCACCGGCAGTGTACCAGATCAGTCCAGTATCCCACAGGGTATGCAGTTACAACCGATTGGCAGCGATGCTAATGGTAACCCTTTGTATGACTATGCGGCGATGCAAAAACAACAGGGATGGGAAGGACAGGCCGCGATTGCACAGATGAAGAACAACCTACAAAACCCCATCTTACCCCCCGACTTCTCCACAGCTATTAACAGCGGTGACTATGACGGTGCCGCTGCCGCATTACAGAAAGCCGGTATACCCATGACCCCTAAATTGCAGACTCTAATCAGTTCTGCTAAGAAGGGTGACATGATGGCCTCGGCATTGTTAGGCCGTGTTGCTAACCAGCAAACCGGTCAAGGTGCTGAGATGGGCCAGTTGCTTTCGGCGGCCAAGGCCCAGGGTGACTTCAAGACCCAGAATGATAAGACCAGTAACGCCATTCACGGTCTACAGCTTGTGTCGCAGTATTACGATCCTAAGTCGGGTGATTTTAACGTCCCTGCAAATCAGTATAACGAACTGGCGCAAACGGTCGCCAAAATTGCCACCAACAACCCCGTTCTGTCTAATGAAATGATTAGTCAGATTAACCAAAGGACAGCTAAGGGTGACATGGCTGGTGTTGCCGACTATCTCGGTATTACAGATCCACAAGGACAGCGGTTAACTGGATCTACACAGTCTGTCATTAACTCGATGGTGGATATGTTAGCGCGGCAGGGTGTTACATCCCAGTCGATTCGTGATGGGTATGTAAATGCGGTGTTAGGGGCGTATGCGGGATTAAAGCAACAGAATCCACCCCTGTATAACTCAATTATTCAGTCTACCTACGGATCAGCGCCGGACTTTGCGGGTCAGTTGGCACAGCAACCGTTCGCGGCTAAGTATGCTCCATTGTTACAATCCGCAACTACAAATCCTAATAGGCCAGCCCCACAGCCTGGACAACAGCCACAACCAATGCCTCCGCAAGGTCAACCACAAGCACCACGACAACCCATAACACCCCAGGGACAGGCTGCGGCTAATCCTAGTGGGCTTCAAGTCGGTGGCGTGATTCCTGGCACAAAAATTAAAATCAAATCCATTCGTTTGAAGAAAGCCTAGGAGTTCGTTAAATGGCTACTTTTGAAGTTGAAGGCTCTGACGGCAATACATACGAGATTGAAAGTGACGATCATGCCGAAAACCTCGACATGTTCCACCAGGCTCTTACGTCTAGTGCCATGGACGATGCCACTGATAATGTAATAAATGCTGGTCAGACCGTCCAACACTATACCCGTCCCATTCAGCAGTTTATGTCTGCCGTTGGAAGTGTGGCACCAAAAGTAATGGCCTTTGCCAATCCTAACCCAATAGAGGGCATCAACACCTTGTTACACGGCACGGCTAACGATGCCATGAACAATGCCTCTAATGCTATTGGCGAGGGTGTTGCTGATTTTGCAGGTCAACACGGTGTGCCCCCAGTTGTTGGTGGTGGCCTTGGAATGGCTGCAAACGTGTTATCAAACCCCCAAACATATCTTGGTGGGGCAGTCAGTAAGGCCCTTGGTGGTGCGGGTACGATTGGCGGTGCGACGACTGACGCGAACACCGGCGTATCAATGTTACCGTCTGCCAACTCATCTACAGCAGCGGGTGTGGAGTCCTTACTAGCCAAATCACCCACCGGCGCACCTGTTATGGACGCTTTTTATGGTAAACAGGCTGCTCAAATTGGGGCTTTACAAGATGCTATGCAGTCGGCCCTTGGTACAAATCAACCAGCCTTTTTAACGGGTACACAGGTGAGAGTGGCGGCACTACAAGAACAGGCCGTTAATAAAGCCACCTCAGAGGCCCTTTATTCCCAGGTGCCCAAAGACGCTCGACTGCCCACGCCGTTACTGGCGCAGACCGTGAACCAATTAGCTGACGAACTACCATCAAACATTACAAAGATGGTCCGTAAGTACACGGACATTGGTAATCCAGCACCAGAAACCACCGGCACCTCAGAAACCGCCGCAAGCGCGTCGCCGTCAGCACAGCCCACCATTAGCGGCACTACAGATCTACAGTCTCTAATGACCTTGCGGAGCAACTTAACCGCCATGCAGTCAGAAGGTGGTTTAAATGGAATGTATGCAACACGGATCAAACAGGCTCTTAATAATGATATTACTGGATTAGCTGATAACGCCAATTCACCGTTGGCTCAAATGTTAGGTCAAAATGTTAAAGACACATTAAACCGCGCCACCAATTATTACAGGGACATGGCCACATTAAACAACCACCCCGTAGCCCAGGCGATTAGACAAGCTCCTGTCGAAGACATACCTGATATTGCTTTTAAGAGTGGTAGGGTAGATGACGTAAGGGTTGCTAAAGCAGTTCTAGGAGATTCTGGATTTGCCCCTGTTCAAAAGTCTTTCTTTACCGATCTTCTCAATTCCAAGAACATTGGTAAAGAGCTGGATAAATATAGCCCAGAGTTCTTACAAGAAGCCCTTACCCCACAGCAGTTACAGTCCCTCCAGCTATTACATGGGATTAAACAGAAAGCATTAGCCGCGTCTACAATGGCCCCTATGAATGGGTCATCTCGAATGAACGCCTGGTTAGCAGCAATGTCGGGTGCGACAAGCGCTGGTGGGCTTGCCATGTCCGGTCACCCAGGACTTGCTCTCGGTGCTTTGGGAACTACTGGGGCTGGTCTTGCTTTACCCTATCTCGCAGCGAAACTATATACGGGTGGTCTGCCGGTTTCCGCTGGTCTAGCTTCGACAGTTCCCGCTTCAATTCTCGCTGGTCAAGCCACACAACCCACTGATACAGGTAGTAGATAACTGGAATTAAACAGATAACGGCGTACAGTATCACGGTCGTCATATGCAGTGTCCTTTCTGTGACGTTAAACTGCTTGTTGTCGTTAATGACTATCTGTATCGGATGTTAGCCTGTCCTAAGTGCAACCGTACCTTCACCACTAAATAATGACAAAACACCGTAAACATCAACGTGCTATGAAACGACTAAACGCCTTCAAAATCAAACTACTTGAAGAATTCGGTACGCAGATCCTTGTTGCGTTCTTAATCCTGATTGTGACCACAACCATTAGCTTCGCCTGGTCTACCAACAACCGGCTAACGCGACTGGAAGCTGCCTTTCAAAGTATTGCAGACGACGTTCACTACGTCAAGACCCACCTAGAAGCGAATGAGTAACCGCGTAAATGAGGCCGTAAAATGCAGATTTGCCCACGCTGCAATAAGAGTAGGCCAATAGAAGAACGGATACAGCAAGACCCAAAGACGTTAAAACACTGGTTAATAACCCGTTGTCAAACATGCCATTTTGCCTTTGACCTGGAAGAATGGGGAAAGGTCAGACCGATAAAGAAATAATGAAACTAACGGTAAAACACACGTTGTTTACAAATGTGTCAACTATCAGCACTGTGGATATTGACGGGCAATTCGAGTGCTATGTGTTGGAACACCCCCAACGCGCTGTTAAAATTGATGGTATAACTGGTATCCCGTCGGGCACGTACGTGGTTACAATGACCGTGTCACCACACTTCTCGAAGCCCCACGGACCACGAATATGCCCATTGGTCAACAACGTGCCAGGATTTGAGGGTGTTAGAATACATCACGGCAACAAGCCGTCTGATTCGGATGGGTGTCTTTTGGTAGGTAGAGAAAAGGCCCTGGACTCTGTATTGGAGAGTCGCAAGGCCCTGGCTCAATTATTATGGAAGATGTGGCGCAGAAGGAAAGAGGGGATTAGACTACAAATCCTTCCTTAAAGCTACGTGTAGTGTGGCCTTTGTGCGTCGCTGTAGTTAATGGCTCCCGATGTTTGGGGGCCTTTTTATTTGTCCTAACATATTATTTCTCCGATTTATTTTGACCGTTTAAGCATGCGCACTTTTACCTTTTCTCGAAAGCGTCTAAGGCTCGTTTGGCTAAATAGCGACATTGTTCTTCTCCGCAAGAATCGCTTTCTTTAATGTTATCCAACGCCCCCTTCGCTCCGAGGGCTAGGGATTTCCAGTCATCTCGCTCCAAACGCCATTGGCACATATGGTCAGTCTTTAGTTGTTTCACTTCATTCTTCAAGGAAGCTATCTCCGATAACAACGCCGCCTCTCTAGACCCGCTTATGCCAAGTAGGCGGGCCTGTTCTTCGTTCTCGGCTTTGAGTCTTTTAATTTGTGTTTTAAGCTTTTCTATTTTTAAGTCTGGAGCCCATTGTTCTTCGCTCATAATTCTCCTCCGCTAGGTAAAGGTAAGGCGGTCGGGCCGGATTTGTACCGACTCCCTTGCGGGCACAAACTCGCAATGTTTCTGACCGCCCAAAGTGAAAAGGGGATGGTTGGGAATGACCCAGAATTAAACGGTAACCTTCTGTGTCCGGCCCACAGTATCCACGGATTACCATAACGCATCCCCAAAATCTGTGAATGTAATGAACATCGTTCGCTCATGACCTTTCATTTGCTCTTCCCCCTATCCTTCGCGCTGAGGGCCTCAATAGCGGCACGAAGCTTCCGTAATTCCTCGACCGTCGGTCTTGTCAGTTTCGCTTTAGGGTCGGTCATGGGTCTTTACTCTCTTTCTTTAAGACAATTTTTAAGACATGTGTCGCATCAAAAAACGATGCTCAAAGTACGGGTCTTTTGATTCACTACTTTACGAATAGGGTTCTGAGTATATGTGGCATAAAACACCTTCACTTGTCAATATCTAAAGATACTATTATCCGCTGAAACTCCATGGCATGGAGGTGTGCTACCGACGAAAGGGTGTTCATTTAAGACAGTTTTTAAGACAGTTTGAATAAACATACTGATTACTAGACTCGTTTTTCTATTTTTTCTGCTTCAATCCTGTCTACAAGATCTGACATACTGAGTCCACTTATTGAGTTCACATAACTGCCGCAAAGACACTCCGGTTCATTTTCACGTATTCTTTCACCGTTCAGCTCTGTCCACTCACACTCTTGTGCGGCTAGGCCACCGCACGTACCATACATGTGACTATCTGTGTATTCACAGTAGGCTGGATTCACAATACATCCGTGGTGATGGTTGTCCCAAGAATGTCCACATTGACAATTAGGTGGATCTTCGTGCATACTTACCTTTCTTGGGGCCGTTAGTGAAATAGGATCACGCATCCATGGCATGGATGAATTACGCGTGCAATTCGCGTACGGTCCACAAATTTTCATAATGTCCTCGTCCAAGCTTCCAAGAATTCCGCAATGGGACGCATCTTTTCCTGGGAGGTGACCATGTAGGAATTCTCGGTAGTTTTGATGTTCGAGTGACCAAAGTACTGGCTCACTAACTTCAAGTCAAACTTACCGATAGGCTTGTTACCGCCTGTCTTCCGCAAGTCTCTAAATTGCTTATCTTTCAGTCCCGCAACTTCTCTTGCCTTTGACCAACGTCTGCGCCAGTTCTTCCAATTCAACTTCTCCAATACCGTAATGGGTATGTGAACCGGCACACCTGTCTTACTACGGTCAAGGTCAATCGTTTGCCCAATTTCTAACTTCTTCAAGTCGGATAAGCTGAGAACGCTCTTTAAGGCCAATACACAAATCTCCCACCCATCCTGGTCACCTAGTGTGTTAAAGGCCATGTGGAGCTTCTTTAACTCGTAGTCCGTATAAATGACCTCACGTTTACGCATTTTGGCCTTGGTTGCGTGTTTACAGGGGTTCTCTGCCGGCTGCTTAAACGCAGGTATCCTTTCGGTAGCCACTGCCGTTGCTATCGCAGAGAACATATCCCCTAGCGGGACCATGTAGCGGTTAATGGTCGTCCCAAGGACTCCGGTGGTCAAAAGGCTGTCACGCCACTTCTCCACATCCACCGTCCTTACGTTATGGTATCTGTAGGTACCGAAATACGGTACCAACACCCTGTCAAAGACCCGCCGACGTTCATAGATCGAAACAGGGCCGTGCTTAGGTTTACCGTCCCCGTCCCGTTCCTTGGTCCACATATCCATGTAGACTGGTACCAATTCCTTAAACGTCTTTTCTGGCAGTTCGGGTGTGATCCCAAACTTTCCCATTAGAATCTCGCGCTTCTTTTCGGCAATGTGAATCTCTGCCAGCTTACGAGCATCGGGGCAGTTGGGACCAAAGTTCTTATAGTAGGTGCGGCCTTGGTGGTGAATCCTTACTTGGACGCAGCCGTGATCTAATCTAATGCCATTCATTAGCATCTCCCATTCTTGGCATAACAAGAGCTTGAGGGAGGGAGTTCCGTTTCCTCGTTGTAGACGCTCTGTCTGCCTTCTAAGTATGCGGCACGCTTCTCAGCGTTTACCCATTTTACCGTGAGGTAGAACACCGGTAACACCGCTAAGACTACAATCGCTATCCGCATACTAGGAGTATACATTGAAGTTGCTAGTTTGTCAACCCCCTACTTTGTGTCCTTGATTCGTTCGCCTTTAGACCAGGTGCCACAAGACGTGCAATGTAGTCGTTGATATTTCCCAGTCTTTGCAATCCTTGTCCCTTCCTTAGTAACCGTGTTCTTACCGCACACCCCACAGATTTCTGGGATGTTACTCAGATGAGGACGGGGCATTGATTCAGGTGTCCATGCTCGTAGCTTCAAGTAAAGTTCCTCGGTAGATAGAACGTCATGGATGTTATACCGGCGCATCTCTGCCCAGGCATCCATGTTACCGTTTAAGCACTGTTTCCACAGTTCCATTCCTGGGTACTTACCGTGGCGCAGTTTCTTGTACTTGGTACACAGCTTATCGGTCAGATATTCCAGTTTGTTCGATGTGAACGCCGCTATCTTGCGAACAATACGATAGGTGTCCAGATGGGTGTAGGGACTGGGTGGTTTCATACCGTGCAGTATAAACCGTGCGTTTAACCGTGGTAAGTCGAAGGACTGGCCGTTCTGGGTCACGATGATATCGGCCTCGTCAATCAACTTCCAGAGGGGTTCTAATATAGCCTTGTCGTCTGAGTAGTCTTTCTGCTTACTCACATCCTTATATATGATCTTAGATGGGGAGTCCCCAAGCCATTTGGCAGACCAGGCGATAATCGACCACTCACTCTTTATATGGTTTAAGGCAATGTTAACGTCCTTGCGGTCCCAAACATATGCAACCATCGGCTGAGTTTCAATATCGAGAACTAGGACTTTTTGCATTTGGTTTCCTTCTTCCAGTAAATGGGCAAGATTTGTATACACGCAGACTTCATAGGTTAAACGCCAACTCAGCGTCTAACTGCTCATAGATTTCGTCTATGTGTTCCTCATCCTCACCAGTAATGTGAGTAAGCCCTAACCAATACACAGCGCGTGCCCCATCATGTGAGTGATCTTCGTCCAGTTCAAATTCGATCATTTCTTTTTCCTCGATCTACGGATTTTGTTTTCTTTTCCAGACTTTGCCTTATGACACTCTAGGCAAAGTATTTGAAGATTTTCGGATGTCGTAAATAAACGGTTAACATAACTGTCCCATCCGGTGAATCCTGTAGTCGGATCAACGACTGGGGTTCGATGATCGACGGCAACTGCCCCACGAGTAAATCCCTTTTTACATGCAGCACATACGAACTCGCCTTTAACTTCTGCACTTTCAGCCTCCCCTAATGCTTTCTTTCTCTCAGGACTCCACCGAAATATCCGACGTAGTGCCGCAAAGATATACCCGTTAGGGCTCCACGGTTTCTTGAATCGTGCCTTTTTCACGCTTGATAGACCTCTTTAATGCCGCAATAACAACTTGTTGTGGGGTTTTGTGCTTCTTTTTTGCGTACTCAGTAACAATGGCCCACGCATCAGCGTCGAAATACAGCTTCCCATTCCTGTATGTGGTCATTCCACTATTCTTCATCTTCGTCCTCGATATAGCTGTCATGCTCTGGATTAGGACAGACCACCGTGATTCCATCCTCACAATCCCCAAGGTCTATAAACCCCAAGTTGTGACACGTTGGGCAGGGGGTCATGATTGTGGGAGCCCGTCGGGTCGTGTCTCTTGACCAGCACATTCCCTACAAAGATTTTCCATCATCTCTGGAATTAACACCTTCCATTTGCGTTCTTCCAATTTACGTCCCAAGTAATAACCACCAAAGAACAACGCACCGACAGTCACAGTCAAACTGATGTAAAACGAGAAGTCGTCCCTGTCCATTATTGTTTCGCCTCGCTCCATGTTCTACCCACACCTACTTCCGCGATTAATGGCACACGGAGTTGGTAGACCGATTCCATCCTTGTTTTAATCGAATCCACGCTGCTATACGGGAATTCGGCAAAGTAGTCGATTTCAAACAGCAATTCATCGTGGACTGTTAATACGGGGTTAAAGTCCTGGGTCTTAATAATCGCCAGCTTCATAATCTCGGCAGCGCTCCCCTGGACGGTGTAATTGGGGCCTAGTCCAGGTTCAATCAGTTTGATTCGACGGCCTAATAGTGTTTCGATGTACTTGTTAGAATCTGTGTCCCGAATGACCTTCTCTTTCCATGCAAACGCAACGCCGAACTTCTGTCTCATCTTGTCGATAAACTCCTGTGCCGTGTAGGTGGCAATATGCGCGGTCTGCCCAATCTTGAAGGCACCAGCGTTATACGACAGGGCCAACCAGACCGTTTTAGCCACACTCCGCGTAGACCCGATTGACTCTGCCACATAGTCATACAGATCCAATCCACTGTTAAAGATCTTCAATAGTTCTGGATCTTGGCTGAAATGGGCAAACAGCCTTGGTTCTATCTGGGAGTAATCAGCGTCGATAAAAATATGTTCGCTGCTTGCAATAAACACACCGCGCAGCAGGTTGCCAGTATTGGTGCGTGTAGGAATGTTCTGTAGATTTGGCCCGCTAGAACTAAGCCTTCCAGTATGAGTAATAGCCTGATTAAAACTAGCGTATAGACGATTATTAGATTCATTGGTCCTTTCGAGTAAAGGCTGCGTGTAAGTAGAGACTAATTTCTCCATCTCGCTATAGCGTCTAAGGGCTTTAACAAAAGGTATACCCTGATAAGGCTCCAAAGCCTTTCCACTAACAGAGTTTTTACCTTTGGGGGTCTTTGGGAGAGTAATACCCTTAGATACCAGGAAGTCGCCCACCTGTTTATCGCTGTTAACATTCTTAATTGACGGTGCGAGAAGTTTGATTCTTTCGACCAGGTGACGAACTTCCATATTAAATCGACTATCCAAAGTTGTAAGGTATCCAGCATCCAACATCACCCCTTGTTCTTCCATTAAGGTCAAAACCCGCATGACGGGCATTTCGATATCACGCAGGTAGCGGTCTTGTTCTTTCGTCAATACTTTAGTGAAATACTGGTACAGTTTGAATGTGGACAAGGCATCCATACCGCAGTAGTTAGCGACTTTCTCCACGGGTTGTTTGTCCAAGGTCTGTTTGCTCTTACCAGTCCCAACCATGTCCTTGTAAGACGGATACTCCCAGTTCAGCACTTCCTTGGTTAGATCCTTTAGCCCGTGGCCCTGCTTCGTGGAGTCTTGGACGTATGAGGCCAGCATCGTGTCATACACCAGATCGTCTAAGTTGAGGTTAACACCCCACTGGCGAAGCCACTTAGCGTCCGACTTTATGTTATGACCGATAAGGTCAATGTCCTCTAACATCCGTTTCAACTCATCAGTCAGCTTGGTGTAGTAATAGACAGCGGGGCCGTCCGTTAACGCCAACCCCACGAAGTGATCCTGTTCATCGGTTTCCACATCCACCGCCGCCAGTCCAGCGGGGTAGTGGGCGGTGTCAATGTAAAGGTCAACGCCGTGCGACGCTAGACCCCAATTTAACTGTTCGGTTAAAGTTTCGGGCATCGGTCAAGTACCATGTTGGCGACCATCTCGACGGTATCTTCCATGTTTTTTACATCCACATTACAAGAACTAGGAATCCGTAAATCAAAACTATCGTAATCATCGAGATCCATTTCGCTAGGGTCATTGATGGGGGCTCCTGTGTATAGTTGGTCACGCTCTAGTCTTACGAGATATCCGTGGTGCTTTTGAATCCAAGCAGCCTCGTTTTTGAATCGAATGTCGCTAACCACAAAGTTACGCAGTTGGGCCTGTGGTGTGGCCAGGATCGTTTGCTGTAACCGTTTAATCCAATAGAGGGGGTCTTTGGATCGTTTCTGCTTCCCGTACTCGATCATGATTTCACGCGGGGTAGCCCCAAGACGCTCCACCAATACTTCTTTCAAAATACCGTCGGTGTGGTCGTGGTCCAGATCGAAGACCCGCCTAACTTCTTCTTTCAGTGGACCGGCTAGTGATAGATGAACAAATCCGTACTCACGCATTAACATATCCGCAAGTAATGTCTTGCCGCTACGTCTTTTGCCGCTTATACCAACAATTCGCATTATTGAACCTCCGTCGTGTCCACCCATCCCCACGTAACGTCATATTTTTTCATAATGATTTGCAATCGACGAAGTGCCTCTAATTCACTTACGGTTGCCATTACTTCCATGCCGTTATCTATAACACGATATACTTTCATTATTTGTGCCCCTTACCCCGCACGTTTCATTGTGTGTAAGACAATCAATTTCCGTCTGACACTGTCACTTCGCGCCTGGTACGATAATAGTGGCCATCGCCTGTTTCTTGGCCGTTACTTCGTCCAATTTCTTACGGATATATTCGAGTGACTTCTGGTACGCGTGTCCGTTCTCCAAGGCCTTAACGTCCTCATACGGAACAACAACCTCGGCTTCAAAAATCTCCCATGCCATCGCAGCTTCGTTTAGAACGGTGTCCAGTGGGACTCTAAACACCTGCCGTATCTTTTTGAACATCTCCTGCCGGTTCGCGGTCTGAACGTAAAACCTACGCAGACTTGAGATGGTTGCATAGCACGGGTTCTTTAAGAATGTCTCCTGCATCTGTTGTCCAAAGAAGTAGTGGAGTTCACCCACAGACTGGCACTGGGGAAGGTCCAAACAGATGTTCCTACGGCTAGGGTCTATGTGTGGCATCGTCGGTTAGCTCCTTATTTGCGGTATAACAGTAGATAAACTGCGATGAGTAGAATAACGCTCAGTAAGGCACACACGTCTAAAAGGGTGCCGATATTCAATGTAACCACTGCCACAGTTGACCGAATAAAAACTTTGGAAAACTGCGATTCAAAATCAACAACCGCCACTTCCACCGCTTGTACAAGTTGCCGTGTACCGTGGCGAAGTAGTGCGCGACGGCTTCTACATCCCCCGATATCAGATCATCTTCAAACTTAGCGACAGTTAGGGTCTGGGGCTCCGGTACAATCGTCGCAATTGGTTTCCACCAAAGAAAACGTGCCAGCCCATATTCACGTTCACACCCAATGGACTTATCATTCGCTCCGTCCCAGGCCATACCGTGACATTCCCAGGCGAGAATGTCTTTGTCACCAGTCCATTTTTTGTACAGTAACAGCTTTGACGTATTTTTCAGTACCCCGCGTTTGTTTCTAACTTTCTCGCGTAGTACGGGGGAAATGGCCTCTACACCAGCCTTTGCAAATATGCGGGACACTAACTTTGCCCGTTTAATCATCTCGCCACGGCTACGATTTGTCATACGTGTCGCCACATACACACGACAAACAAATAGACCTTTGAACCAATAAGTAATTTTATGCAGCATTAAGAAACCCCTTATTACATCGGCGATTTAATTGCTGCTCTCTTCGTGTAGCCCATCTGCAATTACTGGGCTCATAATTACCGTTAGGGTTTATTCGATCAAGAGTTAGTCCCTCTGCGGGATCTCCCATATCCCTATAGAATTGTTCAAATGAACTACGCCAGGAATCACATACACTGATGCCCCTACCGCCATAGTCATAAAATTGTTTTACTTTCGGGTTGTAACATCGTTGTTTCATTGCCGTCCAGACTTTGAATAATCTGTGTTTGTAATACGCTAACGTGCGTTTGGAACAGCCGCACGAACTTGTGTTGCCTGAACGTAGCGACTTTAGACGAACAACCCATTCTTTACCGCAATGACACTCTGCTAGTACATTGGTGTTCCAGTGCCTATCTGGTTTAAATCGTTTGATAATCTTAATCATTGCTTACCACCGCCGATCACATAATCCAAACAGTCTGGGTGATAGGTAGACTCCACATGAAAATCTCTACCAATCGCATATGTGACCTTGGACGGTAACTGCTTATATGTTCCATGCCCGATAAATCGAATCTCGGACCCGTCTAGTATCGGTTCGTCGCAAAACTCACATCGTCTAATCATTTTAATCCCACCACCCTCGGCCACACTTCTCAAAATGCTTCCAAATGGCCTTCCAGTTACGTTCCGTTCGCTTATGTGACGCGGATAGCGATAAACGACATGTCGTTTCCGCTGGACAACTCAGCCCCTCACCCGTGTGATATTGGTTGTAGTGTGCCGTCCATTCGTCGTCTGGGTCATCGTGGAATTTGGATATCAACAACTGTGCCTGTGCCAGTTCAACCCTACGCTGTTCCCAATGGGCGGCGAAGGATCGGGGTGAGCCAATCACCTTCTCCATTCGGCTCAATTTGTACTTGATGATGTCTAACAAGTAGTTATAGTCCCATTCCTCGTCTTTCC
>Ga0075029_100000327_pt1 | contig 26944 bp, 22 predicted proteins | sample LitLauG_LLR_2013_FD_71391 | JGI IMG/M metagenome (GOLD analysis project Ga0075029, IMG submission 71391) | Freshwater sediment microbial communities from North America - Little Laurel Run_MetaG_LLR_2013 | ecosystem: Environmental > Aquatic > Freshwater > Creek > Sediment | place: USA... | reverse complement strand
TGGAGAGGCCGATATGGCCTTTTTTCATCACCCGGATTTGAATTCCCATCTCTCTCGGTTCGCTCGCGACCTTCCAGGCTTCGCTAGCCGCGACCACATTCCTCAGGCTGCTTTGCACTATTTCATGCGACTTCCAGACAGTATCGAGACAGTCTACCTCGGTCTCTCCGGGGACCACCGATCAGAATTGCGGAGGAAGGCCAAGAAGCTGAAGGGTGCCTTTGGTGATCAGGTTCGAGTGCAGTGCTTTCGTGATGCCGGTGAGCTGGATACCGTCATTCCACAAATCGAAGCAATCGCAAAAAGAACTTATCAGAGGGGGCTGGGCGTGGGATTTGAAGATACGCCATTGGTCAGACGTAGGCTTTACTTCTTTGCAAGCAAGGGATGGCTTCGAATCTACGTGCTCTACCTTGGTGAGCACCCTAGTAGTTTCTGGATTGGAACAGTGAGCGATGAGATGTTCTGCAGTGACTATCTTGCTTTCGATCCGAAGTTTGGAACTCACTCTCCTGGTACTGTTTTATTGACAAGAGTTGTCGATGAGCTTTGCAAGGAGGGCGTGAGACAGATTGATTTTGGGCTGGGAGAGGGTAGGTACAAAGAACGCTTCGGCAACGTCAAGTCAGTGGATGCTTCAGTGTACATTCTGGCACCTACCCCACGAGGGGTCGCCATAAATACTCTTCGCAGTAGCACGATGGCGATGAACATCGTGCTTAAGAAAATCATCGATCGGATGGGCGTGGCTCAGAAAGTGAAGAGGTTGTGGCGGGCTCGAGTCTCGAGTCAGGACTAAACGCAACTAACGCAGACATCCAATTACGGAAAGGCAGTCTTGCATAACGTCTTAGATAGAAAACCGGTAGACACCGAAACGTCCCATCGAAAGCTCGCGGCGTCGATTGGAAGGAACACCATCTTCGGAGTAGTGGCGCGTGTGGTTCAAGTCGCCACCCGTTTGATCACGATTCCAGTCGTAATCGCTCACCTCGGACTAGGAGGGTATGGGATTTGGTCGATCGTAATGACGACCGCCGCTTACATGCGGTTCGGGAGCATTGGGGTGAAGTCCGCCTTTCAGAAATACGTGGCCGAAGCCACAGGCAATGGCGATTTTGATCGGGCAAATAAGCTGTTGAGCACGGGTTCCGCGATCATGCTGGTGCTATCGCTGGCCGGTCTTGTTCCGATCGCATTCTTTTCCAAAGGCCTGGCCCGGGCGAGCGGTGTACCACCGGAATTTCTTACTTCGTCCGCTTATGCCATTTCGGTCCTTGCCCTGATCATGGTCATGTCGAATTTTGGCGCCGCCTATGAAGCGATTGTTATGGGAGGGCATCGGATTGATCTGGCCAGAAAATTCACGACCTTCTTCACGATAGCGGAAGCGGTGGCGATCGTGATTCTGCTGCACCTTGGCTTCGGCTTGTTCGCGATGGCGATAGTAATGGCCGCTTCCGAGCTTGGCTTTGTCTTGAGTTGCTATATCGCTTCCAAGCGTGTCGTGCCAGAAATTCGACTCAGTTTACGATACGTGACCAAGAGTGTGCTCCACGAGCTATTCCGGTTCGCGGGTAGCTACCAACTGGTGAATGTCCTCGAGTTGCTCTATTTAACAATTCTGCCGGTAGCCATTCTGCGCCAATTTGGAGCGGATGCCTCGGGCGTGTACGCTCTTGCGCAACGGCTGCTGAGTTCAGCGTTGATGATTCCGGATGCGTTCTTGTTGCCCATTCTTTCAGGTGGAACAATGGTCTACGCTTCGGGATCAAGTGACGGAATTCGCGTATTGATCACAAAGGCTTTCAAGGCTACTCTCGCGCTCAGCCTGTTGCCGATGGGGTTTATCGCGATTTTTGGAGAAACCGTCCTTTACGCCTGGACGGGAGAGATGCCGGCCACCTTCAAGGGAGCATTGTGGTTAGTGACCTTGGCCGCGTTTTTCTCCGCCTTTTCCCTGCTCGGGTTGGTGTTGTACAGGGTGTCAGGTCGGGCGGTCCTCGACAACATCCGCCAGGTGATTCGCATCGCTATCCTTCTGTCGATTGCGGTTTTTGCCCGGCGCTTGGGCTTTCAAGGCGTTTTGGCAGGTCTGGCATTCTCGGAAATGGTAGGAATGGTCTTTATGTTGGTCGCCCTAAGCAAGACCTTTCCATCATTTCGCCCCAGTTCTATAATCCCTGATGCGCTTCGATTGACTGTGGCCTCAGGGCTCATTCTTTCGGCTGGCTGGGTCGCCCTGCATATCCCACTTCCAGTCTCAGCAACCGGCCGCCTGTTGGCCTCCCTCGAAATCGCAAAGGTTTTGGCCGCCTGTTTGCTAGCGACTTGGCCCGCTCTGTGGCTAACGCGGTCTGTAACCGCAGCAGAGAGCAAGGCGCTGCTGCATGCTTTCTTTCCCGGCAAGGCGCAACGGGCCGCTGGGTTCGCTTCCTAGTGACGCTGAATGCGGCGTTTTGATGATGAACAATACAGATAGGGACGATCCGCTTTCATTAATCGAGCGAATTCGAACCAAGCTGAACACTCTTTGGCTGAAGCAAACCTACCCTTTTGCAGAATTCGGCCAGCAGGTAGCGGTACACCACTCCTGTCAGCTTGAACGGCCGAATTCCAGATTTATGAGTTTTGGGAAAGGTGTCTACGTGGCTCAGGACGTCTGGCTTCATGTGGCTTCCGACCTGCCCCAACTGGAACCCAGGATAGTGCTGGGGGACGGTTGCAAGATCGGAAGGAGATCGACAATTTCAGCTCGAAATCGGATCATGTTGGAAGCAGACGTGTTGTTGGCGCCTTCCGTGTTGATCATGGATCACAACCACGAGTTTTCAGACATAGAGCGACCCATTCATGCGCAGGGAGTGACTCCCGGAGGACGCATCCTCATTGAACGAAACTGTTGGCTAGGGTACGGTGCTGTTATTTTCTGTAACCACGGGGAGCTCGTGCTTGGACGGAACAGTGTCGTGGGAGCTAATGCAGTAGTGACCAGGAGTGTTCCGCCGTTCAGTGTGGTTGCGGGCAATCCCGCGAAGGTTATACGACGCTATGATCCGCAAAGCGGGAAATGGACGAAGTGCGATGAGTCGTTCTGAACTTGCAGTCAGAAGCTTGACGGAAGAGAATCAAGAAATCGTCGGCTTTGCGGCTCGGTGTCCGGTCTGCGGCGGAGCCCGCGTGTCTGAATTTCTGAGCGCTCCTGATCGCTTTCATCTTCGTCAACAGCTCTATAAGCTGATTCGCTGTTCAGACTGCACGTGCGTATGGCTGGCGAGCCCCCCCAAACCGGAAGAAATGGGGCCACACTATGACGAGGACTATCACAGGGTCATCGCTGCCGGCGGGCAGACTTCGGCGGCGCGGCGCTGGCAAAGACATCGGGAACTGATCGCGAAATATAAGAGCGGTGGGGTCATACTCGACATAGGCTGTAGTTCCGGATCGTTCCTCGGCACTATGAAAGGGCCCTCGTGGAAGCTCCATGGGATCGACATGGAAGCTTCGACTGCAGCCCAGGCTCAATCCCTGACCGGCGCAGAAGTGTTTGTAGGAGATGCAGTCGAGGCGCCCTTTGCACCCGGCAGTTTTGATGTGGTCACCTCATTTGATCTTCTGGAACACGTTTATCAACCGCGCGAGTTCTTGATCAAGGTGTTCGAATGGCTGAAACCGGGCGGTATTTTCTATACCGTGCTTCCCAACATAGATTCGTGGGAATCTCGAGTATTTCGGAGCTATTGGTACGGACTGGAGCTGCCTCGGCACCTATTTCATTTCTCCCCGAAGTCGTTAAGGCGTTTGATGACGAATGTGGGTTTCCGGGAAGTGAGCTTGAAGACGTCCTCGACATGCTATATCGAACGCAGTGCCGGGTATGTCTATTCGGAAGTGCTAGAGCGGCTCGGTGGTTCGCCGGTCGCCCAAGCGAAGCCAACTCATCAGAAGTTCGCGTGGCGAGCCGTCAGGAAGGTTCTTCGTACGACCGTAGTTTCGCCTTCGGGACGGGTAGCCGCACTATTTGGAGCGGGCGCTAGCATGGAGACCGTCTTTACGAAGTAAGATGCGAACCGGGATACGACCTCGTGGGATAGATCTTGCAACCAGAAAACTTCAAGTTCGGCGGTGGTCTTAGCAGCACGAATCTCCACCCGCTAGTTCTGTTGGCGATGCTAATCGCCATCGTTCTTATCTTTGCTTTGCCTCGGAAATACATCATTGTGCCTTTCTTGGTGATGGCGTTCCTGGTTCCTCTTAGTCAACAGATAGTCCTCGGCGGAGTGCACGTTCTCGTGTTGCGGATCGTAACTCTGGCCGGTTTAACACGAATGCTGTTCGGGAAACAGCGAGTTCTGGCTGGCGGCTGGAACTCAATGGATACTGTTTTCCTGCTGTGGGCGCTCTTTAGAATGACTGCGTTCATTCTTCTCAACCGAGATATGGGAGCGGTTGTCAATCAAGTCGGTTTCTTGTGGGATAGCCTCGGAGCATTTTTCGTGTTGAGATTCTTGATCCGTGATGACGACGATATTCAGAGACTAATTAAGGTTTTATCTGTGATCGCTGGTGTGGTGGCGATTTGCATGTTGAATGAACATTTTCGCCAAGTAAATGTATTTGGGATTTTGGGAGGCGTACGAACGGTTCCTGAGATCCGTGATGGCTCAGTTCGTGCCCAAGGACCATTCGCGCACGCCTTGCTCGCTGGAACTTTCGGGGGAATTCTAGTCCCTCTGTTCGTGGCGCTATGGATTACCAGCAAGTCGAAAGTACTCGCCGCGGTAGGCCTAGTCTCGTCTACGGTCATCACGTTTATGTCGGCGTCTAGCACTCCCATTCTCGCCTATGTTGCAAGCGTTGTCGGTTTGTGCTTCTGGCCGATCCGGAGGCGTATGCGTCTAGTGCGGTGGGCCGTCGTCATGGCGCTCGTGGGGCTAAATATGGTGATGAAAGCGCCTGTCTGGTTTCTTATTGCCCATATTGACGTCGTGGGCGGATCATCGGCAGATCATAGAGCTCATTTGGTTGATCTATTCATTAGAAACATTGGAGATTGGTGGCTGATAGGAACCAATAACGCCGCTAGTTGGGGATGGGATATGTGGGATACCTGCAACCAGTATGTTCAAGAAGGAGAGAGCGGCGGCTTGGCAACATTCCTTTGTTTCGTAGCGCTGATTGTGCTCTCGTTTAAGAAAATCGGGAGAGGCAGAAAGGCTGCGAGGGGAAGTTCCGAGCGAGAATGGTTCTTTTGGTGCTTGGGCGCGGCGATGTTTGCAAACGTGACGGCATTCTTTGGGATTACGTATTTTGATCAAACAAGCGTCATGTGGTACGCGCTGCTCGCGGTGATAGCCGCCGCAACACTGCGCAAGTCGCGAGAACTCCCGAAGCCGCGTGGAGAGGAAATGCCTTTGGCACAAACCGAACCGGCGTATGCTCCAACATTCTTAGCTGGCTCACTCGGATAACATTGACAAATCTGTACTAAGAGTCGCCTTCATCAATTCCAAATTAGATTTCCTCATGGATCTGTCAATCATCTTCGTGAATTGGAATTCCCTGGACTACTTGCGGGAATGTATCCCTAGTATCCACGAGTACACTCGGTGCATCGAGTATGAAATTATCGTGGTAGATAATGCTTCTCCGGAAAAGAATGTAGTTTTCCTGACACGCGATTTTCCGGAGGTTAAACTCATCGAGAGCAGTCGAAACCTCGGCTTTGCCGGTGCAAACAACCTGGGTGTGCGACATTCTTCCGGACGATACCTTCTGTTCTTGAACCCTGATACCAAACTGGTAAGTTCGGCGATCAATATCATGGTCGACCGCTTGAGCACGCTACCGGATGCGGGTATTGTCGGGTGCAAGCTACTGAATGGTGATTTGTCAATCCAGACGAGCAGCATTCAGAAGTTTCCAACGATTGTGAACCAGGTTCTGGACGTGGAATTCCTGAGAAATCGGTGGCCCAGTGCTCGCCTGTGGGACATCAGTCCGCTGTTTTCGGATTCAGGAAAGGCGGTAAAGGTCGAAGTCATCTCTGGAGCTTGCATGCTGATGAAACGCGACATTTTCGAGAAAGTCGGTGGGTTCAGCGAAGACTATTTCATGTATGCAGAAGATCTGGACCTGTGCTACAAGGTTCGCCAAGCGCGATACTCAAACTATTACATCGGCCAAGGCACAATTGTTCACTATGGTGGAAGGAGCAGCACACCAAAGTGGGCGATCGTCATGAAATGGAGATCAATCCTACGTTTTTTTGTGAAAACGCGAGGGTATTTATATGCGCTGGCCTTTCGCATTGTAATGTCATTGGCCGCTCTCACCCGGCTACTAGTAATAGGAGGGCTATCTCTGCTGGGCAAAATGGCCACCGACAATGGTTCGACGAGTGGGCCGTCGCAGAAATGGCGAGCTATTCTAAAGACATTATTGACCGAGTCGGGAACTGCTTCAAGTCTTGCAACCAGCCAGAATGCGACATCGTTGCAATGAGAGCCGCGAAGTCGTGAAGCACACGGAAGAAATAATTCAAAGGTGAAACGATGAAGAGAGTAGTGAACCTGGTTATCAGCGGAGTCGTTCAGATTGGTGACATGCTCGCAAGAAGCGTTGGCCGATTGCTCGGTCGAAAGCCTCGAGCCACCGCCGTGGTGCTCGCTTATCACGCGATCACCACAGGGCAACGCGAGAGGTTCGGTCGGCAAATGGACCTTCTTCTCCGCCTCGCTAAACCTGTACACGCAAACTTGAAAAGTCGTCCCAGTCAAGGTGGGCGCTACGCTGCGATCACTTTTGACGACGGTTTGCAGAGCGTTGTGGATAACGCATTGCCTGAATTGAAGAAGAGAGGCATTCCAGCCACACTGTTCATCGTGACCGAAGCTTTGGGTGGCCCACCAAACTGGCAGAGTTTTGAGTCGGGTAATGCAGCCCATGAGATGATAATGTCCGCCGAACAGCTAAAAGCACTACCGTCAGATCTTGTAGCAATAGGATCACACACAATGACGCACCCGGTACTTACGGCGATAAGCGAAGAGGAACTCCAGAGGGAGTTGATCGGATCACGAGCAAAACTCGAGAAGATCTTGGATCGAGAAGTTAAGCTATTCAGCTTTCCATATGGCGCGAGCAATGCCGTGGTTTTTGACACTTGCCGCAAGGCCGGCTACGAGCGTGTCTTCACCGCTCTACCAGTTCTTGCGTTTTGTGAAACAAACGAGTTTGTCACGGGACGCGTGAGGATTGAGCCCACAGACTGGTCGCTCGAATTTCGCCTTAAACTTGCCGGAGCATACCGCTGGCTTCCTACGGCGTATGTTTGGAAGCGAAAATTGTTAAATGGGTTTAGGCGTGTCCCAAAGACAAGTTCTGCAGTTGTTCGTGAGGAGAAGAAGATCGCATGAGCCTGATACGTAGTTCAACGCTGACCGCCGCAGAGAGCCAAATAGTCGAAATCTTGGCGGATATCATGAAAACGAAAGGTCTGCCCGAGTGTCCGCTCGGTGCGGATACGGTGCTTGATCAAATCGGCCTGGAGTCTCTGGACTTTGCTGAGGCCGTGATTCGAATGGAAGAGCTTACCGGAAAAGATCCATTCGCAACAGATACGGAATTTCAGATCCGGACGTTGTCCGATTTCGCGGCTGTGTATAACTGATTAGATAAGCCCAATGCTGAGTGAGCTCATTTTTAACGCGACACCACCGCCTGATCAGCCAGCGATTGTTACTCGCGAGCGATCGACCAGTTGGCGAGCACTGCAAGTTGATGCACAGAGGATGATCCAAGAGCATCAAGACCTGGGTAAACGTCGGATCGGTCTGCAATTTAGGGCTCCTGCGGCCAGCTATGCCATCCTGGCAGCTCTGGACCGGCTCAATAGTGATGTATTCCTGTTTGATGAAACGCTCTCGCGGGATGAAGTCGATCGGTTAGCAGAAAAATTCAGATTGGGTGTTGTCCTCACCGGATCCTCACATGATGGCGCAGAACTGGAAAAGCGGGAATTGGCAGGTGAGGACGCATGGAGCGGTAACAGTACGATCACAATCTTAACTTCTGGCAGTACAGGAGAACCTAAAGCAGCACGGCACACTTGGGGAAGCCTCGGCCGCCCAGTTCGAAAAGGTACCGACCAGTCGACGCCGAAATGGTTATTGACCTATCGCCCTAATTTGTACGCAGGCCTTCAAGTGATGCTGCAATGCTTTGCTGATCACGGGACGCTGGTGATTCCTAGTGGCGAGCTTGACCCCGCTTCGGTTAGCGAGCTCATGTACACGAGTGGTGTGCAGTTTGTTTCGGCCACGCCCTCGTACTGGCGCCGATTGTTGATGTTTGGAAATTCAGAACTACTTAAGAAGGTGCCGCTCGTTCAGATAACGTTGGGTGGAGAAGTTGTGGATCAATCCATCTTGGATAAGTTGCGGCAGCGTTTCCCGAAGGCTCGGGTCGTCCACCTCTATGCAACCACAGAGTTGGGCCGCTGTTTTTCTGTTTCCGATGGAATGGCCGGTTTTCCGGCTAGCTACCTCGATCACAGATTGCCTGACAGGGTTGAGTTGCGAATTGAGGCCAACGAGCTGCTCGCGCGCTCGCAAAATGCGATGCGGATGTATGACCCTCACTCCATCGAGCAGGCCTCGATGAAAGACTGGTTTGCCACAGGTGACTTGGTGGAAGTCCGGGAGAATCGCGTGTACTTCGTTGGAAGAAAGACAGATATGATCAATGTCGCCGGCAGCAAAGTCCATCCTGTTGAGGTAGAGTGCGTGATTCGGGACATCCCGGGAGTATCTGATGTTCGGGTCTTCGCCAAATCGTCCTCTATTTCGGGAGAATTGGTCGCGTGTGAGGTGGTTCCGCTTCCAGGTCAGGATCCGGAAACCCTGAGGGATACGATCATCCGAATTTGTCGCACGAAACTTGCCAGTTCTCAACGCCCCCGGCTGATAAGGCTCGTGACTCAGATTGGTCTGTCCCCAGCGGGCAAGACGTTGAGAGGCAAGGTTTCATGAATTTGGGACCGCCGGACACAGCATCCAGGCACGTCGTGGTTAGCGGAGGCAGCAGGGGGCTCGGGCAGGCGATTGTGAGTGCCCTCCTAGAGGCAGGTTATCGAGTCAGTACCTTTAGCCGACGTAGTTCTACATTCGTCGAGCAACTTGCTGGAAACACGAGTTTTTTGTTTGACCATGCCGACTTGTCTGATAGTACTTCGATAGCGACGTTTCTGAAGTCAGCGGTCGCGAGATTTGGACCACCCTATGGTCTGGTGAATTGCGCCGCAATCGCGACTGACGGACTCTTGGCGACTATGCCAGAGAGTGCGATTAGCAAAATGGTCTCAGTCAATGTCGAAGGTACTCTAAAGCTTACCCGGCTTGTGGTTCGGAGAATGCTGGTCGCTAAATCAGGGCGAGTCGTCTTGAACATTTCGTCCATAAGCTCCCTGAGAGGTTTCAGAGGTTTGGCAGCTTATGCTTTCACCAAGGGGGGGTTGGATTCTTTTACGCGGGGCTTGGCGCGAGAACTGGGAGAGCAGGGCATCCGGGTAAATTCGATAGCTCCGGGATATTACGACACTGAGATGAGCAAAAACCTTGGTGATGAGCACAAACGACAGATTCTTCGTCGCACTCCCCTCGGGCGCCTAGGGGAGCCCAGCGATGTAGTCGGTGCTGTCCTCTTCTTGCTGTCCGATCAGGCAAGCTTCATTACCGGACAGGTTCTCGTGATTGATGGTGGCAGTACGGTTTAGAGTGAATTGCAACTGAGCAACAGGAAGGCATGGTATGGCACTTCGGCCCCTCGCGGATAAAGATGTCTCACAAGTCGCAGATCTTATCTGGAGAGTTTTGCATGGCCAGAATGGGGCTGCGCCTCTCAGTCTCCATTCCTATGTTCAAGACTTGTTTCTTCGAAACCCCTGGTTCGACGAACAGATCGTTTCCCGAGTCTCTGAGAACACCGAAGGCAAAATCAATGCATTCTTCGGAGCGGTTCCGCGCCGAATGTCGTTCCAAGGGAAAACTGTTCGAATGGCGTTTGGGAGTAATTTCGTAGTAGACCCAGAGATTCGAAAGTCCACAGTGGCAGTTCAGCTGGTGCGCTCTTTCTTGAAGGGGCCGCAAGATATCTCAATTACGGACTCCGCGAACGAGGATAGTCGCCAGCTGTTGAGGAGTTTGGGTTTCAGCATCGTGCCCATTTATAGCATGCAGTGGGCAAGGCCTTTGCGACCGGCGCGTTATGCAGTGAGCGCAGCGGCCCGACTTAAGAAGAGCTCGTTAATCACTTCGATAGGTACCCTTTCACGACCGCTAACAGCAATCGTAGATGGAATCGCGGCGCGCACGCGACTCAGCCCGTTTCATCAGTCTGAGGTGAGCACGAAAGGGGAGGAGCTCAGCACTCCTGCACTGCTCGAAGGTCTCGCGCAATTTCCGAGCAAACAATGGCTGCTTCCCGAATATGACGAATCGTCTCTGAACTGGGTGTTCGATTTTATAGCCAAGAGAAAGGTCCTTGGAGAAATAAGACGGATATTGGTGAGAGACACCTCCCAGCGAACTCTAGGGTGGTTCGTGTACGCGATTCCACCCGGCGGGGTTGCAGAGGTTCTGCAATTAGGAGCTGACAGTCGATCAGCAAATAGAGTGCTCGACCACCTTTTTCACGATGCGTGGCAGAGGGGCTTGATTGGGATTCATGGACGCCTTGAGCCGCAATTCATGCAGGAAATGACAATGAAGTCTTCGTTCTTCTTTCGCAACGGGAGTTGGACACTAATGCACTCGAACCGGCCGGATCTCTTTGGCGCCCTACAAAGTGGAAGTGCTTTCTTTTCCAGGCTGGAAGGTGAATGGTGTCTACGGCACGGCGGGGGACATGTTTAGAAGTAACCACCGCATACATGGTGCCTCCAACCAAATCAACACCATGAACTTAGATCACACAAAATACGTAATCGTAACGCCGGTCCGCGATGAAGAAGCGTACTTGCGATACACGATCGAGTCGATGATCCAACAGACCCTACGCCCCACAGAGTGGGTGATTGTCAATGACGGCTCGACGGACAACACTGGGAATATCATCGATGACTACGCGAGCGAGTATGAGTGGATTCGTCCGATACACCGAAATAATCGCGGATTTCGAAAAGCCGGTGGGGGAGTCGTTGAGGCATTCAAAGAGGGATATCGCCACCTCAGATCGAGCGACTGGCAATTCGTCGTCAAACTCGATGGAGATCTGTCTTTTGCCCCAGACTACTTCGAGAGATGCTTTGAGAAGTTTAAGCAGAATTCAGAACTTGGAATCGGTGGCGGAACCATTTTCAACCTCGTGAACGCTCAGAAAGTGTTGGAAAAATGTCCTGCATTCCACGTGAGAGGAGCAACAAAGATTTACCGAAGAGCGTGCTGGGAAGCGATTGGCGGAATTTGGTCCGTTCCAGGTTGGGACACTGTGGACGAAGTCAAGGCCAGTATGCTCGGCTGGACTACTCTAACTTTCGACGACCTCCCGCTAACGCACTATCGCGTGACCGGTTCCGCCGAGGGGCGGTTAAGTGGCTTCGTCAAGGATGGTAGGGCTGACTACATTTGTGGCTACCATCCTTTATTCATGTTGGCTAAGTGCGTTCGACGCGTGTTCCTAAAGCCATACGTTGTTGGTGCAGTCGCGCTGTCCTATGGATTCATTTCGGGTTACATGAAGCGCATTCCTCGGGTTGACGAACCCGCAACAATCGCTTACCTCCGGCAGCAGCAATTGGGGAGACTTTTCGGTGGGAAGACGATCTGGCGATAGATCTGCTGAAGGCCCCCAACTGAGAGAGAGGTAGCGCTGTGTGTGGCATTTGCGGCAAATTTGTATTCGACAGAGATGCTGAGGTGTCCGCCGATCTGATCAAAGACATGGCGGACACCATTCAGCATCGTGGTCCCGACGATGAGGGCTTCTATTTATCAGGCCAAATCGGGCTCGGTTTCCGACGGCTCTCCATCATCGATCTTGCCGGCGGGCACCAACCTCTAAGCAATGAGGATGGATCAGTCTGGATTGTCTTCAACGGCGAGATCTATAACTATCAGGCGTTGCGAGAGTTCTTGAGGGCCAAAGGACATATTTTCAGAACGCATTCTGATACCGAGGTTATTGTCCATCTCTATGAGGAACTGGGCGAGGCGTGTGTAGAACACTTGCGCGGTATGTTCGCCTTTGCGATATGGGATAGTCGGCGTCGAAGTCTGTTCCTCGCGAGGGATCGTGTAGGGATCAAGCCTTTGTACTACTGCTTATCACAGAAAACACTTCTATTCGCTTCCGAGATTAAGGCCATCCTTGCTGATCCTGACGTGAAACGAGAAGTAGAGCCTGAAATGATTGACCGGCTCCTGACTTTCAACTTTCTTCCGGGAGAAAATACCCTACTACGTAATATTCACAAGCTTCCTCCGGGTTCATACATGGTTGCTCGGGACGAAAAAACGGAAATTCATCAGTATTGGGACCTTCGAGTTCCCGCCTCCGCCATTACTCTCAAGCAAGCTGAGGTGCAGCTCCAAGACCTCTTACATGAATGCGTCGATCTTCACATGATCAGTGATGTCCCTGTTGGGTTTCTTCTCAGCGGGGGATTTGATTCAACCGCACTCCTCGGCATTGCGAGCTCGACCACCGATAAGTCGTTCGCGAGTTTTACCGTTGGCTTTTCGCAGGCAGGCGTGGAGGACGAAAGACCATATGCGAGTCTAGCTGCCCATAGATTTAAAACTGAACACCATGAAATGACAATCAGCTCCCAGGATTTTGCAAATTTCCTGCCCAAGTACGTTTGGTTCATGGAAGAGCCGATATGCGAGCCTCCAGCGGTCGCGATGTACTTCATATCCAAGTTAGCAAGAGCGTCAGTCAAAGTCTTGATTTCCGGAGAGGGCGGCGATGAGGCATTCGGTGGGTATCCGATCTATAGAAATATATCCTTGCTGGAGCGCACGAAGACGCTGCTGGGGCCGCTTCAGAAGCCTCTTTCGAATGGGCTTGTTAGCCTCAACGGTTTGATTCGTTCCGGGGCGATTGGAAAATATGCTCCTCTGCTGGGAATGCCGTTTGAAAACTATTATCTTAGTGGTCTTTCAAATCCGTTTCGTTTCTTCAATCGCAATGCAGATGAGTTGTATTCTGCGGAGTTTGCGAAATACGTAGACAAGCCTCGCTCAGTAAATATTACAAAAGAGTTGTTCAAGAAGGGACCTATGTCAGACTGGGTTAACAAAATGCTTTATGTGGACATAAAAACGTGGTTAGCCCACGATTTACTTTTAAAGGCTGACAAGATGACAATGGCCAACTCAATCGAGTTGCGCGTGCCATTCCTCGATCATAAATTGCTCGAGTTCGCTGCTTCACTGCCCGGTACTTATAAAGTGAGAGGCTTTACCACAAAATACCTCGCTAAGAAAGCGCTTGCGAGTCAAGTGCCGCGAGAGATTGTGAAGAGAAAGAAGGCTGGATTTCCTGTTCCTTACGAATATTGGCTGCGCAATGACTTAAAGGAGTGGCTAAGAGATATTCTCCTTGACACCAGAACCGTGCAGAGAGGTTACTTCCAGAAGAAATGTGTTGAGAAGCTTATATCGACCAACGGCGAGAGCGGTTTTTACTCGAAAGAACTCTTTTTGTTGGCAGTGTTGGAACTTTGGCATCGACAATTTCTTGAGAAGAAGGGTGCTTCCATCGCGCCACAGGAGGCGGTCCGAATGGCCCAAAATTAGGAGAAAAGTCGCGGATGCATAGCTTGCATTTGCGGCAACAAACACCGATATGATTTTGGAAACTGTGACAAGCGAAGGGCGTTGCCCTGACAGCACAAATGCGCACTTCCGGCCGACGAATCCGGTCAGGTGGTCCGTACTCGATCCATTACGAGATCCGAGATGGCTTGAGCTAGTCAAGAAACATCCTGCATCTTCAGTCTTTCATAGCACGCATTGGTTATCCGCTTTGCAATTAACCTACGGATACGAACCGGTAGCCTACACTATGTGTAGGCCTTCTTCTGAACTCACGTCGGGAATGGTTTTGTGCAAGATCAGGAGTCGTCTTACGGGCCGGCGCCTCGTATCTCTACCGTTCTCCGATCACTGCGATCCCTTGACGGAGAATCGTACAGAGTTTGACGATTTGTTGGCTCTGATTCGACAAACCGTTACGAGTGAAAAATGGGACTATTGTGAACTGCGACCGGTTCGTTTTGAGCCAGGCGTTTCGACGATGTTCGGGCGAAGCGACAGACATGTTTGGCATGTAATCGATTTACGGCAGAGTATAGATGCCACTTTTGGGAAGTTCCATCACTCAGTACGACGCAAAATCCAGCGCGCTGAGCGCGAGGGACTATTATACGAAGAGGGCAACTCCGAGCGACTGCTCCGACAGTTTTACAAGCTGCTTGTGACGACTCGGAAGCGGCAACACTTGCCTCCACAACCATTGAAGTGGTTTCGCAACTTGGCGACGACCTTCGGCGAGAACCTCAAAATCCGGGTTGCGTTCAAAGAGAGCCTACCAATTGCCAGTATCTTGACTTTGGACCACAAGGATACCGTTACCTATAAGTACGGCTGCAGCGACGCCCGATTTCATCCGTCTGGTGGCGTTGCCCTAGTTCTTTGGAATATGATCCAGCAAGCCCAAGCGGCTGGTTATGAGAGACTCGATTTGGGGCGCAGCGATGTTAGCAACGAGGGTTTGACCGCTTTCAAGGAACATTGGGGCGGAGTTCGGTCCGACCTCTACTACTGGCGTTTCCCGAATCGTCCGCGATCACACGAAAGCATGGCGAAAAGGATGTTCATCGGGCGTATCGTGAAAATGGCACCTGACCGGCTGCTCACTGCGATGGGAAATATTTTATATCCTCACGTGGGCTGAATGGGCCCAGCCCCTCACGGGTTGATCGTTCGGAAATCCCATTAAGCACCTTTGATTGTCATCAACACACACTCTATGAATCAAACTTTTCTGGAGTATTTTCGGTGTCCGAAGCAAAATGCTCAGTTCCGGGCGAAAGACGGGCTTTCCCAGGCGAGTGGATTCTTCAGCTTCGGGCCTGGGGTTGTCGGTTATGGAAGGTACGCAGGTTACGCTCCGGCCGATTCTCCGCAAGGACAACTTCGCGATGGGCTGGAAGACGTGGAATGTGGATCTGGGCTAGTGTGTTTGCCGTTTAATTTAGCTGAAGTTGTCGAGAACCTTCACTTGGAGCGCTATACCGAAGATCCGCAAGGTGGCAGTTCTGGGAACGGTATCGTCGCCCGGATCTACTATGCTCTGCGACCTTTATTTCCCGTTGCATTCCGTAGGCATTTACAGCGTGCGTATCTAAGTGACTGGGATAAGATCGCTTTCCCCAACTGGCCCGTCGACCATACAGTGGACAGCATAATGCGCGGGGCTATGCAGTTGTTGCTGCGCACGCAACAACTGGATAGGATCCCGTTCATTTGGTTCTGGCCAGGCGGTGCCTCCAGCGCCGTCACCATGACGCACGACGTTGAAACAATTGCCGGTAGGGATTTCTGTCAATCCTTGATGAATCTCAACGAATCCTTTGGAATTAAGGCTTCGTTTCAGATTATTCCCGAAGAACGTTATGAGGTAAACGAGGAGTTTCTCGAATCGATCCGCAAACGGGGCTTCGAAGTTAATGTTCAGGACTTGAACCACGACGGCCGGTTATATAACGACCGAAGTGAGTTTACTAGGCGTGCGGGAAAAATCAATGAATATGGACGGCGATTCGGAGCGACTGGTTTTCGTTCAGCCATTTTATATCGCCGGCAGGAGTGGTACCCCGATCTCGATTTCTCCTACGATATGTCGGTTCCCAGTTCGGGACACCTAGAGCCACAGCGCGGCGGGTGCTGCACCATCATGCCATATTTTGTAGGCAAGATGTTGGAATTGCCCGTCACTACGACCCAAGATTATTCGCTGTTCAACTATCTGAGAAGTTTCTCGGTTGACCTCTGGAAGAAGCAGATTGATCTCATTCTCGCGCAAAACGGACTTGTCAGTTTCATTGTGCATCCGGACTACATCATGGGAGATCGTGAGATGCATGTTTATCAGCAACTCCTCACCCATCTGGCATGGCTTCGGGGGCAGAAAAACGCTTGGTTGGCTACACCAGGCGAAATTGATCGGTGGTGGAGACAAAGATCGAAAATGGAGTTGGTCAGTGACGGGGGAGGGTGGAAGGTCGAAGGTCCAGGAAGCGAACGTGCCCGCATCGCCTATGCTAGTGAAAAGAACGGGACTCTTGTTTTCACGATGCAACAGTTGGCAGCGAGCGAGCGCTCCGCGGATACTCTGAAGCATCCGTAAGCGGTTTGCCCTATCTTAACTAATCGGAACAAGCAATAGCTATGCAAAGCAAATTAGCGGATTGTCACGTGGCAATCATTGGTGCGGGTCCCTACGGACTTTCTGCGGCAGCATATCTGCGTGCGGCTGGCGTAGAGACGAGGGTTTTCGGCGAACCCATGTCTTTCTGGCAGAACCAGATGCCACTCGGCATGTGCCTGCGATCGAATTGGGGAGCCTCTCACATTGCCGATCCCAAGCGCGACCTCACGCTAGACGCGTATTGCCAACAGAATGGGGTTCACATATCGAAGCCGATACCGCTGGAGCATTTTGTCGGCTACGGTCGCTGGTACCAGAGCCATGCTGTCTCAAACCTTGAGCAGCGGCAAGTTCGCAGTGTGGATATTAACGGGCGTGGATTCGCGCTGGAGATGGTGGACGGAGAGAAGTTCACGTCGCAACGCGTTGTGGTGGCTACCGGCATCAGCGCATTTACAAGTCGGCCTTCAGAGTTTGCCAGCCTTCCTTCCAACCTGGCTTCGCATACCAGCGAGCATAATGATCTTCGCAAGTTCAAAGGGCAACGGGTGGCCGTGATCGGCGCCGGTCAGAGCGCACTAGAGTCCGCCGCTCTGTTCAAAGAGGCTGGTATCGAAGTCGAGGTGATTGCTCGCACGAATGGTTTGAATTGGGTCGGACTTCATCCGAGGTTGCATCATCTGGGCCTAATTTCCAAGGTGCTGTACTCGAATCGCGACGTTGGTCCAGCCGGGATCAGCCGTCTGGTTGCCATGCCACACGTATTTCGCCGCTTCCCGCGCGGTTTTCAGGACCGTACCTCTTATCGTGCGATCCGGCCGGCAGGAGCTGGGTGGCTGCAGTCGCGACTCACCGGAGTGCCGATCACATTAGGGCGCAAGGTAGTCCGCGCCAAGGCTGTTGGCAGCCAGCTCTCGCTTCGACTAGACGACGGAACCGAACGCGTCGTTGACCATGCGCTTCTTGCGACCGGATTCCGCGTCGACGTTTTGCAGTATCCCTTCCTGGGCCCGTCACTAGTGAAGCAGTTGAAAGCCGTTGACGGGTTCCCCGTGCTTCGCCGCGGACTGGAGTCTTCTTCGATTCCTGGATTGCATTTCCTCGGCAAACCTGCGGCGCGGAGTTTCGGGCCGTTGCTCGGTTTTGTTTCCGGCGCAGAGTTTGCCTCGAACGAATTGATTCGCTCGGTTACGCGGAACGGTACGAAGAACTAATCGTGAGCGCATTGACGCAGAGTATACCTCGGCCCACTGTCGCGAACGGCGTGAGCCCTACTGTTGGAGCCGTGGTGATCGGCGGCGACTACCAGGGGCTTGGCATTGTTCGCAGCCTCGGCCGGCGTGGTGTACCGGTCTGCGTCGTCGACAACGAACGTTCGATTTCGCGATACTCGAGATACGCCACACATTTTGTGGGCCTGCCAGACTTACGCGATCAGCGCAAGGCCGTCGACGGACTGCTTGACATCGGGAAGCGCCTTGGTTTGGACGGATGGGTACTCTACCCGACGCGTGAGGAGCTCGTTGCTGCCATATCGCAGCATCGCGTAGAACTTCGTAAAGTTTTTCGGGTCCCCACACCCAATTGGGAAATCGTGAAGTGGGCGTGGGACAAGAGGAACACGTACCGTCTTGCCCAAGAGCTTGGCATCCCAACGCCCATCACGCACTATCTCGAAAGTCTCGACCAGTTGGAGAAATTCCGCGACTCCACACCGCCATTTGCCATTAAGCCTGCCATCAAAGAGCACTTCATCTACGCCACCAAAGCGAAAGCATGGCGCGCAAACAGCTACTCCGAGCTAAGAACTCTGTTTCAGAAGGCGTCCGAGTTAGTTGGCGTGGGAGAGATCATGGTGCAGGAGTTGATCCCGGGCGGCGGCAGCCAACAGTTTTCGTACTGCGCTTTCTTTCGCAACGGAGAAGCTTTGGGCAAGATGACGGTTCGGCGCAGGCGTCAACATCCTCTGGAATTCGGCCGGGCAAGCACTTACGTCGAGTCGGTGGACCTCCCGCTTCTCGAGGAATTATCGGAGCGGTTCTTGCGAGCTATAGATTATTACGGTTTGGTCGAAGTCGAGTACAAACTCGATCCACGCGATTCTCAATACAAGCTGCTCGACGTAAATGCTAGGACGTGGGGATATCACAGCCTCGGGGCCAAGGCTGGAGTTGATTTCAGCTACATACTATTTGCAGATCAAGTTGGGTTGCCGGTGACTCCGTGTAGAGGTTCTTCTGGATTGTCTTGGGTGCGTACCACCACAGATTTCCCTGCCGCGTTGACCGCCATGTTAAGTGGCGATACCAGCGTCATGAGCTACCTCAGTTCTATTCGGAACTGCAACGTGGAAGCCGTGTTCAGCCCGCAAGATCCCCTTCCGGGACTGGCGGAAATCGCTCTCATACCGTACCTGGCAGTTAAGAAAGGCTTCTAGCAAGTTCGCTCCGGTGGAACGAAGCGACAAGATTTCGTTCTGATGAAAAGTCCCCAGTGAATTCTTTTGTTCGATTCACGCCGAGAGGCCAAACCAAATTCTTGGGCGCACTATGCTCTTTCGGTTTGGCGATCATCCTAGTGGCTGGGCTTTGGCCCTTTCACGCGCCCCTTAACGACGTCCACTGGTCGAGCCCTGCTCGGGGGCTCATTTTTGGAAAACATGGCAGCCTCCTGAGCACTAGCCAGTTGCGTCGCCAGCCCCCGGTTACCGGACAGCCGTGCAGCCTTGAGATATATCTGCAGCCGCGTCGGCCCGACTACGCCGGCACGATTCTCGGCTTTTATTTCCTGGACAGACGAGACAGCGGGTTCATCTTACGGCAATCGCTAAACGATCTGAAGATTGAAAGCAGAAGCAAGAGCGGATCGAGAAAGAAGCTATATGTTGATGCCTTCAGCGCTGCAAAGCCGATCGTCATCTCGATCGTCTCAGCAGAAAAAGGCACGTCTGTCTATTTGGACGGTGCCCTAGCGCGAACATCATCGGTTGTAAGACTCTCGACGGAGGATCTAGCCGGCCGCCTTGTCCTGGGCAATGCACCTTCTACCACTGACAGTTGGTCGGGCAAGTTGATGGGACTCGCCGTCTATGATCGTGAACTCTCTGCAGTGGAAGTTTCACAGCACGTCTCTGGTTGGAGCCGGAGCCGGGCTCCAGTAGATGGCGAAGGTGCACTTGCCAGCTATGCCTTCGATGAAGGAGCAGGCACTCGCCTTCATAGTCGAGCGCACGGTGCTCCCGATTTGTTTATCCCGGAGCGGTTCTTTGTACTCGATGAGCCATTCCTCAGGTGCCCATGGGACGAATTTTCTCCAGGCCGCAATTATTGGGAAGATGTCGCAATCAACGTATTTGGTTTTGTTCCTCTCGGTCTTTGCTTCAGCGCGTATCTTTCTCGGACCAGGACGGCTAGTCGTGCGCTGTTTCTTGCGGTCGCGATAGGATTCACGACGAGTCTGTGGATCGAGGTGTTGCAGTCGTTTCTCCCGACGCGAAACTCGGGAATGACCGATCTGATCACGAACACGTTTGGGACACTATTGGGAGCCGTTGTGTGGGCGTGGGCGGTGAACCATGGATGGCTGGAGAGATTTTTCCCCGCAACCGATGAGAAAAAGGGAGAAACAAGAGGAAGCTTCAATTAGTTACTGACTCAGACCAGTTGAGGACTGAAGCAGGCGAGAGACCTAACCCTTCGAATCCGGGGCTGGGCCTGAGCAAGCGACGGGTCGGCCGCAACTCCAACAAGGCTTTGCCGTAGCGTCCGAGTGCTCCGATTCGCGGTTCGGACAGAATTCCCGGTAGACACAGACGCGACAGGTCGGCTTCCGGAACCTACGGATAATCACGATTCCTGCAATCGTGTACAGCACCGCGAGCGCTAGTAGGATCGGATAATGCATACCATCTTATGCGACGGAAGAGTACTACGGCTGACGAACATTGGTCTGTGATGTAGATCACAAAACGGTGTGCGTCGAAAATTAATTCTCGCGTTCGGTGCTTGTTGCACTTCTTTGACTCTTTTATGAACGAACAATGCGCAGTTCGAGGCGTTTCTGACACTGCCCGGTGGGTTGCCTATTTTCGGGCGCTCGAAACGCAGAGACCAGACGGCTTGTTTCGTGATCCTTACGCAGAGCGATTGGCTGGCGCACACGGGTTTCAGATCGCGAACACTCTAGTCGATGGTGCCAAACATGAGTGGGCGTGGGTGGCCCGTACGTACCTCTTCGATCAGTTCATTTCTCGCGCAATATCCGCAGGCGCCGATCTCGTCCTAAACCTCGCCGCCGGACTTGACGCCCGGCCTTATCGCATGGATCTTCCGTCTACCCTCCGATGGGTAGAGGTCGATTTCCCTGAAATCATCTCCTACAAGCAGCAAGTTCTCGTCAATGAACGGCCGCGCTGCCAGTTGGAACGGGTTGCTCTGGATCTTAGTGACATCACCGAACGCAGAGAACTGTTTTCCCGCTTAGGTGCCGAGAGCACAAAGGCTGTCGTGGCGAGCGAGGGACTGCTGATTTATTTCACCAGCGAAGAGGTTGCTGGTCTGGCTAAGGATCTAGCTGCCGAAGCGCGCTTTGCGAACTGGATTATCGACTTGGCCTCTCCCGGTCAGCTGCGGTTGATGCAGCGCACGACCGGCAGGCAGCTGAGCGAAGCGGGAGCCGAATTCAAGTTTGGGCCAAAAGAAGGCGCAGGCTTCTTTTGTCCCTACGGTTGGGACCCAGTTGACGTCCAGGGGTTGCTCAAGACCGCTGCACAATTCAAGCGCGCGCCCGCGGAATTGCTTTCCTTGCTGCCCGAGCCCAAGGGTAATCCCGGAAATTATCCGTGGACGGGTGTGTGTCTCCTGAAGAAACGCTGACCCCCGAATTCATTCCACATGAAGAGGATCCCTCAACTCGACGCCGTGCGCGGCCTCGCGGTGCTGCTGGTTCTGATCCACAACACCGACATCTATCCGTCTCTCCACTTGCGTTGGGTCTCCGCTAACGGATGGATGGGCGTGGATCTTTTCTTCGTGTTGTCCGGATATCTGATTACCGGAATCTTGCTCGACACGAAAGAATCGCCAGGATATTTCCGCAATTTCTATGCCCGGCGTTGCCTGAGAATCTGGCCGCTCTATTACGCGGTGCTGCTTTTCATGTTTGTGGTCGTTCCCCTTGTGCGTCCCTCGGAGGCGCACACCATATTTGAAGTTCGTTCCGCGCCCTGGTGGTCTTATCTATTCTTCATTCAGAACTTTCTGGTCCCGATTCCGACCATGGCAACCGGGGCGCTGGGCGTGACCTGGTCGCTCGCGGTTGAAGAACAGTTCTACCTAGTTTGGGCCGTGGTTGTGCGCTTTTGCTCTCCGAGGCAACTGCGTCGGATTGCTGTTGCCGTCATCCTGCTGTCCCCCATTTTGCGCTACTATCTGTCACAACATCAGGTCATCATTTACTCCAATACACTTTGCCGCGCGGACGGGCTCATGGCGGGAGCTTTTCTGGCGCTACTGCTACGATCAGAAGAATTCACACCGTCGAAATTTGTTAAGTACGCGTGGATCGGATTTCTGATCGCGGCCCCGCTGGCTGTCTTTGTCGATACCTTTCACGCACGATGGATCGTATTCTCGCTCACCGCAATTGCCTCTGTCTCCCTCGTCTACCTGGCGTTGTTCACAGAAGCGAAGTGGTTTCAGGGAATCACGACGAACCGCTTTCTCGTCTATACGGGAGTAATCAGTTATGGCATTTACCTGCTGGAGAAAATTCCACTGGATGTCGTGAAGGCATTCCATCTTGATCATTACCAGCTGCTTGCTCTGCTAATTACAACGGCGGCGACCTATGCGATCGCCACACTGTCTTGGAACCTGATCGAGAAACCGGTCCTCAAATGTAAGCGTTTCTTTGTTTCCAGGCAGGAAGAGCCCGAACCAGTCGTGGCCTGAGGTTCCCGGCGAGCTCAAATCCTTGAGCGATGTAACCCGCTGATTAAGAACCTGTTCGCAGCGACAAGTGTTTGTGATCAGGGTCACATCCCCCGCAAGACCGGTCGGGTTAGACTGCTTTGCAAGGTTGGTGTGGGTGCCCCGCCCAGTTGTTTTCCAACAACATCCCCCATTTGTACGTTCGTACAACGAACGCCTTAAACTTATGGACTCACTGATTCTTAATGAGTGCGTCGTTTTGCCAACGCACGCTAAGCTTCGAACACTCATCTTGGATTATCGTGTTGATCCACGCTGGGATACTTATGTTTCCCTCCATCCTGATGGCTTGATCTACCACCACTCGAGCTGGCTGATTGCCCTGGAAGAGGAATACGGCCAGGAGTGCTTAAGTCTGGCATGCGTCGACGACGAGGACCACGTACGCTCTGTGGTTCCACTGTTTCCGACTCGAGGACTGCCGTTCGCGATCGGACAGCATTCCACCGGACGACGGCTGGCATCACTACCGCGAACTCCCACTGCTGGCCCTCTCGCAGATAACCCAACGGCTTTGGCCGAGATTGTCCGCGCCGCAATGCAAGTGGCCCGCGAGCGGCATCTGCAACTGGAAATCAAGGCACAGAACGAAGATTTAGGAAGTCATGTCGATGGATTGCAACGCGTGTCGTGGCGGCTAAGTTATGTGGAGGAACTGCCCACGTCCGTAGAGGGAGAATCCTGGAATGATTTCTGTGAGAAGGTTCGCCTGCCGCGGAATTGCGGTTCATGCAAGGGCTGCCGGCGCCTGCGCTTCGGCAATGCGAAACAGCAACATCGAGTTAATTGGGCGGTCAACAAGGCAGTCAAACTCGGCCTCGAAGTTCGAGAGGCTGACACCGAGCAGGATCTGGAAAATTGGTACCGGCTATACCTGCAGACCATGCGGCACAAAGCGGTGCCGCCGAGATCCTACCGCTTCTTCAAGAGTCTATGGTCAACGCTTCGTCCGAAAGGACAGATGCGCCTGCTTCTTGCCGAGCAAAGAAAAGACGACAAAGCGTCTCTTGTCGCGGGTTCTGTCTTCCTGAAATTCGGGCAGACGGTCTTTTATGCATTTACTGGGTGTCCTCCGCAGAACCTCTACCTGCATCCGCACGACATTATTCAAATCGAAGCCATCCGCGACGCGTGCAAAGGCGGGTTCCGCTGGTATGACTTCGGCGAGGTCAGTGAAGACAACGAATCTTTGGCACAATTCAAAAGCAAGTGGGGGACAGAGCCGAAGCCGCTGTTTCGGTACTACTATCCAGCGATGCCGCAAAGGCCGCCCACGGGGAACGCCGTTACCAGTTCAACGAGAAAACTGTGGCGTATTTTGCCGGAACGAGCCACGGCAGTGCTTGGCGATTGGATCTATCGGTATATGTAGCCGCCAATCGAGTCGGGTGGTTTTTGACAGTCGCATCGAGTGCTCATACTCAACGAGGTGGTCACAATGACCGCAGCAGCAGAGAACGCTTCGCCCGTCACGTTGTCTTATATCGGATGCTGGTACAAGAACGACATGTACTCGCACAACTGCAGCAAGACCGTGGATTCCTTGCGCGAGTGTGGAATGCAAGTGGATGTAATCACTTCAAACTGCCGATGCTTTTCCTCGGCTCAGAAATTTACGATCAGCGCAGATGAACTGATCAACTCGAACTGCAAGGCCATCGCGATTCCGCATGCGCCGCGGTATCCTGGGAAAGGGCAGGGAGCACTCAAGTATCTGGCGGTAAAGTATCTGCGGTTGGACTTGCCGCTGGCGACGCTGCGTGGATTCTTGTACTACTTTCGGGCGCGCCGCGCGAACATCATCCATTTCGATCAGGTTCTGGAAGCATTCGGCTGCATCCCATTCTTCATCCTGGTTGAACTAGCCGATATCTTCCACAAGAAGGTAGTTGTCACAGTCCATGAGATCGACCCCTTCCAGAAAGAGCATCCCAAATGGAATCGCCTGTACAACAAGTGCGCCGAGGTTCTTGTTTACAGCGATGACATGAAGCGGCAGATCATCGCGCTCGGAGTCAACCCGGAGAAAATCAGGGTGATTCGTTATGGAGCCGTAATCCCGGACCTGATGCCAGTGGAGCGCACGAGGTACATTTACTTCGGCGGCCACAACATCCGGCGAGGCAAAGGTTACGAGGAACTGCTGAAAGCGCTGGCCATCCTGAAGGCCAAGGGGACGCCGATCCCCCTGACGATCTATGTAGGCCACGGCTGCAACGGGATTAATGAGGCGCACGAAGCTGCTGACCGAGCCGGCGTGTCCGACATGATTGACTGGCGCGAGTTCTACACTGGAGATGAACTCTCTGAGGTATACCAGCGTAGTAAGGCGTGCATCATCCCGTTTACCGGCGGATCAGCCAGGCACCCGGTGAGTTGCGCGATGGTGAACGCCACGCCGGTGATTGCCACACGCGCGGTCGACATTCCGGAATACCTTGGTAACTTTGGTATCTACATCGACGGTTCAGCCGAGTCAATTGCCGATGCCATCGTCCGGGTAGAGTGTGGAGCAGTGGACGCCGTTTCGTTGGGCAAGCAACTACGGGCCAAGGCTGCAACCGAACTGGATTGCCGGAGAATCGCCGAGGACCTCTCTGGCATGTATGCAAAGATTAGCCATGGCGAAGCGCGCGCGGAGAGCAAAGAGACTTCGGCCGCATGACTGCGCCGTCAGGGACTTAATCTTGATATCATATTGATATATAACCACTTAGCTTTATGTCTGGCTTGCCAGTATCTTGGCAACCTGCGGCCCGGCGGCTAGCATTTTGTGTTCGCGACCAATCTGTCTTCTTGCTAGAATAGAACTTCCCCCAAGAGCAAATTCCCCTTATTCCAAATAGCCAGGGCTGTCCCATTTCTTGACCGATTTGGCGGCCGTCATTATTTAGGGAGCTTCGACCTCGTCTATGTTGAATACTGCGATCATTGGGGCAGGACCCTACGGGCTTTCCGTGGCTGCGCACTTCCGGCGTCGTGGCATTCCGTTCCGCGTTTTTGGTCGTCCGATGGACACTTGGCGCAACCACATGCCCGTGGGCATGATGCTCAAGTCCGATGGCTTCGCCTCCAATATTTTCGACCCGGAAAACGCATACACCCTCAAACAGTTTTGCGCAGAGCGAGGCATCAAGTATGCGGATACCGGGATCCCGGTCAGCCTGGAGACCTTTAACGCTTACGGGATCGCGTTTCGAGAGCGCATGGTGCCCGAGTTGGAAGAAAAGCAGGCCGAGTGGGTCGAGCGTGCGGCAGACGGCTTTGCAATCCGTCTGGAAGGCGGCGAGACCGTCAACGCGCAGAACATAGTCCTGGCGGTCGGAATCACACATTTCAACTTCGTGCCCGAGAAGCTCGTAGGTTTGCCTGAGCAGTACGTGACGCACAGCGCCAACCATCGGGAAGTGGAGTCTTTCCGTGGACGCAGCGTCGCAGTCATCGGTGCTGGTGCGTCCGCCCTTGACTTGGCTGGGTTGCTGCATGAGGCCGGGGCGAGAGTACAGATCATCAGCCGCAGCCCGGAACTGAAATTCCACAGCGATCCCACCGGAAAACCGCGGACGCTATGGCAAACACTTCGCCACCCCGGATCAGGACTCGGGCCGGGATGGAGGTCGCGCTTCTTCGCGAACGCTCCCTGGGCGTTTCACTTCCTGCCGGAGAGTCTCCGGTTGGAGGTTGTGCAGCGGGCTTTAGGACCTTCCGGCGGCTACTTCATCAAAAACAAAGTTGTCGGCAAAGTGCCTCTGCTGCTTGGATACAGCATTGAAGGTGCAGATGTTAAGGACGGCAATGTCCACCTCCACCTGCGATCGCACGACGGCAGCGCAAGAGACGTGGAGTTCGAACACGTGATCGCCGCGACCGGTTATGTCGTCGATGTTGAGCGGCTGAAATTTCTCAGCAAGGAAATTCGCTCGCAGGTTAAGACGACGAGCGGAAGCCCGGTGCTGTCTTCGAGTTTCGAGTCGTCGATGCCCGGCCTCTATTTCGTCGGAGTTGCCGCCGCCAACAGCTTTGGGCCGGTCATGCGCTTCGCTTACGGCGCCGGCTTCGCCGCCCGGCGTTTAACCGAAACCATGGAGAGGACGCTCGTCCATGGTACGGCGCCGGTTGCAGTTCAATCCGTCGCGACCACTGCGAAATGAAGACTACGAAATAGAAGACCCTCGATAGATTGAAAGGCTGACGCACGAATGAAGCGAGAAACAATCGCGATTCACGCCGGGTACGATGGCGATCCGACGACAAAAGCCGTCGCGGTACCGATCTATCAGACCGTCGCTTTTGAGTTTGATAGTGCCGAGCATGGCGCGGCCCTGTTCAACCTCGAAGTCGAGGGGAATATCTACACTCGGATCGGCAACCCCACGAATGGAGTGCTCGAGAAGCGGGTAGCCGCCCTCGAAGGCGGAGTCGACGGCCTCAGCGTCAGCTCGGGAATGGCCGCCATCGAGTATTCCTTGATTAATATCGCGGAAGTTGGAAACAACATTGTCTCTACCCCGCAATTATAC
>Ga0075029_100000326_pt1 | contig 26986 bp, 21 predicted proteins | sample LitLauG_LLR_2013_FD_71391 | JGI IMG/M metagenome (GOLD analysis project Ga0075029, IMG submission 71391) | Freshwater sediment microbial communities from North America - Little Laurel Run_MetaG_LLR_2013 | ecosystem: Environmental > Aquatic > Freshwater > Creek > Sediment | place: USA... | reverse complement strand
ACGGGCAAGGCCCAGGGGATTCCCATCTTGCCCGCGCTCGAATTGACGCAAGCATATGGTCAGGGTTTCTGTTCGGCGCTGGGCTGGCCGGATTGGCGGGTTCACACTTCCGGTTGTGGGCCCTGCTGCCTCCCTGCATCCTTATTATTGCGTTGGCTGTGCTCACTGATTCCGCGACACCATCACCAGAGAACAGGATTACACCATCGATCCGCCCTCTACGCAGCACAGCTTAAGTCAGGATTGAAGAGCCACGATCACGACGCGGGGACCTTTCGGCTAGCTCAGCAGCCGATGAATTGGCATCTTCGCCGCGATGTCTGGCTTCGCTGTGGGCGCATACCTCTCGACGCGAATCGTTAGGCCTTCTGAAGCTCAGAGCGGGAGTTGTTCCGACGGCGGATAACCATGCTGCTCTCGCCCAACGCTTCCGTCGTATTTTTTGGTGGTTTTGAACAGCTCGAGATGGCCATCACCCGAAGAAGGTCTGCATCGCTCACGGAGCGCCTGCATCTCATGCGGCGACATCGGTTTGAAGCCGCGCGCAATTCCCACGTTCTGGTGCAGCACATCCAGCGAGTCAATGCCGCAAATAGTGGTCGCGACCGGCAGACTCATTGCATACCGAAGCGCTTCTTCCGCCCTCACGACGCCATATTGGATCGGCTGGCCGTCGCCCCCGAGGCTCTTCATGCCGAGCGCTGCAATCCCCCGTCGGTGAAGTTCAGGAAGCACTTGCTGCTCGAAGCTACGAAAGGTTGCATCAAAACAGTTGAGCGGCATTTGGACAGTGTCGAATGGGTAATCGTGCGCCAGCATTTTGAGATGGATCGCCGGACTCTTATGTCCGGTGAAACCGACAAAACGTACCTTGCCCTGCTTTTTGGCCTCATCCAGCGCTTCGACCACACCACCCTTTGCGAAGTGCAGGTCCGGGTCGTTCTCGTAGATGACCTCGTGAATCTGCCATAAATCCAAATGGTCGGTTCCCAGCCGCTTCAGCGACTCCTCTAATTGTTGCATGGCGACCTTCTTATCTCGGCCGTGGGTGCAAACCTTGCTCATCAAGAAAACCTTGTCGCGTCTTCCCTGTAAGCCAAGCCCCATCCATTCTTCGCTGCGGTGGTCGTTGTATTCCCATGCGTTGTCGAAAAAAGTGACTCCCGCATCGACCGCCTCTTGAACCAAGCGTACGGCCAGATCACTCGATTGCACCGTCCCCAGATGATATCCGCCAACGCCGATGATCGAGACTTGTTCGCCCGTTTTTCCGAGCGGCCTGCGAGGAATCTGGTCAGCGCCACTGTTCGTGATTTGCAGCGGAACGGCAGCCGATACGATTGGGCTGGGCAAAACTGAACTAGCAAACACTGTCCCCGCGGAGGCCAGGCCTGCTTGGATGAAGCCCCGGCGTTCGATTTCGGGTGTTACTTGGGATCGCTCATTTTGTCGACGTTGATCTACCATTCTTTAGCTCCTCGACGTCTCAGGTGTTGTCTCTGGCACCAGCCAGGGGCCGTCCGCCTTTTCCAACATCTCCGTGACCTCTCTTTGAGTGTGATCGAAGGGAAATCCATGAGGCATTCGGGTCATCGGGTTGTCATACCGCAGCGATACTTTGTATGGCTCAAAGCGGCCGTCGGCGGCTGTCGGAGCGCAACGAGCGCGCAAGGCCTCCATCTCGCTCGGAGTCATGGGCTGAAAGCCGCGCACGACGCGCAAGTTCTGGTGCAGCACGTCCAGCGAGTCCATGCCGCAAATAGTGGTCGTGACCGGGAGGCTCATCGCGTAACGCAACATTTCCTCAGCCTGAACAACGCCGGCTTTTATTCCCCACGCGGTACCGCCCATGCTCTTCATGCCCAGCGCTGCCATGCCTCGCCGATTGACCTCGGGTAAGACCTGCTTCTCAAAGCTGTGGAAGCTGGCGTCGAAGGGATTCAGCGGCATTTGCACTGAGTCGAATGGATAACCGAGTTCGAGCATCTTCAGGTGAAATGCAGGATCCTTGTGACCGGTGAAGCCGACGAACCTGACCTTGCCTTCTTTCTTAGCTCGATCAAACGCTTCCAGGACGCCGCCTTTGGCGTACGCCAACTCCGGGTCGTTGTCGTAAACGATGCCGTGGATCTGCCAGAGGTCCAGATGATCGGTTTGATACCGCCGCAGCGAGTCCTCGAGCATCTGCATGGCTAATTTGCCGCTTCGCCCATGGGTGCAGACCTTTGTCATCAAGAACACCTTTTCGCGGCGCCCGCCCCGGAGCGCTCTGCCCAAGATGGTCTCCGTCTTGCCGTTGTAATACTCCCAGGCGTTGTCGAAAAAAGTAATGCCGGCGTCTACTGCCTCATGAACGAGTTGCACCGCCTCGTCCAACGTCGGCACATCGCCGAGGTGATGACCACCAACCCCGATCGCGGAAATTTGCACATCCGTGCGTCCAAACTTCCGATAGATCATGTCTCGCGCCTCCCCTGCCGGCGCTGCTGTTCGTTCCCCTGATGCTGTAACGGAGGCGATTTCCTTCGAGTTTACTGAGACGCCCGATGTTGCGGCCACTGCACCCGCACCGACTTTGAGAAAGTCCCGTCGAGTCGTATTCATCCTTCCGCCTCCAATTCTGCAGCAGACCTTTTCCATGCCCGCGGATTGATGTCAGGTAATCCGACGAGACCGTATTCACATTGAAAGAGAGCTAGGAACAAGCAGTTTCGTTTGAATTGGGACCGGCGAACTCAGCAGGCGATGAATCGGACATTTGCCGGCTATCTCCAACAGTCTTCTTTGCTGGGCTTCGGATAGAGCTCCGTCGAAGGAGATCCCGATTTCAATTCCGTCCACCGTCCCCAGCTTCGTATCAGAGTCGGCACGACCCTCTGCGGGAACTTTCGCGTATGACAAAACGACATGCACTCCCTCAAGAAGCCACTGCTTTCTGTCAGCATACATTTGAACAGTGGTACTGGCACACGCTCCCAGCGCGGCCAGGATCAATTCGAACGGGTCAGGCCCCGCGTCTTTGCCACCATTCTCGTTCGGTTCGTCCCCTTGGAACACATGAGGGCCGACGGATATGTTCTGGACAAATCTCAGAGATCCGGACTTTACGGATACATTTCTATGCATATTCCTCTCCTCTACTTACCGGTTTGTGCGCCGCCAGGCCGCGGTCCTAAACACCGCCATGGTCCCTGGTTCCCACTCAATCTGGGAAAACTCCACTTCACTGGTCACACAATTGACCGCACGACCCCACCATCCACGCGCAAGGCTGCCCCATTCGTCGCCGAGGAGAGCGGGCTGCACACAAACGTGACCAGAGCAGCAACTTCCTCCGGCTTGGCGAAACGTTTCAACAGCGACGTGGGGCGCATAGTACGAAAGAACTCGCGTTCGACCGCCACAGCGTCAGTGTTCTGTTCAGCCGCAAGCTGCTGAACGAACTTTTCTACACCCTCCGACGCGGTGGGGCCCGGCAGGACCGCGTTGACGGTTATGTTTGTCCCTGCCGTTGTCTCGGCCAGGCCGCGTGAGACTGCGAGTTGCGCCGTCTTGGTCATTCCGTAGTGAATCATCTCCGCCGGAATCTGCAATGCACTCTCGCTGGAGATAAAGACAATCCGTCCCCAGTTGCGCTCTTTCATCCCTCGCAGATAGTGACGACTGAGTCTTACTCCACTCAGGACGTTGAGTTCGAAAAAACGCTTCCAATCATCGTCGCTGATCTGCTCAAAGGGCTTTACTTCAAAAATCCCAGCGTTGTTTACCAGGATGTCCGCGTCCGGAAAGCAGCGTATGAGCTTATTCGTTCCTTCAACCGTTCCAACATCTGCGGCTACGCCTTCCACCTTGCCGCGAACGCCGGATGCCAAAAGCTTGTTGACCGCCTCATTCACCCGTCGTTCGGTCCTCCCGTTTACCACGACGGAAGCGCCTTCTTTCGCGAGAGCTTCGGCGATCGCGAAACCGATCCCCGCTGTGCTTCCAGTGACCACTGCCCGCTTATCAGCCAGTTGAAGATCCATATCACCTTTGATGCCTTGCCCGAGTTTGCCGGCTCACAATCCGGCATTCCTGAACGTCACACGCGCGATTGCTGACCAGTCCGCGTTTTCCAATCCTTGTGCCAGGGCGGCTACAAACCGATCGTGCATTAGGCTGGCCATCGGCATGGGAACGGAAGCCTCTTCAGCCGCTGCCAAGAGCAATCGGTTGTCCTTGAATCCGAGCGGCAATTTGAAGCCCACCGGCTCAAACTTTTCTGAAGCGATGATGCCCCCATAGGTTTTGTAGACCGGCGCTGAAAACATGGACTCCGTGAGCACCTCCAGGAACTTTTGTGGATTGACGCCGGCCTTCCGCATCAGCGCAAAGGTCTCGGCCAGGCTTTCGATCACGGTCGTGGTCAGGAAGTTCCCGCTGAGTTTGATGACGTTGGCCGCGGACGCATCTTCACTAATCGTAAAAGTCTTTTGCCCCATCGCGGCAAAGAGGCTGCGGCATTTCTCAATTGATTCGCTTGGTCCTGCTGACACGATAAACAGCTTGCCCGCAGCCGCAGCGTCCGGTCGACCAAAGACAGGAGCCGCAATATAGTTCTGATGTTTCTCCGCGTGCGACTTGGCCAGTCTGCGAGACAGATCCACGCTGATGGTACTCATCGAGATATGGACCGCTCCCTTTGGTAACGATTCGATCGCACGCCCGGGTTCGAATATCACATCTTGCACAGCGCGATCGTCAGCCATCATCGTAATGAGCGCTTCCACCCCGGCCACCGCTTCCGAGGCGGTATCGGCGACTTTTGCCCCGAGACCTCGCAGCTCCTGGGCACGGCTTCGCGTGCGGTTGTAAACCACCAGATCGTGGCCCGCTTTAATCAGGTTGCGAGACATGCCCGCTCCCATACTCCCGAGACCGATAAATCCAACTCTCACGATGTCGTCCTCCTGCCCTAACCGCTTAAAGCGCATGTTGCTTTGGAGTGTGTTGTGTGGTCACGTAATGAGCCATCGTGCGCCCCTCGATGATCGAATTCCCTCCAAACGTCAGATTCCGTTTTTTCCCCCACCCAAATGGACTGGTCGGGGTGTCGTCAACACTGCCTCTAGTTTCCAGCTGCCGCTTGTTCTTCGGAAACTTTGGGCGCCAAACGCAGTTGAACGAGAACGGTTAAATGATTTCCTACGATGGCATTAAAATTCGTCGGGACACCGACATCCTCGCCGTTGGCTGCGTGAGGTGCTGCGGGAAGCCCAGGGGCTTCCAGGAGTGTTCCCGTGCACTGAGGACCGCTATAAGCTTCACTCACGTCAGGGTTTTGACAGTTTTCATCTTGAACCACGGTCGGCCAATAGGTACTGACAACAGTCCTTACCAATTGCGGATAGTCTTCGCGGAGCATGCTCGCCGATCCCGATACATTGATGGAGCCCTCTTTCTGCCCGTTCCCACCGGTCGCCGGGAAATCGAAAACGAAAGTGGCCTCGCGCGAAGTGCGATGGATCACCGGAGGGCCGTACACGGGCCCCGCGTAGGCTTCGGTCGGATCCGCCTGGACGTTGCGGTCGACCCGTGTTACGGTCAGATCGCCGGTGGCTTGTAACCGACCGTCCGGGGTCCGCACCACCCGCTTCGAGTGGAAACACACGAGTGTGTGGTTGGACAGATTTTCCAGCCAATCGCTCAGAAATTTCCCACCTTCATCGATGGCAGGCGCCATTGACGTAGCCGGATAGAACCGGAAGTCGATACTGGACTTTGTGGGATCGGCATCGTCGACAACTACCCTGCCGTTGACCCTGGCGAAGCCTAGCGTCGTGTTGATTTTCGTTCGCCCGTAATCCGTCGTCGCGTCGGTGATGAGTTTCGCATCGGAATGGCGAGTGTCCACTTGCCAGGCCCCGACCATGGAAGCGGGTTTATCGGGAGCATCTAGGCCCAGAACCGATAGGGCTAGCAGCACAGCTACTGCAAATACTGCCGTGTGTTTAAGCATTTCCTCCCTCTCTTGTTCAATCTGGACTCGTCTCTTGAGACCCCGAACATCATGCTGCTGCAGCGCTGGCCCGAATCTCGGTTACGAGATTGACCTCGAAGGGTTCTCTTACCAGTTCCGCGCCGGTTTTCTTCAGCCGCTCAAAGTGGGGCGTTGCCATATGTCGATCGAGGGCAGCCTGACTTTCCCACGTTTCGTTGAGATAAAAACGCCCCCTCGAGTCTGACTCGTAGAGTTCATACGATTCACATCCCGATTCGGCGCGAGTAGGAACCAACATCCCATGAAGCAGCGCTTTGAGTTGGTTATCGCTTCCTTCATGCGCCACAAATCTTGCAATCACATGTACTTTAGCCATAGGTATTCATGTCCTTCATGTTGCTTCGCAGCAGAGTCTGCGCTACTTCGAAATTGGATCGATCAACGTCAGATCCGTTGCCGGATCAAATCGCTTTTGCATCGTCACCGGATCGGCCGTCACCATCACCTCCAACGTGGGGGAGACATACGCAGCGAGAACATGGCCAGCACTGGTTGCACCGTCCGGACCGCCTACTATCATGTGCGTATGGACTACGGGCTTTCCTCGATAGAGCGCGATATCACCGCTCATCCCAATCACTTCGTGCTGGCCGTTGATGGGAATCTTCTTGTACATTTTGCGCTGGGGATCGAACCACCCCAAGGTTGCTCCATCCAGTGCTCCAATAGCGGTGAAATGAGCACTCGTAACTTGATACTTCTTCGCAAACTCCAGCAGGCCGGAAAAAGCCTCGTCTCCCTGGTAGAAGATGACCGCATATCGTTTTGTCGGTTCCCCCGGGTTCAGCAATTGAACTTGCATCTTGGGAGCTTTACCCCGGGGAACGGCGTCCGACGGCGAGACATATTCGCTCGCCGTCTCTTGCGAATACCCGACGATGGTTGCGACCCCAATGAATAACAGAACGCAAAGAGTGTTTCTCATCGTCTTCTACTCCTGATCACTGTGCAATAAGTGTGCCGGATACTCGCGACCCTACCCGACAATGCACGCCGTTTTCCATTCCACCGCAAGGCAAGGAAGTGTCACGTTTTCACAGGCATGAGTTGCTTGGTGGTTGGGGATGGCCTCAGGAAAACTCGCATAGATGTCCCGCGGCTGACGCAATGTCCGCATATCGACGGGTTCCTAGCCACCGTGCTGGACGGTATCGCAGACGGCATGGAGCGAAAATCATTTGTAGGGGAAGAAGACTGTGTAGGTTCGGTAGAGAGTCTGGACAGGGCGGTTCGGATCTATTCTGGAAAGTCGCACGACGGCCAGAAGATGAACTCCACTCAAAACCACAATTGCCAGCGGCAACACCTGATTCTTATTGCTTCGCTAACTTCACGGCCATCAGATGGACCGTCTGCGGCCGTTATTCATTCGCCTCTACTTTGTGGGCAAAGTGAAATAAAACTTTGCGCCTCGCGGAGGATTGTCGGAAGCCCACAAGCGGCCGCCATGCGACTCAACGATGGTACGGCTGATCCGGAGTCCCAGGCCGGTGCCATGAGGTTTGGTAGTAAAGAACGCGTCAAAAATCTGATCTGCCCTCTCCGGCGGCAGCCCTACACCAGTATCGCTGACCGAGATTAGTACCTGACCATTCTCGCCGCGCTGCGATTGGATGGTTAGATCGCGCGTCCCATCCAGGTTTTTCATCGCATCGATGCTGTTCATCATAAGGTTCATCAGCACCTGTTGCAGTTGCACGCGATCCCCCATGACCTGAGGAAGGTCCGCAGCGCGCTCCGCCCGGACGAATATGCCGTATTGAGTTGCCTCGTCGTGAAGGAGAACTGTCATCTCTCGAATAAGCTCGTTTAGATCGACCGACTCCTGCTGCGGAGTGCCCTTCTTGAAGAGGAGGCGAACTCGTTTGATGATTTCCGCCGCACGGGTTGCGTCTTTGACAGCTCTCGACGCAGCGGCACGGGCCTCGTCCAGATCGGGTTCACCACGCGCAAGCCAGCGCAAGCAGGTATTGGCGTCGGTCACTGCCGCGGCAATCGGTTGATTCACTTCGTGCGCCAAGGAGGCAGTCAGCTCCCCCATGCTGCTCACTCGGTTGGCGTGCGCGAGCTCCGCCTGGACCTGATGCAGCGTCTCTTCAGCTTGCCTGCGTTCGCGGTAGCGCTGCTCGATACTCCGGACGCGGATGTAGTATACCCCCCAGACTAAGAACAGTAATGCTGCGGCTACGATTGCCCGAAACCACCAGGTACCCCACCACGGAGGCAGAACCCGAATGTGCAATGTCGCGCCAGGGAGCCCCCAATCGCTTTGCCCAGTGGCTGTTTGCACATGAAACGTGTAGTCTGCAGCAGGCAAAGCTGCGTAATTCACCATCCGTTGATCGTTGCCGGTCTCATTCCATCGTGGATCCACTCCATCAAGTTTGTATCGATATCGACTTATCGAAGCATCGGAGTAGTTGAGTGCTGCGAACTCCACGGAGAAAGTGCTCTGTTGGTGAGAGAGCGTGATATTGTCCGTGTAGCTGATCGACCTTCTTAGCGGCGAGCCATTACCTACTTCCACCGGTTGGCCGAACAATCGAAAATCAGTGAAGATGATTGGAGGTACGTATGTGCTGTCAACTACTCTGTCAGGGTAGAAAGACGTTGCCCCACTGAACCCTCCGAAAAACATCTCCCCAGTTGTACCCTTAGAGCACGTTAGCCAGCCGGTGAAATCCATGCCCGGCAGACCGTCGTAGACGGAGTAATTCCTGAACGTTTTCGCGTTGAGATCAAATCGGGACAAACCGCGATTGGTGCTGAGCCACAGATCCCCGCCATTATCTTCGAGGATGCAGTGCACTCTGTTGCTGGGAAGTCCATCAGTGACGTAGTAATTCGTGAAACTACCTTTTTCCTGATCGAGTTTATCCAGGCCGTTCTCGGTAGCGGCCCACACGGTTCCCGAATGATCAACGTGAACGGACGTTATCCGATCGTCGCTCAGCGATGTCGGATCATCGAGCGTATGCTGATAGCCTCTAAATTTAGCGGTAGCTGGATCGAAGTGCTGCAGCCCCGAGGTACCGCCCAGCCACAATCCTCCCTTCCGATCTTCAGCGATGTCAAAGTAGTATTCTGATCCACTTTGCACGTCGCGCTTATACACTGCGAAGCGCCCGGTCGAAGAATCAAAGCGATCGAGACCATCCCAAGTCCCTAGCCAGATCGTGCCTGCGCGGTCGATAAACACTTTTCCTATAACATTGCTGCTCAGGCTGGACGGGTCGCCTGGATGGTGAACATAATTGCGGAATGCTCCAGTTCCGGGATCGAAACGGTACAGGCCTTGACCGACTGTCCCCAACCAGACGTTACCCGAACCGTCTTCGGCAATGGCAATCGGGTCGAACTTCAGTTCGGAACCCGGAGGCCTATAGAACGAATACTTCCCGGTCTTGGGATCAATGCGGATCAGATATCCCGTGATTCCGACCCAGACCGCGCCCTTCTGATCTTCATAGATCGCGTTTACTATGTACTCGCCCAGACTATTAGGGCTAAGACTCTGGTCTAGAAGTGGACGGAATGACGGCTTCTTGATGGAAACCGAGTTGGGAGCTCTGGCATGGAAGCCCGTCCAAATGCTTCCTTGGTGGTCCTTGCCCAAGGCAATAACCCGATCTTCTGCTATGCTTCCGGCGTTTCCAGGGTGGCTGCGGTAAGAAATCATCCTTCCGTGTTCTCGATCGAATTTGAGCAAGCCCTCTCCTTCGGAGGCGAACCAAAGGGTTCCGTTTTCGTCTTCGAGCATCGCAACCATACCGACTGGCATCATCTTGCCGGAATTTGTGTCGTAAAGCGAAAAGTTCGTGAGCGTCTTTGTAGTTCGATCGAATGTCGCCAATCCTCCGCCCCCACGAACCGCATCGTAGACAATCCACAACGTGCCGAGGTGGTCCTCATAAAATGAAGAACTCTGACTTACGGATTCCGGGAGCGAAACTCGCAGCATCACTTTGCCTGTCTCGCGGTCAAACTCTTCCAAATTGCTGCTTTCCATTACCCAAAACCTGCCGCTCCGATCTTCACCTGCTAACCTAAGGTCGTTGCTGCTCAGGCTGAAGGGATTACTGGGATCATGGACATAGTGGTGAGTGATTTGTCCTGTATTAGGGTCGAATCCATACAAGCCATCACCTGTCGCGAGCCACAACTCGCCGGCGCGGTCTTGGCTAATATGGACGACGGTAACAAGAACACGGCTCGAAGCGTCGCTCCCGATGCGGTAGTGCGTAAACGTCTCGGTAGTCGGGTCAAACCGGTCCAGGAACTGGTCGCATCCGATCCAAAGCTTGCCAGCGCGATCTTTGAATAGCGCGTAAATGTATGCTCCGCTGAGGCTGTTCACGCGTCCTGGGACAGGTGTGAATACTCTAAATTTGTAGCCATCATATCGATCGAGTCCGTACTGCGTCCCAAACCACATGAACCCTTGGTCGTCCTGCACAATCTGCAGTACTCGTGTTTGTGATAAGCCTGTCACGTTGGAGAGTTCCCTAAAAGTGAGGTTGCTCCCGCGGACTACTGGCATCCTGATCGTTCGGGCGCCTACGCTTGCCTGTGCCACAGCACCGGAATTTGTGGAGGTAAAGTTCCCCTGTGCTATAGCCAGGGCGCTAAGCAGGAGTGTCAAGGTCACTGCAACTGAAATCGATATCGAAATCCGGTTCGGCACACGCAACGCCGTAACTTGTACGAGCCGCCTTTGTAGGACCCCTCTCACAGATTCGTGATTTTGCGCCAGTGGAGGCATAACCTAAAAGGCCAGCTTGAGCGCTACTTGCACCTGTCTCGGTGTGTTCGCGGTGGATGTCACCATCCCAAATCCAGTAGCGTTGATCACGTTACCCGGGGCCGCAAAAACAACGCTGTTCGTGGCGTTGAATGCCTCAGCCCTGAATTCAAGCTGGACTCGCTCGGTGATTGGAAATCGCCTAAAAACGGAAAAGTCCAGATTTCGGTACCAATCCGACCGCAAGGAATTGCGGCCCAAGTCACCAAATGTATACGGAGAGGGAATGCGAAAGGCGCTGGTATTGATCCATTCCGCGGGGGTGCGGTTTGCCGGAGTTGGGTCTCCCACCAGATTTGCTCGCACAAATGTATTGCCGGTATTCGCCAAGTCGCCTTGATAGATGACATCGTATGGCGTTCCCGAATGAAGGATAAGAATTGCGTTTAACTGCCAGCCGCCAGTTACGTAACTCAGCATTTTGTTCGATGGATTGAACGCCTTCCCTCTTCCGAACGGAAGCTCGTAGTTGAAATTCCCCGAGAAGGAATGGGTGAGGTCGAACCCGGACACGCTCCGATCTCCTTGCGGATTATAAGCGTTCTGCAGTTCGCATCCCTCAACCCCGTAGTTCCCCGAACACGCCAAATCGATGGATTTTGACCAAGTGTAGGAGAGCAAGTATGTTATGCCTTTAGCTGTAATTCGATTCAACGCGACTTGCAGAGCGTTATAGTTGCTATTGCCGGCACTGGTATCGTAATTCGTAGGCGTGATGTAAGGAAAAGGTTGGCGACCGGCAACCGTCGCAGCATCACCTGGTCCTGGGAATTCTGCGGTATTGTGTAGGCCTCCTAAATCTAACCGTCCACTGCGGGAACCGACGTAAGCGATCGAGAGTGTCGTATATGAATCAAGCTGTTGGGCGACTTCAAGATTCCAGTTGTCAACGTACGGCGTTTTGAGTTGAGGGTCGTAATAATAGCTTGGGCTTCCGAACGGAGTGTTGGCAGGATAGATGGGTCCGGCCCCGAGACCGAGAGGGTCTCCGATCATGGCGGTGGGAATGTTCTGATTCTGTGAATTAATGTTTAATGCACCCACCGAAGGCCAGGTTCCTCCGATGTTTTGGGCGGTCTGTGCAACACCATTCCACTCGTCATAAAACCGGCCGTAGCCAGCCCGGATGGATGTTGAATCGCGAAGGCGGTAGGCGACGCCGAGGCGTCCTTGCCAATTCCCATAATCTGTATCGTGCAGGTTGCGGCCACTGTTGTTTGTGACCGATACATTTGCGGGAAGGACGCCGTTCGGAATGCATGGCGCCCCCCCCGAAGCAGAGCAAGCAGGCGGGACCGCGCTCACGATGTACGTGCCGTTGGAAAGATCCAAGTCGCCAACATAGCCGGTACCGTGCGAAAGAGAGCCGTAAACTGGCCACTTCGAGAGATCGTAGCGGAATCCAACATTCAGGGACAAGCGTGGCGTCATTTTGTACTGATCCTGAATATATGCTCCTTGAATTGACCCCCCATGTTCTGTCACCAGTGCATCTCGCCAGAAAGAACTCGTAGGAACGCCAAGAAGAAATGAGGCAAGCGCGTCACCGGTTCCTGCTCCGCTGCTCCCTTCCGGATTCTCGAGATCCGACGTCTGAAATGCGCTAAAGCCCTCACCGGCAGCGTAGACCGGACCGACAAAGTTCTCTATGGAATAGCTATATCCAACCTTGATCGTATGCCGGTTCAGAACCTTCGTGAAATCTCCGCCAAATTCATACGTATTGGCAAGTTGCTCGGTTTGACCGTTGTACCCATTTGTAGAGGCGTAGCCACTGATCGCAATAATCGGAATGACGGAACCGGAGAAAGAATTGAAACTCGACATGAATTTCGGCGAAAAGCCCGCGTTGATCAGAGCCGCCGGAAAATCTGCAGGAGCATTTGGGAAAACCGCTATGACTGTATCGTTGCCGAGATTGCGCCCAAAGTGGACATCCAGGATAGTACCTGGTCCAAACACATGGGATTCGTGCACACTGGCATTCCAGCCGTAGATCGAGATTTGCTTGAGTGCACCAGGGTAACCTGCGGAACCGGAGGACGATTCGCCAAAGTACGAAATCCGTCCAAGCAATGAATCGTGCGACCCAAAGTTTTGGTCGATACGGCCGGTGTAGCTATCTTGGTCAAGCAGAGTCTTCGTCGTGTCGTCAAGGTTGCCCCCTGGTACGGGTGGACCAGCCGCCGGAAACAGCTTTGCGTAAAGTTCTGCGGCCGGGGAAAGAAGACTTGGCGGAATGATGTTGCCGGGGAACGGATCTCGCGTGAACTCGCCTGGATGCAACGGATCAGGACGCGTCGAGAACGGATTGTAGATCTGGATTCCTTGGCTGCGGAGCGAACTGAAGTCTCCCCCCAATTGTGCCGCGGTCGGGACTCGAACGATATTTTGAGCCGCTTGGCTTTGGCGAAATCCCTCATAGGCAAAAAAGAAAAACGTCTGATTTTTGCCGTTATAAAGATGCGGAAGAAGAACAGGACCACCGCCTGTTACGCCAAACTGATTTTGGCGAAGCGGGTTGCGTGTGGGCAAGAAATAATCTCGAGCATCCATTTGTTCGTTTCGCAAAAACTCCCAGGCTGAGCCGCGGAAGGTATTTGTTCCGGATTTGGTGACAACGTTGACGATTCCGCCAGCGACTCCCCCGAATTCGGCCAAGTCATTGTGAGATTGAACCTTGAATTCCTGGATGTCATCAATAATCGGAGCGTAGTTGTAGGTTCCGAGAAACGCCAGGTCGTTACTACCATCCAGGAGGAACATGTTGCTTCTATTTCTCTGCCCATTGACGGCGGGAAACGTGAAGCTACCCACAGCAAGCCCTCCCCAACCACTGCCGCCCTCTGAATTCTGCGCTACGCTAATCGGGCTGACGCCTGGCGTCAGTGTCAAGAGTTGAGTGAAGTTACGGCCATTCAGCGGAAGATCGTTCACCGGTTTTGTCGTGATGACGGCTCCCAACTCCGACGTTGTAGAATCCACGGCCGACACATTTGCGATGACGGTCAGCGTCTGCTGCGAGGATCCGACAGTGAGTCTGAAATCGAGCGTGGCTGTCTGATTGACCTGTAGCAGAATCCCGGTCTTCTCTCCGGTCGCAAAGCCGGGCTTCACGGCTTGCAAGGAATAGTTTCCCGGAACCACATCCGTGATGGCATAAGTACCCGCTGATCCTGAAGTTGTGATTCGCTGAATACCCGTGCCCGCGTTACGAAGAACGATTTGCGCGTCCGAGATTTGAGCTCCGCTCTGATCGGTAATTGTCCCGTTAATTGCCGCGGATGCAGATTGGGCACAGCTGCAACGAGCCGCCATGACTTCCCAGATCAAGAGGAGGATCATGCATAGCAAATGCCTGATCGACGGGCATTTTCCGAAGCCATCGTGTACAGCAGCAGAGGCTTGTCGGATAGCGTACGTATCGTCGATTGTTGACGAGACCCGCATGAGCCTTTGTCCCCATTTTGATCGGACTACAGTTGAATGCCTGCTGACGCGCAATCGGTTGGGTCGCCTGCTTGGCGACGAGTATACATCTGTCGCTTGGCACAAGAATATTCGTTGACGACACGAGGAGATTCGAGACTTTGGCTTGTTGCGGTACGGTGCGTTAGTTTCGGCAGCAAAGAACGAATCAGGATTTGGACTCCTCCAAACTTCTCGACTATGAGGCCAGTTCTGAAAAGATTCGCAGGCTAAGTCGAATCGGGCGAACCAGGGTGCAGTTCAAGCTTCCGAGAGCATCCTGAGCTCTCATGCGCATCGGTTCCGGCGATGCGACAGTTTCACCTGCTTTGGAGCCAGGTGCTGGGACGAATATCTGCGGAGGAACATACGAACATATTCCTCGATGAGCCGGGAGCTGTTATCGGCTCTCAGGATCACGCAGGTGTCGAAGCACAACGACGCGTCGGAAAGCGGCTTTACGACTACGCCATCGGCATGAATATGTAAAAGAGAGTCCTAGAAGAATTCTTTCCTCCTGGCCTAGTTAAGGACATGACCAACTGATGGAATGTCAGCCGTAGATTCGGGATTATTAGGCACAAGCCTCGGTTTGTGAGCTGGTGGCATCTCAACTTCCGAAGTGCCCGTGATCCGCCCGGAACATTTGATTGACAGCGGAGTCCCCGGTAAGCACTAGGCGACCAAGGAAGCATCTGAGGACCTGTTTTCCCCGAGTTGCGTCTCAGACTTTCCGGGAAGGAAGGAAGAGGCCTCGTCGGTACCCCGCCTCCGAGGCCTCCTCACGGTCGATCCCCGTTATCGGCTGGCCTAGTTTGCGGCGGCCAATTCACCCGCTGTGCCTTTTTCTTTCTCCGCTACCAAAGCACCTTTTGCTGCTGCTTCGATGATGTTCGCGACCGTCTGTGGTTGCGACACGTATATGGCGTGGCTCCCTTTGACTTCGACGACCGTTGCACGGGCGCGCTTCGACATCAGCCGCTGGGCGTCGGGCGGAATCATCCGATCCTCGGTCGTAAGCAGGTACCAGCTGGGTTTCGATTTCCATGCCGCTTCGCTGATAGTACCCCCGAGTGCGTCCACGCCCCAAGGGACTTGGGAGTCAGCCATGAATGCGGCTTCCTCTGGGCTCACGTCACCGGCGAACGATGCAGGAAATTTCGCCTTGTCGAGCATTAGATAGCCATCCACGGGCGGCAGGATCGGCGGTTGGGGCGCGCCAGCAGGCGCACTCTTGATCAACGTCGACACAGACTCACCTTTGTCGAGCGCAAAGGCAGCGACATAAACCAACCCGGCTACCTTCGGATCGTTGCCGGCTTCGGTGATGACGGCGCCGCCATACGAGTGACCGACGAGTATCACGGGGCCGTTCTGAGCGGCGATCGCTCGCTTGGTGACTGCCACGTCTTCCGGCAAAGTGATGGTTGGATTCTGGACGATGGTGACCGTGTAGCCGTCCTTTTTCAAGAGGTTATAAACACGCTGCCACCCGGACCCATCCACAAAGCCGCCGTGGACGAGAACGATGTTCTTCACAACTGCCGATGTGTTTGTCTGTGCCATAAGGTCCTTTCCCATGCCGAGCATCATTGCGATGACCGGCAGAACTGTGAAAATGATTCGTGTTGTTTCGAGTTTCGTTGCCATTGCCTGGTGTTTCACTGTGGTATCCCTCCATTGGTTTTGTCTTTGAAACCGTCACCTCCAAATGCATCCATCACCGCGCGGTCCATTCTGCCGGCCCTTCCGTCATACCGGATTTCAGGCGTCTCGCTCGGCGTCGACTCATCGAGGAGCGACGCGATGAAAATCCGAAGACAAGGGCTCATTTGGGCTGGCAATTCGAAATTCCTCATAATCCCCACTCTTCGTGGCCCAGTTTCCGGCAGATGTTCCGCGTGTGATTGCTACTCTCGCAAAATCACCAATGGGAGCGCATCCCGAGATGCAGTGTTTTTTCGCTACCCCCGAAGACTGGCAGCGCGATACCACTTTTAGGGAAGCACCGCTGAGGCTGGAAAGCGAATACAGCGATGCGTAGAGATTTATTAACAACGGGCCAAAGCCACGTTCAATTTCTGTGGGGGGATTTTGGAATAACGATTTCCCTGCGGCCGAATAGCCGCGAATCGAGAGAAAACGCCCCCGGCCCAAGGCAGGCCAAGGCAGCCGCGATCATGATGGCAAAGACCTCTGTCGTGCGGATGTCCAGCCTTTCGAGAACGGGACCGCCAGTGCAGGACATCATGACGGCAACAACGGCGAGCATCGCCACAACCGTTGCGACGCGAGTTCGATAGCCGGCGATGATCAGCGGCGCACTGAGCACTAGCATCAGAACGACGATAACAATCACAGGATTCCACCGATGCCTGTCGTGCAGGCAGACAAAGGCCCTGAGCACAAGGGCGGCTCCCAGCGCTGAACGCAAGATCAACAGACCGAGACCAGATATTCCATCAGGAAAAGTGGAAAACATTGTGAACCAGAAAACAACTTCTACCACGCACACAATAGATTAAAGATGCCGGGGCGGCCTGCGAATCCCTAGCGTTCGGAATCTTTTCCTACCACTTTTGAGGTATGTGAGAACTTGAAGGCGGGACCTAGAGCTGGATGATGCCACGGCGCACGCCAATAGCTACAGCCTGCGTCCGGTCTGCAGCGCCGAGTTTTTCCATAATGTGCTTGATGTGCACCTTGACGGTCTCTTCCGTGATGAACAGCTTGTCGGCAATGTCACGATTACGGTTGCCGCCGGCGACGTGCTGCAGTACCTCAACCTCGCGTTGGGTCAGCGCTTCGTCGCTGTAATGTTCGGCAAGGTGAGCGGCAATCTCCGCCGGAATCTTCCGCTTGCCGGAGTGGACTTGCCGGATGACCTCCACGAGCTCTCTCGGAGGCATACTCTTGAGCGTATAGGCGCGTGCGCCGGCTTGAAGCGCCCGTTGGATTTCCACATCGCCGGCAAAGGTCGTAAGAATGATCACGCGAGCTTCAGGAAACTCCGTTCGGATGGCGATCATGGCATCGATGCCGCTCATATCCGGGAGCCGCAGATCCATCAGAGTTACATCGGGAGTGAAGTCACGATAGAGCTGGATAGCCTCGCGCCCGCTGGATGCCTGCGCGGCGAGTGTCATATCCGGCTCGTTTCGAATAACCGTAGCAAGTCCCTCATGAAGGAGCGGATGATCATCCACGGTAAAAACCCGAATCTTTGTCGCTTCAGCCATTTCCTTTTCCAAACTGCTCGGAGGTTGAACCTTGTCTATCGCACCACAATTGACTTAGACGTTTCCGTGGAGGTCGAGGATTCGAAGGCGATTCGTCCCGGAACCCGCAAATCAACTTCTGTTCCGCCAGCAGCGCTGCTCGATACCTTCAGACTCGCGCCGATTCTCTCCGCTCGTTCCCGCATCCCAGAGAGCCCCCAGTGCCCGTCTCGTCCTGATTGGATCACCTTCGGATCAATCCCGCGGCCATCATCCCGCACTACTATTCTCAGTTCGTTACCATGATATTCGAGCGCGAGATCGATCGTCTTGGCGCAGGCATGACGAAAAGCGTTGGCAATAGCCTCTCTTCCGATAAGATAAACCTCGTCGTGAATGATCGGATGTAAGCGGCGAGCCTGTCCTTCGACAATCACATGAAAATCAACCGACGCTTCCAGTGCGAGCTCCTCTGGCACTTGTGAAAAAGCGCGATCCAACTCCAGAACGCCATCCCTTGATACCCGCAAACCTTGAAGCGCTTTCCTCCCCTCCTCGATCACCTGCCCCATCAACTCCAGCACACGTCTGACGAGAGGCTTGGCTGGCGACTCGGATGACAGGTGATCGTTGGCGACATTCAGTTGCATCGAGGCGCTCAACACGCCCTGCAGCAAGGTGTCGTGCAATTCCTGAGCGATTCGCGTCCGCTCGGCCAGGCGTTCCTCGAACCGCACATTCCATTGTCGAGTCAACTGTCGGAGTCGCAACTCATACACCAGCCAGACCATCGAGCCGATGGCAACCATACACAGGATCCGGAACCACATCGTCTGCCAGACCGCAGGCTCTACTTCGAATGGGAACCCTGTTTCCGGGCCGTTCCACTCGCCATCGCTGTTGCTCGCGACGATGCGAAACCGGTACGAGCCAGGACCGAGGTTGGTGTAAACAGCCGCTCTCGTATCCACCGGTTCGCTCCAACCGTGATCAAACCCTTCCAGGGTGTATCGAAAACGAATGCGTTCGGGATTGGCCAAGCTCAGGCCGGTGTAGCTGAGGCCGATTCTTTGGGGGCGGGGCGGGATGCGCACCGCATTCATCAGTTCAATCGTTTTGCCATCTACCGACACCGCTTCAACGTGAACTAGCGCAGGCGCTGAGCTCGCACGAATGCGAGAGGGGTCAACCACCGAGACTCCCCGATTCATCGAAAACCATATTCGGCCGTCGGAGTCAACTGCCATGGATCTATCCCGCTTTACGATCTTCGCATCACCCAAGCCGTCCGCGGGCCCGTATTCGAGGACCTCACCTGCCGATAATGCGTCTCTGGAAAGACTGTCAGCTCGCACGCGTAACGCGCGATTCGAAGTCGCAATCCAGAGCCAACCTTGCTTGTCTTCAGCGATTCCCAGCGTCTCTTCGCGGAAGGAGTCGTTGGTATTGCGAGGAACGTGCACCTGTCCCGAGCCGAAGAAGGCCAGGCCAGCCGACGTCCCAATCCAGAGCACTCCGGAAGAATCCTCAAGAAGGCAGTTCACGTCGTGAGACGGTAGGCCGTCTCGAACTGTATACGTCGTCCATTTGTTGTCCGACAGTGTAGTAAGCCCATTGGGGGTGGCGAACCAGATCGCACCGTCACGCGTTTCGAGGATGGAAGAAATCGTGTTCGACGCGAGACCGTTGGCGGTCGTGTAGGTCACGAACCGCCCGTCTTTCAATCGGCTGGCACCACCGGTCAAAGTTCCAGCCCAAACTGCCCCGTTCCGTTCTTGATAAACCGAATAGACACTGTTTTCCGCGAGTCCATCGGCCTTTGTGTAAGTCCGTGCATCCCGGATTCCGTCCTTGTACCGAAAATGCATCAGACCGTTATGTTGCGTGCCCACCCAGATCTCATCCTTAATGCCCGTGATGGAATAAATGTCGGCACGCTTGAGGATGGCCGCCTCAGCCCCTTGAACCCGCCCGTCGTCGAGCACGTTAATCCCACCTTGCGCCGGAGTGAACCAAATGCGATTCTCAGCGTCTGCATAAACCGGGCCATTCTGTCGCGCTAAACCATCCTCAGCGGAATAAGTCACAAACGTGCTTTCTCGGATCCGCTCTACACCATGTGCACCGCCAACCCAGAGGTTTCCCTCGCGATCCTCAAATAGAGCATTGACACTGTCGTTTCCAAAATCTCTGACATCGGAAGACAACACGCCGTCGGGGTCGATCTTCAGAAGGCCAACCGTTGTCCCCAGCCAGACGCTGCCGTTATGGTCTTGCAGCATGGTCAACACCTGCGCGCCAGCAGCACTCCCGGGCAAAGTAACACGGTGGAATGAAGTGCCATCACCGCGGAACACCCCCTTGTCAGTGCTTACCCAGAGCTCCTTTTCACCAACCGCCAATAGACAATTGATTCTCTTGCTTGGTAATCCTGCCGTGATCTGAGTTGTCCTGCCGTCCGCAAGAGAGAAAAGCCCTTCGGCAAAAGTCCCCAACCAAATTTTCCCGTCGCCGGTTTTTGCCATGGCGACGATCAGCGATGATCCCGGAAGAACTGGTGCTGGAGCGAGAACTTCCACGGCTCCTTTTTGGATGCGGAGGATTCCGATCAAAGCATCTGCAATCAGCATCGACCCGTCTTTTTCCCGCGATGCTGCAGTAATCTGTACAGGACTGGTTCCGTTACTCAGAACGAAATTCTCGCCTTTCCCGCCGCTGTAACAAACCATTTGCGCTCCCCAAAAGAGCACGCACAACCTTCCACCAGAATCGACGGTCAGGCTAAGGATGGGATCGTTCCGAAACTCCGGGTTCGACGATGGCACGGGACGAAAGCTAAAGCCGTCGAAACGAACTACGCTCTTGCCTGCGCCAATCCAGAGATATCCATCCGGAGTTTGCGTGATCGCGCTAACGGGCCCGCCCGCAAGACTGATTTCGGAACTCCATTGCTGGCGCACGTATCGTGACGATGTGTACTTCGCCGGAAGCGCGCCCGCGTGGCCAAGGATGCAGGCCAGCGCCAAAGCGGCCCACCGCCATCGAGATGGGATTAGTCCGCAATTCATGGGTAGTAGGCGAACTTCTCGATCACGACTTCGTTTTCGTGCTGCAGGGGAACTTCCCCTTTCTCAAAGATATAGAGATTTATACGAGCGGCATGGCCGCTCGGAGTAGGGATGCTGGAAGTGAAGACGTGCTGGTTTACGGGCGGCACCCCTCCGGTTAGATGAGATCCCGGATAAGTCGCGAACGTTACCTGTCCGGGCTCCCAGCGGAAGGTATTCGTGAGCAGGCCATCTGGCGCATGAAATCTCACGACGTTTGTAGGTAGGTAATAGGGCTGGACAACGAATCCCATATTGTGGTCGTCATATGCACTGCCCCATCGGCTGATTTCGAAAGCGAGTTCGCGGCGGTTTTGCTCCGGACCGGCGCCATCCCAAGTGTAGAGGGTGAGGACGGCAGCACGCTCCAGCCGCGAGATATCGCGTACAACGAATGCATACGTTCCGTATCCAAGATCGCGAGTCATTTGGACTTCCGCGCAACTCCACTGGTCGTGATCCTTCGCGATCCGCAGGTGGAGTGCACCAGCATCATCGACCCACGCGTTGGCTGAACTAAAAGTATTTCGCCACCCGCCACGTAGACTGGGCGCAGTGCGCACGACCCAGTCGTATCCGCTGAAGTGTAGGATTTTCGGCGGGGACAGGTCGGCGCCTTGACCCTGCACGAGCGCAACCGCCGCGACCCCGCCGCCTTGGACAGGCAATTCTTCAGTAGAAGGTGGCGGTTCGTAGCCCGGGTCCACCAGCAGTGCCGCATAGTCCATGCCGAGATGAGTTTTATTCTTCCAGGTGGAATCGCCCTGGATCTTGGTGAACGGAGTCTCTACCAGCGGTTGCACCCACCACCGACCTTCACTCTTCGCGTATAAAACGATCCGCTGGTCGGCTCGAATACCCGAAACACGGCCCTCAATCGTGTCCGTTGTTTCCGGACCGCCTACATCGGCGACTGGTACCTTACTGAAAACAATCTGAGGCACCGAATCCGTCGAGCTCCGGTTGCAGCCTGCGAGCAGAACGCACACAAAGGGTGCCCACTTCCACCACGCAGAAGTTCGGATGTGCCCCCACATACGGAGATCCTTCACACAGTTCTTCACAAAGTTTATTTCCCATCCGTCTGGAATGCTGGACGGGGTATCGCCAGGAGGATCGATACTGACAAACGCCCTCGTAATCAACAGATTATGTCACTTGGCGGATTGTCGGCAAAGCGGAAGTTATCCAGAGTTGGCCTTATCGGAAACAACCGAAATCGCCTGATGCCGACGAAAGTCAACTCGCTATCGCCAATCTCCGGCTTCTGATCGTATTGCATTCGCCCAACGCCCTTCTCGAAACCGGACTGTGCACGTACTCTCCGGAGAAAAGCCTGGACAGTGACGCCCTTCACGGCAGAGTAGTCCGTTCTCTCCAGTCCGGTTTGTCGAGGAATAATCGCGAAATACGGGCATGTTTCGCGTATTTCGGGGCTAAGGGAGGCGGAATTTCTCTGCAGTTAAGACTTGCTGGCGGAGAGAGTGGGATTCGAACCCACGTTAGAGTTTCCCCTAAACACGCTTTCCAAGCGTGCGCCTTCAGCCACTCGGCCATCTCTCCGGCGTGAATCTTGGGAAGGAGCCTCTCAAAGAAAACTCTGAAGAAGCTCTCGATCGCGGCCGCGCTCACTTTTGATTCATGCGGCCTGTTCAATTCTATGGGTGAAGTCCGCGAATGGCAACTTCCGCAAATCTCTCTTGAGTGGCAAACACTTGAATTTCACCGGATGAATGGCCGGGAAGAATCCCTCAGCAGTACAGCACTTTAGGAGAGTTTGAGCGGAGACTCTGGTCCGTTTCCCAGAACCGGAGTCGAAGAGGGACTTGCAGCAGTCGCACCCGATGTCGCCACGCCCGCTGCTGCAGCGCTTGCGGCATTGCCGTTCTCCGGCGATGGCGGCACTTTCACATTTTCCACGATGCGATGGTTCAGGCAGTACAGCGCCAGTTCCAGGCGGTCGGCCACGCCGAGCTTGTCATATACCTTACGCAGATAATTCTTCACTACCTGCTCCGTCGTGCCCACGCGCACCGCGATCTCTTTATTCTTCATCCCCTGCGTCACGCAGGAGACGATCAGCGATTCCTTCGGCGTCAACTGCACCTTGGGGCGCGTGCCTGCCGGACGGTTGTTCTGGTTCCGGTACGCTTCCATGACCCAGTGAACTCCCTGACTGTCGAGCCAGGTTTCGCCTGCTGCCACTTTGCGCAGGCAATCGACCAGCAGCTCCGGTTCAACTTCACGGGACACGATGCCGTGCGCGCCGCGGCGGAACAGATCGAGGGTTAGTCCTTCGTCGGAGCCCGGAGTGACGACCACGATGCGCAACTGCGGATTCTGCCGCACCAGGTCGGCCACGGCTTCCACCGGATTCGGCGTCAACGCGGATTCGAAGATCAAAACATCCGCCGAGAACTTCGCCACCGCGGACTGCGTCTGCACCAGCGTTTCCGCCTGGCCCACGACGCGAATGTCGTCTTCCAGCGCGAAGATCTTTCGCAGACCGGCGCGGAAGATGGCCTGGGTATCAGCCACAATCACTCGGACGAACTGGCCGTTGACGGGGCCTTCGCCTGTTCCGAGATTTTCTTCCAGGTTGACCGGAATGCTGACCATTCAGTCCCTTCGTCTACGCCCGTTCAAAGTGATACTCATCAATCACAACACCCACGCCACGCCGCCCGCGATCTTCGAAGCTGCGCACGACCCGGCCGCGGCAATCGATCTGCACATCCTGCCGCGCGCCTACTACTTCAGCCGGCAGCAGAATCGTGAAGTCGACCATCGATCCCACCGGTACATCGTTGTCCATGGCCAGCAAGACGCCGTTCGCCGAAATGTTCTCGGTCTCTGCCGCATACGCGCTGCCCTGAGATTTGACCGACGCCGACAGATGCAGCGGGAAACGCGCAGCGCCCTGCATGTCTTCGTATTGACTGTCTGCCGTCTCGGCCATCGAGTTTTCTGCTTCCGCTGCCACTCGCAACAACCTCTCCATCTGTGGAAATCTATGAACTCAAGGGCAGCGTACACCCACGAATCAGGTGTGCAAAGTTACCGAAGTCATTGAGCGGGAGGCGGTAAAGGCTTTGCTTTGTGAAGATTAGGGGGAATTTAGAAGAGCCCCATCCAGGCTGCAGAATGGCCGGGAAAAACCGGAGTTCGCCGTCAAGAAACGGTCAAAAGCGGAGGAATTCGGTCAGAATATCGATCTTTTCATCCTTGCGCGGCACGAGACCCTGCGCCATGCGGCTGCCTCAGCGGACGAACTCTCACGAACGCATCCGCTCTCTCAGGAATTGCAGAATCTCGTTCGGCTCCGACCGCTGCGTGTAATCCTCATTCGCGTATACGTAGCTTACCTTGCCGTCGCGCTCAATGATGTACGTCGCCGGAATCGGCAACTCCCAACTCGCCTCGCCATTGATGAACGGCAAATTTACGAACGCGCGACGATAGATCGCTTCTTGCGCCGGAGGCACGCGATAGGTGAGACCAAACTGCTGAGCGACTTGATTGCCCGGATCCGAGATAAGCGGAAAGCGCAATTTGTGCTGATCGTGCATGAAGAATGACTGCCTCACGGTTTGCGGCGAGATGGCGACGAGCATCGCTCCGGATTGCTCGATCTGCGGCGAAACAAAACTCATCGCTTCCATCTGAGCCACGCAAAACGGGCACCAGCGCCCGCGGATGAAGCAAATCACCAACCGGGCTTTGGCGAGCAAATCAAAAGAAGAGATGATGTTGCCGTCGTGATCTTGCAGCTCGAACGGAGGCGCGGTAACTCCAACCGGCAAAGCGCCAGCCGCGACTTTGCGCTGCTTGAGCTCCGCCACAGCCTGCGCATGAATCGCCTGGGTCTCGGCGGGAACGTACTTCGCGATCAGCTCTTTTCGTTCGGCGAGAATCTTGTGCAGCGGACGCGCGTCAGCCTCCATGCCTAGAACTTCGTTACTTCGGTGAAGTTAAAATCGCGGACCTTCATCGCCGGAACCACCATGTCGAACGACTCCTCCCCGCACGACCGTACCGGCAGGCTCATGGCTTCCACGTTCGACAGCATGTGAATCAGGCTTTCATTGAAGCGGAAATTTCGCACCCCGCCCTGCAGCTTTCCATTCTCAATGGAGAAGGTTCCATCGCGGGTCATTCCGGTGAGCATTTTCTCAAACGGCTCGACTTCTCGGATGTACCACAACCGCGTTACGAGCACTCCGCGCTCCGTGGAGGCGATCATCTGGTCGACGTTCTGCGGATCGCCCTGCGGGGCAAAAACGATATTCAGCGGCATTTCTCCCATTTCGTTGGGCAGGAGAAATCCGTGCCCGGTCGCAGCGATCGGACCAGCCTTGTCACGGAACTCGGATCGCCGCATTCGCTCTGCGGTCGCGCGCGCATACACGACTCGCTCGATCACCCCATTGTGAACCAGTTCGACTCGCTCCCTGCGCATGCCCTCGCCATCGAATGGAGATCCCGTCTGCAGCGGGTGCGCGACGTCGTCCCAGATAGTGATATTGTCGCCAAACAATTTGCTCCCGATCCGCCCGGTGAGAAACGAGCGCTGGTCGAGAATCGCCATTCCGGCATAGTCCCAGAACATGAAGCCGACAATGTCGAGCACCGCGGCCGGCTCAAGAATTACGGTGTACTTCCCTGTCGGTATCTCGCGCGGATTGGCCGTTTCGACAGTTTTTTTCGCGGCAGTCTCCGCCAGGATGAGTGGATCGAGAATGGCCACATCCGGCGAGTTCGCCTTTTGCCATCCGGAAGAGTCCGCCGCCAGCATGGTGATCGAAACTTCGGCGAGCGTTTGCGTGTGCCATTTGCTCAAGCCGCGTGAATTGAAGATTCCCTCGAATGATTCGGAACTGGAGTAGACACCTGCGGTGGTCAGCTTGTGCTTGTCCGCCACTTCGACAATTTGTTTTACGCCTTCGGCCCTCTGCTGCGGATTGAGAGCGGCGGTGGCAGCGAAATGTCGCGAAGGAATCGCTGTGCCGCGGACACTCCTGTCCGCGTCGCCCTCAGCTTCCTGCGCATCCGGCATAGGCAAAAGATCCGGATCGGGCCGCTGCACCTGCGCCAGGCACTCCGAAGCTCGCACCACCTGCCGCAAACTCTCCTCATCAAATTTGTTCGTGAAAGCCCGTGCCGTCCGGCCATCGAACACGGTTCGCACCGAGACGACCGAATTTTCCTCTTCCACGTTCTGATGAATCGTATTGTTGGCAAAGCGAGTGAGCGCAAAACGTCCGCCCGAGATCAGCGACTCGACTTCGTCGGCGGTGGAGAGCTTCTTGATGCGATCAAAAATGTCAGAGGCTTTTTCGTGTGTCAGCATTTCGATTCTTTGCCTGCGTTTTCTGTTCGCCTCTGTGTCCTCTGTGGTAAAAATTAGCTCTTAAACGCGCTCCCCACTTTGACTGCCCGAAACCGCGACGGCGCCGCCCCGTGCCCGGTCCCAATCACCTGCTGCGGCTGGCCTTTGCCGCAATTCGGCGTGCCCCACAAAGTCCATTCATCGCGCGAGCAGATCGCATCCAGCGAATTCCAGAACTCCGTCGTGATCCCCGAATACGACGGATTCTTCACCAAGCGCACGCGTTTGCCGCCCTTAATCTCCCACCCGATTTCGCAGCTAAACTGAAAGTTGTAGCGCTTGTCGTCGATCGACCAGGAGCGGTTAGTCTGCATCAAAATTCCGTGCTCCGTGCCCGCAATCAGCTGTTCGAGTGAAAGCGTGGATTTGCCCGGTAGCAGGCTGATGTTGGTCATGCGAATCATGGGCAGCCGGTTCCAACTCTCGGCACGCAGCGTCCCACCCGACCGGCTCTCCCCGATGGTGTGCGCCGTCTCTCGCGAACTCAGATATCCGGTGAATAGTCCGTCCGTGATAATCGGCGTGCACTGCGCCGCAACGCCCTCGTCATCAAACCCAAACGTTCCCAGTCCCGGGCCATGCTCCTGCCGCGCATCGGCCACTACATTCACCACATCGCTGCCGTAACGCAGCTTGCGCAATTTTTCCAGAGTCAGAAACGAAGTCCCCGCGAAGTTCGCCTCCATCCCCAACACCCGATCCAACTCAATCGGATGTCCCACCGACTCATGAATCTGCAACCCCAGTTGCGAGCTGTCGAGAATCACGTCGAACGTTCCCTCGGGACACTGATCGGCCTTGTGCAGCGTAACCGCCTCCTCCGCAATGCGCCGGGCGTTCTGCACCAACTGCAATTCCTCGATCAACTCGTATCCTTTGTTCTGCCACTGCCCGCCATAAGAATTCGGATACGACCGCTTCTGAATTTCATTCCCCGCAAACGCATACGCTGCGTATCCCGCG
>Ga0075029_100000325_pt1 | contig 27019 bp, 41 predicted proteins | sample LitLauG_LLR_2013_FD_71391 | JGI IMG/M metagenome (GOLD analysis project Ga0075029, IMG submission 71391) | Freshwater sediment microbial communities from North America - Little Laurel Run_MetaG_LLR_2013 | ecosystem: Environmental > Aquatic > Freshwater > Creek > Sediment | place: USA... | reverse complement strand
GGTTGAGACACACCAAATAATTTTCCAATCGCAGTATTATTCATTCCATTTGCCGCTAAACGTCTAATTTCACGTACTTTGTTTTCATTTAATTTGCTAGTGCGTCTATTAGCAAATTGCACGGCCCAAGTTGCCCAGCGGCAATTGCCCGGCTCATAATTGCCGTTATTATCTATACGATCTAATGAATACCCTTTTCCTGGTCTAGCTCCCATATCCGCAAAGAAATTTTCAAATTTTAACCAGGGCGTATAAATTGTAATGCCCCGTCCACCATAATCTTTATAGCGTTTATTTTTAATATTTAAACAGCGGCCCTTCATATCCGTCCACGCACCGTGTTCTGGACTTTTATGCATACCATGTTTAGTCCGACCGTCTTTTATTGTCACCTAACCCTCGTCGTCCGGCACAGGTATTTGTCGATCATTTGGAAACTTGAACTCAGTCTTAACATTGAGAAACATACTGACGGCCAAAAGCCATGATTTGGCTAAAGCTTCATGGTTGTCTAGGCCTCGTTTATTGTCCTTAATCTGCTCATCCTTAGCCATCGAGAATAAAGCATTTAGGTCTTTGTTGGTGATTTTCATCGGACCGCCTTCCAAGTAGCCTCAGCTAAGTTGTCGTCACAGATAAGATTGTAAATATAATTATTAGCATCATCAAGAGTTAAATAAAGCGCTGGCATTGTTCCAAGTGCATAATGCTCTTTACTAGCATCTGACCAAAAAGGCCAATATTTTGGTCGCCACTGTACTTTAAACAGGTTCCCATTAGTTGTTACCCGGTATTTCATTTAATAGCCCTTTCCGCGTACAGACTCATATTCAGCATTGCTCATTGCACAATAGCCCCATTCAGCGCCATATGACCGCCAACATTTAGGGTCTTGTCGATCCTCATGGTTATAGATGCGAGTCTCGTTAGAAACTGCACCTGTTGCACAACCGGTGAGAATTAGGCAAAAGGCCAGGAATCTCATTTCTGAAGACTCGCAATTTTAGCTGAGGTCTTTTTAGCCTCGCGTTGCCAAAACTCCTGTAAAGGCCCTGTGGTGGATTGGATATTATTAGTCACTAATTCAAGATACTTTTGAAGGCGTTTAATGTGGTTCATTTTGTTTCTCCTTTAAATTTAATTAAGATTTCTTTACAAAGAGTACTTAGATAAGACACCTCTGCTGAAATATAGCCACTGGCGCTATTAAGTGCCGCTACTTTTTCCAAAGCCTTGACAACCTCTGCCATGCGCTCACGCTCGTGCTGGATTCCATCTTCAAAGGCTTCGGCAAGACTGCCTTCACCGAGCAGGGTACCGTAGGCCCCACTTGCATATTTTTTTGCGGCTTCACGGTCCAATTCATTTTGACTTGGTTGATTCCGCTGCGCCCGCTCAGATATTAACTGCGAATTGTCTGGGTCAGCCTGATCCTGATCGCGCTCGAGCTCAATTGCGGCGCTCAAGCCCTCTTTAAGATCCTCAAAAAATTTATTTTGTTTCATCTGCCACAAGCCTTTTGCGGCATTCAGTTAAATAGGTATTTAAATTTTTAGTAGTTTTCATATTTCTAACTTTATAGGTAAAACTTGGTATTCGTCAAGGCATATTTTCTTTTGAGCATTAAAATGTGCTAAAGTCCACTTATGAGATTTATCTCGAAATAAGATGACTTTGCCAGATTCTTTGCCCGGATAAGTCCTAATAACTCGCCCAATCTTTTGCATTAAACTACTTTTTGCTTTACCTAATCCGGCTATCACCACGTATTCACAGGGCTTTAAATCAATACCTTCGCCAAGTACGCCCTCAGTGCCTATAAGGGCTTTAATCTCACCGCTCTTAAACTGGCGGATATAATCCCTAGACTCTTCATCTTGGCCATGGGTAAAGGGTAGGCCGGTTAACTTAGCCAAAGCCTCACCATGGGCTACTTCCTTGACTAGGCATAGCGTGGCTTGGCCTGCGGAGTTTAAACGCAACAGCAGGGCGCTAATGAGGTTATTACGGTATTCGTTATGGACCACTAACTCATTGTAGACACTATTCCAGGTAGTCCCATTAACTGGCAACTTTGGCAAATCGTAGTAATAAGCCTCAATAGGGCATATATAACCTTTTGAGACAGCGGTTGGGTAGTCTAGTTGGTAAATCACCTGTCCAGCAATACCTTCAAACAGTAATTGCTCATCCTGCTGGTTCCTAAATGGGGTGGCGGTGATGAAGTATCTGTAGTAAATATCCTTCCAAGCCTTCTTATTAAGGTCTTGGTAGGTTTTTGAGGCACTATGATGGGCCTCATCTAAAATTAGACAGTCAAAGTTACCCGGCTTTTTAAGCAGTGGAGAGTCGATATTCTGAATTGTGACATTAGTTAAGCCTTTCAGAGCATCTCTCAGCTGGTATTTAATCTCTACGGAAGGTACCACAACAAGCGTTCTAAGGCCTGAAATCTCAGCTAACATCCTGATTACTCTAGACTTACCGGAGCCTGTAACCGCCGATATAATACCTCGGGTTAACTCCAGGCCGGTCTTAGTGGCGGCATTTTGCCATGGGTAGGCAGAGTCGCTAGGGTGGAAAGGGTGGCGCATAGGCAGGACACGGAGGTCTTTGGTGGTAAAGACCTTTAGGTGGGCTTTTACGCGAGCCAATAGGCCTGTAGGGAAGAAACCCTGCTTATCGATAAGGTATTTGATCCTAACAAACCCACCAGTATAATGGGCTGTACTGGCGTTAGGGCTATAGGACAATAGTTTCCTTAAGCCACTATAGACCTCAGGTGTCATACCTTTGACTTGAGAGTAACTATTGCCTATTTCAATAATTATAAACATATAAGTTTATTATTCTTTTTACGGTTTTCTGTTCTTGTGATGACTCTTAAATTCCAAGGGACGTGTAACCCCGACACTAGTTTACCCTGCAACGGGATAATGTGGTCTACCTCATGCGCTACACCTGAGACTTTAGTCATACGAAGCGCAAAAGCATAAAGATCAATAATAATCTGCTTGTGTTTGACGTCTAACCATTTAGGAGTGCGGCGCAGCCTTCCTACATACCGGGCCATCACCCTTGCGTTCCGGGCAGCCCGACTGCTGTCAGAAGGCTGGGGTGTGCAGGAGATACAAGTGACATAAAATCTTTTTATACCGGAAAAACATATTGCAGGCTTTAGCTTCCTACAAACACGGCATTTCAGCATAGGATCGTCCCAAGCGGCGCACATAGGCAGTAGTCTAGACTTGGCGTTCATTATAAATCTTTCTTTAAATAAAGGTTGACAAGCATTTTTAAAGTTGGTACAATTGTTTTGTCTTCTTTTTCTTTTTTCGGTTTTCTTTTAAAATCAACAAACACTATGCCTATTAGGTTAAAGGTCTTATAGGGCTTTAGAAGAGTATTAGAACTTAAGGTCTTATAACCGTTTTTGAGTTTCATCTATATAATACTATCAGGATATTTATTGCTTTTCAAGTGGTTTTAGGCTAAAGTTTATATTATTAGATCCGATAAGTTATGCAAGAGGTGATTTTATGCAAAGAACGGAGTTTCCTAATTTAATGATTGTTAGCATATTACTAAAGGATTTTTGTGGCCCTTATATTTCTACGCTTGAAGAAGAATATCTTTCTTCTGAGAATAAACTTGAGGCGGTTCGTAATATGGCTTCAGATGCAGGCAATGACGAGATTGTCGCTATATGTGATTATTTAGAGCGAAATGATTTAGTAACAACTTTTTTTCCAGAATAGGCGATGTTATGAGTATTAAAGTTGGCGATATTTTGCTTTGTGTGCGAACTTATTATTATCTGGACCCAGCCGGTATTGTGCAGTCTATAGGTTTTTCAAAAAGTACTACGGTTGACCAAATTTTTAGCAACGGAGACATTAGCATTATTTTACCTGGCGCCGACCCTGTTACACTGCCCGTGCCACTATTAAGTTTTTATTTTGTCCCCGCTTTACCTTCCGGAGTGCCAGCATCTATTGGGTATGGATCTACTGGGATTGGCACGATTAGTGCACAAGGTACTTATGTCCCACCAACGGCTGAGGAGCTCTACGCCTCCATTCACGGCGATATGTTCGAAGCTGAATCTCCTGGCAACTGGATTGCTAAGAAATGCGAGTGTGGGTGTAGTGCAGTTGGTAGTTTAAAACATAGTGATTATTGTCCTTTATATTCAGTTGACAAAGATAACTATTAATGAGACGATTGATTTAAGGGTTCCATTGGCAACATTGACGTTACACCTGGGCTCTTAGTACGCTGGCACCTCCCTCCGCACCAGTTCAGTACTAAGAGCCTCTTTTTAACGTCTAACAGGGAGGTTTTATGGTTAAATTGTATTTGGCATATTGGGGTACACTTTACATTGTTACAGGTACGAAAGTTGAGTTTTGGGTTGAGGGAGAAGAAACTTGGGCTGATTCATTTGTTATGGCTAAAGATTTTCCTTTGTCCGGACTTAATCACATGTTTGAATTGGTAGGTTCGTTGTGAAACGTAAACTATATATTATCGGCGAGATTTCCTATAAAAACTTTGGTTCTTTTACCGAAGAGTTATCAGCTTTAGAAGATGAGTCTTCAGAGGCCATCACCATTGAGCTCACTTCCGAGGGTGGGGATGCGTATGTCAGTTTGGCGTATGTGGCTAGGATCCGCAAAAGCCCCTGCTTTATTAAAGTAGTTGGCAATGGCTACGTGGCCAGCGCTGCGGTATTGATCCTGGCATGCGGTGACCGTAGGGCTATGACCGAGGAGTCTTGGCTTATGGTGCACGAGGAAAATGGCGGCGTTGACGGTAACACCAGCCTGATTGAGATTGAGACTAAGCAAATGCGTCGTTTAGAAGACCAGGCAGACCGTGCTCTGGCGCACTATAGCCGTGTAGATGCTAAGACTTGGGCTAAATTACACAAAGAAACCACCTATCTCACGGCAAATGAGTGCCTGGCAATGGGTGTGATTGATGAGGTTATATGAGTCTACAATATAAAGTGATTGGCGCCTTGGTGGCATTGATTGTGGCGTTCGGGGTAGGTCGGTATTCGGCTACCTCCCAACAGTCTGCTGTTAAGACCATTACCGACGTTAAAACCGATACTGATACAAAGGTTAACAAGGATGTTAAAAAGACTATTACTGAAACAAAAAAGCCCGACGGCGAAGTCACGACCGTAACAACCGAAGAGGCGGTAACCGTTGTAGACCAGCAAAAAGACCAGGTGTCGCACCAATCTGCAACGGTCATTCCGCCTAAGACCAATACACTTAATTTATCGGCACTAGTCGGTATTAATCCTGTAGATGGTTTGACTCCTTTATACGGCCTCAGCGTGTCAAAACAGTTCATTGGGCCTATTACTGGCGGTATTTGGGGTTTGACAAATGGTACTTTTGGGGTTAGTGTAGGTATTAACTTCTAAGGAGACTTTGTGTTACTATTAGCTTTTATCCTAGATATCGTAGCCTGCTGCCTTAACCTATACGCGGGGTTTAAAACTCAAAAAACACCGTATTTTATTTGGGCGGCTATTTTCTTTGCTTTGGCGATGTTTTGTATTAACGCACTAATCTTGGGGGACGCATGACATTTACACATAAGTTTTATTATGGGGTTTTAGGCGCTAATATTGGCTTTTTCGTGTTAACAGGCAACGTAGTTAATTTAGTAGTTATTGTTGCAATGTTATTTCTTCAACCCAAAAAGGTGACGAATGAGTAATTTTAAAGCACTTTGCACTGACCTTGAAACTGCTATTCAAAAGTCCTATGAGGAGGGCGTTAGTATGGAGGAGGCAGAGAAACTGGCCTCCAAATTCCTTTACGCCCAAATCCAGGTATCTAATGAATTGCGCAAAGCCGACCTAGATAGTCGTATGCGTAAGTCCGGCCTTAAAGCCGTTAGGGCCGCTATTTACACCACCGCTAAGTCTGATACTTCGGCTAAACTGACTGAGGCCGGAGTTGCAGCAGTTATTGACACCCATGAGGTTGTTCAAAGTGAGCAAAACGAGCTAGATAAAGCTGAAGTGACTTGCGATGAGCTAGAGCGGTTTTTTAACATCTTTAAAGATGGCCATGTGCACTTTCGCACGATTGCAAAAGGGCGGTTTGAGTAATGAGCACTCCTAAAAACATCGCAGATAAGAATAATAAGCTTTTTAATAAACGTAAAAGTCCTGAAATTACTCTAGGTTCTGAGATGCCTGATAGCTCACAAATGGAGTATGTTGAAATGCCTGAGTGGTGGCAAAAGGGCACAAATACAAAAGGATTGCCTTTTAGAAAAATCGTAGTTATCGCTGGCGATAGTGATAGCGGCAAAACTTCTTTTTCTATCGACGCCATTAAGCAGGCAGTAGAGCAGGGCGTAAGCGTCCTTTATGTTGAAACTGAAGGAAAAACGACAAAAGAAGACTTCGTATCTTGGGGTGTCGATCCTTCCAAAATTTACTTTACTTCTGATTCTATTGCTGAGGATATTTATTCCAGGGTTATAACTTTTTTACGTGGGCACAAAGACAAAAAGTTTTTGGTTATTATTGATTCCTTGGGCAACGTATTGTCTAAACATGACTCTGAGCGAGATTTGGCCACTACTCACGCTAAGCCCGGAGGCAAAGGAAAAGCCAACCGTGAAGGTTTAAATAGCCTTATTGCTCTGCGCACTCAACAAGATATTGCTTTAGTGGTTATTACCTATACATACGATAACCTCGGTAGTCCCGGAAAAACTAATGCTGGCGGTAAAGCGGTTAATTTTTATAACTGCTTATGTTACCAAACTAGCCGTAAATCTTGGATTGAGCGCACTGTCGCCGGTAAGAAAATCCGTAAAGGCGCTAGAGTGCAATGGAAACTGTTTAAAAACCATATTGACCGTGCTAATCCTGGTCCTAAAGTTATTGAACTAGACATTACATCTGATGGAATAGCTCTAGTTGGCGCATCAGATGAGTTTGCCGATGAGTAAGCCTATAGCCGTACTGTGTAGCGACGTACACTATTCATTGCCCACCCTCGAGGTAGCGGATAAAGCCATGAGGCTAGCGATTGCTAAGGCTAATGAGCTAAAAGTACCTTTGATTGTTGCTGGAGATATTCATGAGACCAAGGCCAATATGCGCGCTGAGTGTGTTAATGCCATGATTAGCACCTTTATGGCCTGCAATTTGACACCAATAGTGTTAGTAGGCAATCATGACAAAATTAACGAAAAATCTGCTGACCATAGTCTTAATTTTCTTAGTAAATATGCTTTTGTTTTAAGCATTCCATTTAAAAGCGTATTACTTAAAAATACTTATTTTATTCCTTATTACCACAACTCTGACGAACTTAGGGCCTATTTAAAATTATTGCCCAAAGGTGCGACACTTATAATGCATCAAGGATTAACCGGTACCGCATCTGGCGAGTATATTCAAGATAAATCAGCCATTAACCCCAAAGATGTAGCTGGGTTCAGGGTGATTTCTGGTCATTACCACACTCGTCAAACTATAGCCCTGCCAGACGGTGGGACTTGGGACTACGTTGGTAACCCCTATACGGTTAACTTCGGTGAGGCTAACGACCCTCCTAAAGGCTTTCAAATCCTTTTTGACGACGGTAGCCTTGAGTTTGTACCAATTAACCTTAGAAAACATATTGTTCTTAATGCAGACGTTTCAGGCGGAGTATTTTTAGCTGAAGGACTTTTTTCTATAAAAAAAGAAGACTTGGTATGGGTTAAAGTTAAAGGCACTGCTGAACAGCTTATGGGATGGACAAAAGCCCTCATACAAAAAGGAATTAACCATGATAATTTTCGTCTAGACCTTATTCCAACAGACACTACGACTCAAGTTGAGGCGCCTCAAGATTTACCACAAGATGCATTATTAGACGGTTTAATTGACTCTTTGACAAACACCACCGATGAGCGTAAACTTAGACTCAAAGACTTATGGAAGACCCTAGTTGCTAAGGAGTAGTTATGCGCATCCTTTCCGCCTCAGTCCAAAACTTTGGTAGCTATAAGGCTTTAGAGTTTGACTTTACTGGCAAAGGGCTAACGCTTATTAGCGGCCCTACTGGCGCTGGCAAAAGCACCTTTATGGACATTGTTTCGTGGGTATTGTTCGGTGTGACCGCTAAGGGCGGTAAAGCCGACGAAGTGCACAGCTGGAATGCCAGCGAACCAACCACCGGCACTCTTAATTTAGAATTAAACGGTAAATTAGTTCAAATAGGCCGCACTCGCCACGGCACCAAAGGTAATGACCTTATTATTTGGGAAGACGGCGGCGCGTATCGTGGTAAAGACATCCCAGACACCCAGCGCCTAATAAACCAGCTACTTGGTATGGACGCCGATATGTATTTAGCCGGTGCTTATTATCATGAGTTTAGCCAAACCGCCCAATTCTTTGCCACGACGGCTAAAATCCGCCGTTCTATAACCGAGCAATTAGTAGACCTATCTTTAGCCACATTATTAACTGAAACTTCAGCAGAGCGACGCAAAGCCATTAAGAAACTTAAAGAGACAGCAGAACGCCAAAAAGACCTAAAACAAGCTACCATTGACCAAATGAATGTGGCTATCCGCAGAGAACAAACTCAAAAGGCAGATTGGGATATTAATCAACAGCACAAAGTACATACGGCTAAAATTAATTACACAACTTTTGATGAAAGAAAAGAAAGAGCACTAGAAGATTTAAAAATTGAACATGCTTCTAAGACAACCGTACTTTACTATGATCTAGAGCAAATAAAAGCTTCTTTACTACCAGATGAGCATTTTGAACAAAAAACTTTAAAATTGAATGCCAGTTTAGCAGCATTAGGAACTGCTAATTGTGAGCATTGCGGAGCTCCTAGTCACACCCAACAACGTATGCTAATCCAAAAGCAGGTGTATAATAACCAACTCGAGCAAAATGCCAATAACAACACTAAAAACGCTATTGTTCAGCTTAATAACCGTATTAAGGCCGCAACTGCAAACTTAGCCTTCAGTCTTCAAAAAGAAGCCGACCGGCCCAACACCTATGCTGAGCAATTAGAAGCCCTTAAAGCCGAAGTAAATCCTTATGATAGTAAACCTTTAATAACCTCGGTAAATGCCACCATTAAAGAACTATCGGGCTTAGAACTGCAATACGCAGGATATTCCACTCAATTGGCAGACCTAGAGCTATTAGCCGACGTTACCGACTCCTTTCGGGCTACTTGTTTAAAGAACACAATCACCCGCCTCGAGAATACGACCAATAAGCTGCTAAACGACCATTTTGACGCTGAGATTAGAGTTGCTTTTTCTGCAGAGAATGCCGATAAGCTAGAAGTCACCATAACCAAAGACGGCAACGAGGCCTCATATACCCAGTTATCCAAAGGCCAAAGAGGCCTCCTTAAGCTATGCTTTGGAGCCGCAGTTATGGACTCTATAGCCACGCATCAAGCCATATCCTTTAACTCAGTGTTTTTTGATGAATCTATGGACGGTATGAGTGAGGCCCTAAAACTTAAAGCAATATCATTTTTTGAGACCTTAGCTTTAAAATATGAAAACGTATTTGTTATTGACCACAGCAGTGAACTTAAGGTACGATTCAATAACAGAATAGACGTCACACTGGTTAACGGGGAGTCGGTACTTGAAGAAACCTGATAATGCTAAAGAACGTGGACTCATTAAAGGAGCGATACGCCGCGTTTTTAGTCGCTCCGAGCTACGTCGGCAGGCCTTAGACGCTAGCCGGGTGCAACACACAGACAGCACTCGCCCTAGAGTGACTAAATGGTCTAAATGTCCAAATTGCAATGAGTTTACGCCCACTTATCTTATGGAAGTTGACCATGTTATACCATTAGTAGGTATAACCGAGAAACTCGAGGATCTCACTTGGGACCAAGTAGTAGAGCGCCTATGGTGCGATGTGACCAATCTAATGGCGCTCTGCAAGCGATGCCACAAAATCAAAAGTCAAGAAGAGAATAAATTACGACGGCTTAACAATAAGAAGAGGGTAAAATGAAATCGAACACTAAGACCATCCTAGTTCTTTCTGACCAACACATGCCGTTTGAGCACCCTGATATGTTTAAGTTCCTTGCTGCTATTAAAAAGAAATATAAGCCCACTCTAGTCGTTAATATTGGCGATGAGGTCGATTCACATAATCTTAGTTTTCACGACAGCGACCAGGACTTGCAATCAGCTGGCGACGAGCTAAAGAATGCTACTAAAAAGATTAAACAAATGGAGAAACTATTTCCTTCTATGATCTTAGTAGACTCAAACCACGGCTCTTTAGCAGTCCGCAAGCTAAAGCACCATGGCATCCCGCTTAAGTTCTTGGCCACGCAACAGCAGATTTATGGCGTGTCTGATAAATGGCAATGGGTAAATGACCTGTATTTAAAACTGCCTAATGGCCAAGTCTGTTATTTTGTCCACGGCATCGCTAAGGACGGTAAAAAGCTAGCTGCTCAGCGGGCAGTTAATGTCGTTATGGGCCATTACCATACTGAGTTTAGAATTGACTACGTATCTAACCCAGCGAATTTATTGTGGTCCATGCAAGTGGGATGTCTTATCGATAAAAAGTCCTTAGCTTTTGCTTATGATAAGCTCAATCTGACACGCCCGGTACTAGGCACAGGTATCATTATTGATTCAGAGCCTAGGCTCCTGCCTATGCGACTTGATCGCTCTGGCAGATGGACTGGCTCACTTTAATACGCCGTAAACTCTATAGTTGACCAACCCTTAAAACACTGCTATTGTTAACCTATGATATTAGCAATAGCTTTTTATTTTATGGCCGCCACACATACCTTCAACTTGCCGGTTGGCCTTATCGACTCCCTTTGTTATGTAGAATCTAAGCACGATATTACCAAAATCCATAAAGACGATGGGACTTCAGACTCTTTAGGAGTATGTCAGGTCAAATGGACTACCGCTCACGATTTAGGCTTTAACGGCACTCCTGAGCAGCTTATGAACCCTCAGACCAATATCTATTATGCTGCTAAGTACCTCAGTCATCAAATCGCCCGATACCATGGCGACATCACAAAAGGCGTTATAGCCTATAATAGAGGCCACGCAGGGCGCTTGACAGTTACGAGTTATAGCAGTAAAGTGTTTAAACAATGGCAATCACAAAGGGAGACTGTTTATGCGGACAATTAAAGAAACTAGTGTTTTGTTACCTATTGGCAATCAACCGTTACTTGGCAAGGTAAAGTAAATGTTGGTAGCTAGCCAGACTCTAGACATTCAAATTATTGATTCTGTTGACGATAATAGAGTTACCTTTGTTATTGTCAATGGCTGTAAAGTGGCTATTCTTAAGGCTAAAATTAAGGATATGTGCTATGTCCTTAAGTTGGTAGGCAACATTTGCCATGTAGATATTGACACTAATGATTGCGAGGTTACCAAATGATGACTTTACCTATAGATTCTGCAGAGCGTAAAAATTATCCTTTGTTTAGAGGGCTATTACGCTACTTCCCCGCAGCTTTGGCAGGTATCGCTAGAATCTCAAAAGCAGGCAATGATAAACATAATCCTGGCGAAGACATGCACCACGCTAGAGGCAAATCTGTTGATCATGGTGACTGTATCATTAGGCATCTAATGGACGTTGAAGACCTTCTGGCGGACCTTAACCGAGGAGGGAAAACTACCCCCGAAGAAGTTTTAAATGAAGTTAGTCAAATGGCTTGGCGCGCATTGGCTTTGTCTCAAGAACTGCACGAGAAATTTGGTGCTCCTTTAGCGCCAGGTGCCAAATGAAAACTATAACTACGGAGTCAACCATCTTTTTTGATGTGGATCAAACCTTAGTCCTTTGGGGTAAAATCAAAAAGAAACACAAAGTCGTAGCAATTACGTGTCCTCATTCTGGAGAGCAATACTACCTTAGACCCCATAAAGGCCACATTAAAATCCTCAAAGACCGCAAGTCTAGAGGCTCTTTTATCACGGTGTGGTCAGCAGGAGGCTTTGCCTGGGCCGAAGCAGTAGTTAAGGCTTTAGACCTAACGCAGCACGTAGACCTTATTATGAGTAAGCCACATGCCTACGTAGACGATAAAAAAGCTGAGGAATTTATGGGCGAAAGAATTTATTTAGGTATTGACGACAGCTACGGACAGTAGTATATTAACAATAACGCAACTAAAACTAGGAGAATAAAACAATGGCATTTAAATCATACGCAAATAAACAACCTGACCGTTATATCACGGTAGGCGGCACTAACAAAAAGGGCGAAAAAAATCCCGACTCTGTGACTGGTTACTACTTGGGAGCCGAGACTCGCCCCAGTAAGTTTAACCCCGGCAAAGATGAGACTAATCTTATGCTGCAAGTTGGCAAAGAAGTTGTCCAAGTCAAAGGAAACGCCAATCTTATCAATAAGATGAAAAGCGAGGAGGCTAATTTCCTTAGTCAAGAAGGCCGCACCGCTCAGTACGCTAATCTCCGCATTGAGTGCACAGGCATTGCTACTATCAAAGCTACTGGCAACACGATGAAAACCTTTACCGTGCAATTTGACGCTGACGATACGATGCCCACTGCCTCTATCATTAAGTTGGACGCTGGGTTGGACGACAATGAGGATGCTGACAGTCTTTATGCTGACGACACTCAAGGTCAAGTGTCTACAAGCTCTGAAGATGACGACCAAGAGGCAGAATTAGCGGCTTTAGAAGCTGCTGCAACTGCTAAGCGCAAAGCCCAACAAGCTAAGATGCAAGCTTTGTTGAGCAAGAGTAAGAAGAATTAGTTTTTAATTGTTATCTGGGAGGCCCTTTGACACTCTATAGACTTATCGCCCCTGACTGGCTTATGGAATTAGAGCCAACAACGCGTAGGGTGCTAGAGGGCCGGTTTTCTCCCAAACAGCTAAAGGAGTACAATGCCAAAGGGTACAACTGTTATTATCTTCCAAACTATCCGAGCCAATACCAAATGGGCACTACAGCAGATGGCTCTCAGATTGATACTTTTAATTTTTGTTTTGTTGACTTTGACCTTAAAAGCGGTGGTTACCCTTCTAAGGAAGCTTTTATAGCCGCAGTTGGTGACATCAATATCCCACCCACCCGTATAGTCGATTCTGGCGGCGGTGTGCATGTTTACTGGGCCGTTACAGACCTAGACGCCAAAAGCTATCTGCGCCTCACCAGACGCCTAATGCGCCTCTTAAAGACCGACGAGGCAGTGGGCCAAATCTTTCAGCTTATGCGTGCTCCAGACACTTTAAACACTAAACTTAAAGACAATCCACGCCCTTGTGAAGTACTCTTTGAAACCGATACCAAATATACCTGTGAGGAGCTAGACCGCCTACTTCCTGCCCTCACCTCAGCAGATGAGCAATATTGCCAACAACACTACGATAAAACATATCGTACATACGCCATAAACACCAATGTTAACGATACTTTACCCGCTAAGTTTGGTAAGCTGCTTAGAAACAACGCGGAGGCCAAAGCTATTTGGGCCAACCCTAGTGAAGACCGCTCTAAGGATGACTACCGATTAGGGCACCTTATGTATGCTAATGACTTTACCAAAGATGAGGCTATGAGCGTCTTGGTCAACAGCGCTAAGGCCCTTAACCGCGCCCCTATCCACCGTGTAACCTATGCTGAAAACATCACCGATAAGATTTGGACCTATGAGGAAGCAGGCCCTAAAGCTGCTACGAACCTCTCAGAGAGCGTTTTAGACATTTTGTCCCGGGGAGACCAAGAATACCTTAAAGGCCAACGCTTCCCCTGTTATGAGTTCTTTGACGGCTCTGAAGGTGGGTTTCGCCTCACCCAGGTGTTAGGGCTTTGCGCAGGTGTTGGGGTAGGTAAAACGGCTATCGCATTAAACATCTTTAAAGGTTTTGTGGAGCACAATCCTGACTACGTGCACATGTTTGTATCCTTAGAACAACCCGGTCGTGAAATTGCCCACAGATGGTCTAAAATGTGCGGTAAAAACACCAACTTGCATTCCAAAGTCCATATACTATCTAACTATAATGAGGATGGTTCCTATCGCAACTTGTCCTTAGCTGAGATTCAAACCTATGTGCTCCAGTTCCAAAAAGATACGGGCCTTAAGCTTGGATGTATTTGTATTGACCATATCGGCGTATTAAAGCAAAAAGATGCTTCAGGCGAGCACCAGGGGCTTAGGGAAGTATGTGCCCAAATGAAATCTTTTGCTGTCGTCACTCAAACCTTACTAATCATGCAATCTCAAACTAACCGTGAAAAAGCGGGTATTGGAGACCTCGAGCTACACAAAGATGCGGCTTATGGTACACAAAACTTTGAGTCCTATGTGGACTATATGTTGGTTGCCTGGCAGCCTCTTAAACGCTGCTATGACAATCCTGCATGCCCACGGGTGACGGCCTATAAGTATGCCAAAGTGCGCGCTAAATCCAAAGGTGACCGCCTTATTGAAGACCAGTGCTATCGTCTCATATTTGACCAAGATACTGAAACGCTAAGGCCTATAACCCAGGATGAGCGAGATTCTTTTAATTATTTTGCTAATCAGGCTTTAGCTTTACGTAAAAAAGACCGAAAGACAGACTTAGTAACTTATCAGTCAACTGATGTGCCGGAGGTGCCAATTGTCGTCAAATCTGATAGTGATAGACAGTCTACAAGGCATTAAAGACCTTATAAGCTACTTAGCTGATAAAGAATATATAGCATTTGACACTGAAACTACAGGAGTGTTATCCACTTCTGAGATTATTGGTATGAGTTTTTGTGCCGAAGACGATAAAGCCTTTTATGTGATATTACATAAATATACTCTAGCTGATGGATTAGTATCTATTTTAGGTAAAGACGCTTTAATCCTAGATTTAGTTAACTCTCTTAAGGGCAAGTCCCTTGTAATGCACAATGGCGTGTTTGATTGCTCAATAGTTGAGAGTTATTTTAAGATTAGCCTTATTGACGACCTTCATACAGACACCATGGTACTGGCCCACCTTCTTAATGAGAACCGTCGTATAGGCCTTAAAGAGTTAGGCAAAGAATACTTTGGTCAAGATGCCGATAAAGAAGCCGCTGCTATGAAGGCCTCAGTTATTGCCAACGGCGGTAAACTCACCAAAAACTGTTATGAGATGTACAAAGCCGATAGTCAGCTAATGGCCTTATATGGCGCAAAAGACGCCCTATTAACCTATAGGCTCTTTGGAGTCTTAGTTGGTGAGCTATATGACCAAGGCCTTGAAGACTTCTTTTACATAGATGAGTCAATGCCACTCCTTCGCACAGCAACCTATCAGCTTAACACTACAGGCCTTAAAGTTGACCAACAGGCCCTAACGACTCTTAAAAAGACTTTAGAGGCCGAATGCTTAGAGGCCAGAGACTTTATTTATGCTGAGATTAGGTCCAAAATTAGCGCCAAATACCCCGGTAAGTCCAAAAAAGACACTTTTAATATCAGTTCAAACCAACAACTGGCTTGGCTATTGTTCGGCATATATGAACTAGAATTCAGCAAGTTGACCTCCGGCGGCAAAATAGTTGCTAAACACCTAGGGGTAAAGCACTATTCCAAGACTGAAAAACGTAACTTCATTTTTGCCTGCCACCAAGCTTATGGCGCAGTTCTCCAACCTGCAGCTATAGTTAACGGTAAAAAGAAGAATGCTACCGCTATTAAAGAGCCATGGGCCTATATTCAAGTTGACAAAAAGACCTTAGCTAAGATAGCGCCCAAGCTTAAATGGGTAGAACGACTCCTTGAATATACCCGCAAAAAGAAGCTACTAACCACCTATGTAAAAGGCATTGAGGATAAAATCCAATATGGAATCATTAGACCTTCTTTCTTGCAAACAGGTACGACTAGCGGACGGTACTCAAGTCGATCACCCAACTGGCAAAACCTCCCTCGTGACGATAAACGTATCAAAGAATGCATTGTATCAAGACCGGGTAAAGTTTTTGTAGGAGCAGACTATAGCCAACTCGAACCTAGAGTATTTAGCTATTTAAGCCAAGACACAAATCTTATGGCGGCATTTAATGGTTCCGATGACTTTTATTCTATTATTGGTGCTAAAGTCTATAATAAAACAGATTGCACCCTTAAAAAAGAAGGAAGTCCAGATGCTTTTGGAGTTAAATATAAAAAACTTAGGGATTTAGCAAAAGTAATAGCATTGGCGTCTGTATACGGAGCAACGGCACATCAATTAATGCAGACTACAGGAAAAAGCATTGAAGATACTCAATCGGATATTGACGCATATTTTGAGGAATTTCAAGGAGTCGCCAATTTTATGATTGAAAGCCATAAATTTGCAAAAAAGAATGGTCGAGTTGTAAACCTATTTGGCCGACCCAGGCGCATACCTGACGCGGCTAAAATTGAACGCTTATATGGAAACATCACACACTCAGAACTTCCTTATGAGGCTCGCAGTTTATTAAACTTATCCACAAATCATCGTGTTCAATCTACTGCAGCAAGTATAGTTAATAGAGCCACTATTAAGTTTTATAATGACTGCAAAGAAGTGGGCATATCAGTTTCTATTGTGGCGCAGATTCATGATGAATTAATAGTCGAATGTAATGAAGAAGACGCGGAAAATATTAGCGTTTTATTGCAAAACGCTATGGAAACAGCGACAATATTGCCTGGGGTGCCGTTAGAAGCTATTCCCAGAATCACAAGGAATTTTTCAAAATGATTAAATTGCTACTAACTAATAATATGTTTGCGTTTATCGATAAAGAAGATTTTGAAAAAATAGCGCTATATAAATGGACATTTACCAAAGCTAATAAACACTACGGGCGCGTTAAAAGCAATACAGGTTTATTCCTTCATAGATTAATTATGAATGCTCCACAAAACTTAGAAGTAGACCACATCAATGGTGACACTTTAGATAATAGAAAAAGCAATTTGCGGTTGGTTAGCCGTAAACATAATCAAAAAAACATGACATTAAGCAGGCGATCTAAAAGTGGTTACAAAGGCGTCAGTTGGCATAAAAAAGCTAAAAAATGGCAGGCGCATTTAATGTCAGATGGGATTAGAATTTACTTAGGCCTTTATCTTTTTAAAGAAGATGCAGCAAAAGCCTATAATATCGCATCTTTAGCTCACCATGGGGAATTTGGCAAACTTAATAAAATAAACTCTTGACCCATTAATAAACATGTGTCAATCTTGTATTAAGGAGGTAACATGAAGTTACTGCTTAAGAATCTTGCATCATATGTACCGACACCGCTCCCCACTGGCATGGCCGCTTTTGATACCTGGGCCGACTCAGTTATTGAGCTATTAGGCCCCGGCTTTGAAAACGTGCCCAAAGACGACAAGCGCTATGTTTTGGCATCTGCCATTCAGCACTTAGGCGCTACCCAATCGTCAGTCCAAAAGCGTCACTTTGTGCGCCTTTTGCGTAAAGCCGCCGCTAGCCAAGTTGCTGGCCAAATCTTTATGGATATCAAGATTAAGCAGCAAGAGGCTGCCAAAGCTGCGGAGCTTGCAGCTGCTCAACCGGGTCCTCAAGAAGCTACTACCATACCGGAAGTAGCCAATGTCGAAGCACCCAAAAACTGAGTTTGATCTACTCAAAGATGAGTGGTATCAAAAGCTTAAAGACGATGGGTTTGACGATGTTGAACAAGACGAGAATAAGCTTAAGAAATGGTCTAGTGGTAGTAATAGGTTCCATGGGGAGCCTCTTAACTGGGAAGCCAAAGCTACTTATTACCAAATGGCATCATCATTCTTGGAAGAGTATAAGTTTGCGACAAAGCGTGAGCAGATCATTTGGGAATATCACGCTAATGGCTTGTCAACTCGTGAGATTGCTAAGACTTTAAATAAGTTGCGTACTCAAAAGACTAGGCACGACATAATTGCTAATGTAATCAATAAGTTGAAGGTTAAAATGTATTGCATGTATATGGAGCCAAAAGAAGACTATCATGAGTAGCCGCTTATACGCCATTAGAGATTTTAAGTTTGAGGACACTTCGTTTATTATGGCCACATTCCTTAGGGGCCTCTATTACGGTGATAGCTGGTTTAGCGAAATGCCCAAAGATGTCTTTATGGATAACTATAAGCGCGTCGCAGCGGCCCTACTAGCCAACCCCAAGGTGCATGTAAAAGTAGCTTGCCTTAAAGACGACGAAGACGTTATCTTAGGCTATAGCATCCTCCAAGACGGTGACGTGGTAAATTGGGTATTTGTTAAGAGCGTGTGGCGTAAACAAGGCATTGGGCGTTCTCTATTGCCTGATAAACCCAAAGCTGTCACCCACTTATCTGAGTTGGGTCGGCAACTTATGCCAAAGTTACCAGGCTGTATTTTTGATCCGTTTTTGGTCGGTTAATTAACTTAAGGAGACAACAAAATGAAACGTATTTTTAAAGGTAAAAAGGTCGAATTGCCTGCTCAACCCCGCAGTCTCGACGATATCAAGAAAGAGTTGGGCGAAGTGCTAGTTCAAATCGGCAATGCTCAGTACCAAGTATCTGTCTATACCGAAGACGTTCAGCGCTTTTCCCGTCGCGCTAAAGAACTGAATCAAGAAGGTGCCAAACGCATTGAGTTGGACGACGCCGCTAAAAAAGCCCAGGAGGCTACAAATGTCTAGTCTAAATGGACGTAAAGTCACTAAGTTGCGTCTTCATCAAGCCACTCATGTGCCCGGCTATGGCCAAATTGGCACAGACACCACCCCCGGTGTTCAAAATGGCGGCCTGCTTGAGTATGCTCTTTGTGAACTGGGTATATTTGTGACCTTTACAATCGGTAAAAAGCTTGCTGCAGAAGCCCTTATTCCTTTTGCTAACGTGGTCGTAGCAGTGTTTAGCGAAAGTCCTAAGCCCTAATGAAACGGTACCCTACTAAACCACCAGTAATGATGAATTGGCCGGATGAGAAGGTAGTAGTACCCGATCCGGTTATATCTGAAATATCAATAGATAGTCTCATTAACGATGGTTTATTAGCTCTATATCGTGAAATAAAGCAGTTATTGGCCCTATCATCCAAAGGTAAACTAGACGTTGCCAGTGCTCGAGACCTTAGGGACCACGTTAAATTGCTATTTGAGATTAAAGACCGCGAGGCCGACATGCTCAGATCACTAAGTGAGGAAGACCTAAAGAAGATGTTAAATAAGGTGCAAAATGGCGCTAACGAGTAGACAAGGCATTGTTAAGGAAGCTCTACAGCGACAATCTAAACCTATTGCAAAGCCCATTACATTAGATGCCAACTTCCCTATGCAGAACGCCTTTATTAATGATACCTCTAGGTATATGGCAGCGCAGTGCTCTCGCCGCGCCGGTAAAACCAATGGCTTAGCCTATAGGTTTTTCAAGGCTATGGAGAAATACCCTAAGAGCCAGTGTATTTATCTCGGTCTCACTCGGGATTCAGCTAAAGGCGCTATGTGGCCCGTGCTCCAAGAAATTAACGACAAATACGGTCTTGGGTGTATATTCACAGAGTCTAAGCTCACTATGAAACATCCTAATGGAGCGGTGCTACATTTGCTAGGTGCCGATATGCCGAATTATATCAAGAGGTTACGCGGTCGCAAGTTCCCAGGCGTAGCAATAGATGAGGCTCAAGACTTTTCGAGTCACTTAGAAAGTCTTATTGATGACGTGTTAACACCCGCCATTGCCGACTATGAGGATGGTTGGTTGGCAGTAACCGGCACCCCTGGCCCAGTACCTCAAGGACTATTCTTTGACATTACCTGCCATAATAAATATGGTTTTAGTCTCCATAAGTGGACTTTATATGATAACCCCAACATGCCCAACCCTCGTGACCTTGTTGAGGACTTAAAAAAGCGTAAAGAGTGGACGGATGAAAATCCTACACTAAAGCGTGAGTGGCTTAACCAATGGGTATTAGATGTTCAGGCCCTTTGGATTAGATATAGTGATAAAATCAACCATTTCCAAGAACTTCCGCCTAATCATAAATGGAACCATATGCTAGGTGTCGATATCGGCTTTAAAGACGCAGACGCTATTGCAGTGCTAGCTTGGTCTGAGACCTGTAAAGAGACTTATCTAGTCGAGGAGCTAATCACCCGTAAGCAGGGTATATCTGACCTCACCAAGCAAATAGACGAACTTCAAAAGAAATACAATGCTTATAAAATTGTTATGGACGAAGGCGGTTTGGGTAAAAAGATTGGTGAAGACTTAAGAGCTAGGTTTAATTGCCCTATCGAACCTGCTGATAAAGCTCGTAAACAAGATAACGTAGAATTATTGAATGATTCTCTGCGTTTAGGTCTATTTAAAGCCAAAAGCGGCTCACAATTTGCTCAAGACTCATATATGGTGCAAATCGACTGGGATAAGTCTACACCTAATCGAATTCAATTACGAAAGACTTTCCACTCAGATATCATTGACGCCGTCCTCTATGCCTTCCGCGACACCTACGCCTATACCCACAAGCCTGAACCAGTAAAGCCTGCCTATGGCTCTAAGGAATGGGCAGAAGCCAACCGTAATAGTATGTTTGAGGCAGAATTAGCCGGTTTAACAGCAGAAAACGACTATTTAGCTGAGATTAAGCGTACTTTAGGTGAGTAATCCGACAAATTAACATCTATTGAACCGTGGAGGTCTCATTGCTCCCTTTTATGAAGAAACCGCAATCTGCTGGAGTTATCGTTAAAAGCCGTTCAGCAGACGAGCCCGCAGGTAAATTAGATGATGCTCAAGACGATGGTGATGACCAAGGCATTGAAGCCTGTGCATCAGACATCCTTAGTGCTATTGAGTCTAAAGATAAGAAATCATTAGGGAAAGCCCTAAAAGCTTTGTTTGAAATATGCGACTCGATGCCTCACGAAGAGGGCGAACATACTAGCGAAGCAGAGCCCCACAGTTACTCAGCCCAGAACCTAAAAGCCAGACAGGAATAATTAAAATGCCTTTGATCAAAAAAACCAGTAAAAAAGCCTTCGAACATAATGTAGCTGCTGAGATGCGCGCCAATCCTAGCCCGGCTAAACGTGCTCAAAACCTTGCTATTGCTTATAGCGTCAAAAAGCAAGCAGCTAAGAAGAAAATGGCTGAGGGCGGTAAAGTAGATAAAGATTTAGAGGCGGTCGGCAACCAGATTTTTGAAGATCATAAAAGACCCACTAAAGAACAAAACGCAAAAGCAGATAAACGCGCAGAAGCTTATCGTAAAGCTAACCCTAATTGGGATAAAAGACCTAAATTTGCCGATGGCGGCGAAATTAATGCTAAAAATGAGCGTCGTCCTATGCCAGATAACCAATATGACGACGCGGCCATGGACGAACGTAATAGCCGCCGCAAGCCTAACACCGGTGATAAGATGACCGACCATCCTACCCGTATGCAGGCTCTTAAAGGCCCTAAAATGGCTATGTCGTCTATCATTAAAGCTAGCCCTGTAGACGCTTTAGGCCGCCGTCTTGATAAAGAAGAACACGACCTTGAGATGTCAGACGCTCCTGAGTCTGATAAAGCTCAACCTGAGCAAGCTGACGACGAAATGGGCGCAGATCGCCAAGGACCGTCTACCTCTAGCCTTAAGATGAAGAAAATGGCTGAAGGCGGACGCATCCATATGGACGATCCAGACCATGACGACGACATCCATAATATGTCTGTTGACCACGAATACGGTGATGGTGCTGAGGAAGACATGCAACAAAGCCCTGCTGGACTTGAGCATGACGACGACCAAGAAAAGCCTTCTGATCAAGAGATTATGTCTGACCATATGGAATTGCTAGCTGAAGGCGGATCTGTTGAGCATGAGTTTGACGACCAACCTAAGCACGAAGAACATGAGGGTATGTTGGCCTCAATCGCATCGGCTATTATGTCCAAACTCAAAGCTGCTGCAATGCTTGACAGCGGCTCTGAAGACGAAGATAAAGCTGAGCGTATGGCCGAAGGCGGCGAAGTAATGGGTAAATCTGACTCAATGTTCGACATTATGAAGAACAATAAGGAAAAGCCCAACTTCTACCCGCCCCGTAATGGCGCAGCCCTTAAAGAGAACTATAACGAGGATATGGAAGGTGTAGACCAACCAGAAGACTCTAATGAGCATGGCGACGACCGCGAAGATGAGAATGAAAATGAGCACGACAGATCTGTTGTTGGCTCTATTCGTCGCAAAATGAGAATTAAATCGGCCCTAATCAAATAGGCGGATAGTTTGAAAATCGAGTCATTACAACAGCTTAGTAAGCTTATCGCACTCTGTCGCAAGCAGGGTGTTGATGTGATTAAAGTAGACGGTATTGAGCTAGTATTAGGTCAAGCGCCTGTAACTGCTAAGCGCTCAGTACGCACTTTGTCAGCTAAAGAGACGGCTCAAATCGAAACTAGCGGTCTCTCAGATGAAGATTTGTTATTTTACAGTGCTACTGGACAGATTGCTGAGCAACAATAATGAAGATTTCTAAGGCACCTGAGAATAAGTCTAATGTTAAGTTCAAGACTCGCCCAGACCAAGAGGGTTTAACCCTTCAAAAGTGGTGGGATGTTAAGGACGAAGACAAAGCCGCTCAGGCCATGGTAGCCACAGCGGTGTACCTTAAAGAGTCCCAAGGCTATCGCTACCGTCAAGCTGCCATATATGCACGCCTATACGGCAACCAAAGCCTTTATAGTTTTGCAGGTCAAAACCTCAATAAGATTGATCAAGCCCAAGGCCTACCTCAAGAGCGCCCCACCTTTAACCTGGTGCAATCAGTTACCGACACCCTGGTAAGCCGCATTAGCCAAAGCCGTCCCCAACCAGTGTTCCTTACCGACAATAGCGACTATAAGCAACGTAACTTATCTAAGAAGCTTAATAACTTCATCCTAGGCGAGTTCTATTCCACTAAAGCATATGAGCGTGCCACTACAGTCCTTAGAGACGCTCTAATCCAAGGCACCGGGTGTATGCATGTATTTGAGACACCTGACCAACGTGTAGGCCTAGAGCGCGTACTCCTTACAGAACTCCTTATAGACCCTAATGAGGCTATGTATGGAGAACCCAGACGCCTACACCGCGTTAAGCTGGTTGATCGTGAAGTTCTATTAGCCAACTTCCCTAAGTTCCGCACAGAGATTGAGACGGCCGCTAAAGCCTATCCAGACTCAGGTCAAGATAGCTCTAAGAGCGTCTCAGACCTAGTGATGGTCGTAGAAGGATGGTCTTTGCCCTCAGGTAAAGGTATGAAAGATGGCCGCCATATGCTGGCTTGCTCATCCGGTAGTTTATTAGACGAAGAATACGACAAAGACCGTTTTCCTTTCTCTTTTATCCACTACTCGCCACGCCAACTAGGTTTCTGGTCACAAGGCGTCGCTGAGCAGTTAACTGGCACTCAAATTGAATTAAACAGCATCCTATACACTATCGCCCGAGCCATTAAACTCGTAGGCGTCCCACGGGTGTTCCAGGAAGACGGCTCTAAAGTCGTATCTGCTCACCATAACAATGAAGTCGGCGTTATCGTTAAGTACCGTGGTGTTAAACCCTCCTATGAGGTAGCGCCCTGTAATGCTCCTGAACTCTATGCGGAAAGGGATAAGCTAATACAATATGGCTACCAGCAATCCGGAGTTTCGGCACTCCAAGCATCCAGCCAAAAGCCACAAGGTCTTGATTCTGGAGAAGCGATTAGAACGTATGACGACATTTCTACAGATCGTTTTGCGGTTTTGTCACGTTGCTACGATAATTTCTTTATTGATTTGGCATTCCAAATTGTCGATTTAGCTAAAGATATCGCAGTTCGTGATGGTAAATACGCTACTGTTTATCCTAATAAAAATGGCATTAAAGAGATTGATCTGCCCAAAGCTGCTTTAGTTGAGGATGCATTCGTTATCCAATGCTATAGCCAATCTAGTCTACCTAAAGACCCTGCAGGTCGCTTAGCTAAGATAACTGAAATGATCCAAGCTGGTATGATATCTGTCCAAGACGGTCGTCGCCTATTGGACTACCCAGACTTAGAACAGATTGAGACTTTGGCCAATGCCTCAGAAGAACGCATATTCCAAATCTTAGACGATATCGTCGAGTCTGGTAAATACACTCCGCCAGACCCCTTTATGGACCTCCAGAAGGCCAATGAGCTAACTGTGCAGTATATCAACTTATATAGCCAAGCTAAGCTTGAAGAATCTAAAGCCCAACTTCTACGCGATTTTCACACCCAGGTGCAAGCTATTGTTGCAGCTGCCCAACCACCACCTATGCCTGCAGGACCTGCCATGGCTCCTCAAGCTAACCCCCAACCCGCTCCTACATCACCTTTAATCCCTAATTCACCCAACCAAGGATAAACAATGAAAGTCTCCCCATTAGCTGGACAACCCCAGCAAGCCACAGGCCAGTCTCAAGGTCAACAAGACGCTCGTTCACGCGCCATTGCTCGTATGACTCAAAGCACACCAGTTGCTGACCCCAATAACATTAGCCCTGAAGAAGTTGGCGCTATCCGTAGTGCTACCCAACAACCTCAAAACGAACCTGCTCAATCTGAAGTAGAATCGGTGGAATCGGAGAATATCTCCGAACCTGTTCAAAAAGCCGAAGACCCGCTCTCTAGCCAATACGCCCTATTAGCCCGCCGTGAGAAGGCTTTACGCGCTAAGGCCCAGCAGCAAGAGCAGGCCTATAAAGCTCGTGAAGAAGCCCTAAGACTTAAAGAAGCTGAACTGTCAACTAAGTCTGCACCCCAAGACCTGTCTGGCTATATCTCTAAGGATGAGCTAAAGCGCAACACCTGGAAAGCCCTGCAAGACGCTGAGGTCTCCTATGATGAACTCACCCAGCAGATTATTAACAACCAAGTGCCTTTAGACCCCCGCACCGAGTCCCTTATGGCTCGTATGGAGGCTAAGATTGCCAAACTTGAGTCGGAGCTTGAGACTGGTAAAAAAGGCGTTATTGAGCAACAAAATCAAGCCTATAAAGCCGCTGTGCAACAAATCGAGACAGATGTACGCTCATTAGTGAAGTCTGACCCGGCATTTGACGCTATTCGTGCTACAGGATCGGTTAAGGACGTAGTAGAGCTAATTGAGCTCACCTATAAGGAAGAAGGCAAACTCCTCACCGTAGAGGAAGCCGCAACCCTCGTAGAAGACCATTTGATGGGTGAAATCGACAAATTAACACGTATTGAGAAGGTCAAAAGACGGTTGAACATTCCCGGCCAGGAAAAGACAGCCCAAGCGCAGACACCAGCAAGACCTAATCAGCAGCAACAACCTATGAAGACCCTGACCAACGCCACCTCTTCCACGCGGCAGCTTAGCGCAAAGGAACGTGCAATTCTCGCGTTTAAAGGACAGCTGAAGGCTTAAAACGTCACCAAGCGATTACCACATAGTCAAACAGGTAATAACCAATCAGATACTTAGATGGTCTAAGTATCTAAATTAACTTAATTTTTAAAGGAATTTTAAAATGGCAGCAGTATATGCTGATAGCGCCAATCAAATTGCAGCGCTGAAAGAATTGTACACAGACGATAAAGAGTACATGAAAGACCTCGTCTACAAAGAAAACCCGTTTTTGGCACTTGTGCCGAAGAACGAAAGCCCGGACGGATTTGCTGGTAAATACATCCCGGTCCCCCTCGAGTATGGAACGCCCCAAGGCCGTTCGCATAGCTTCGCTAACGCACAAAGCCAACAAACCGCTACGGCACTTGTCAGCTTTTTCGTGTATGTTATCGAAGACTATCAGTTGGTTACTATCACTAACTTGTTGATGGAACAAACTAAGTCGAATGCTGGCGCCTTCGTTGACGCAGCTAAACTGCAAATGGACGGTGGTTTCCGTAACTTAACTAACAACATTGCTTTTGAACTGTTCGGTTCTGGTACGGCTACTCGCGGTTCTACGACTGCAGCATCGACTCAAGCTGGTGTAACTGTTGGTGGAACGGTTCTCCCCCTCTCTAACGCTCAACAAATCGTTGCTTTCGAAGTTGGTATGTTGTTGGTTGCTTCGGCTACTGACGGCGGCGCTCCCTCGACTGACACCGTGCAGATCACTTCTGTTAACCGTGCAACTGGCGTAGTGTCTGGTACCGCTTCCGCAGCTACTCTGAGCGCTAACTGGGCTATCGGAACGGGTTCGGCTTTCTTGACTGTGTCTGGCGATTTGCCGTCCACTGGCGCATCTAGCACTGCTTCTTATCAAGCATTGTCTGGATTGGCCGCTTGGATTCCTACCGCTTCACCGTCGATTTCGGATAACTTCTGGGGAGTTAATCGCTCTGCAGATCCTACCCGCTTAGCCGGTCTCCGCTACAATGCACAAAGCTACACCATCGAAGAAGGCATGACCAACGCATTGGCATTCTTGAATCGTGAAGGTGGCAAGCCCGATCTTTGCATCATGGATTTCGCGTCTTATGCTGCATTGGTTAACGCTTTGGGTGCTAAAGTTCAGTACGTTCAAGTCAACCACGACGAGGTTGAAGTTGCTTTCGAAGGTATCACCTTCCAGAGCGCTTATGGACGCGTTACGGTTCTCGCTGACCGCAGCTGCCCTCCGCAAACCGCCTACCTCCTCACCATGGCTACTTGGAAACTGCGCTCGCTTGGAAAAGTGCCGCATATCCTCACGTATGGCATGGAAGGATTAGAAGGTTTGCGCGTTGGCAATGCGGACGCTTTAGAAATCCGCATTGGTTACTACGGGAATTTGATCTGTAGTGCTCCAGGTTGGAACTGCGTTGTTCAACTTAGCGCTTAATAGTATTTATTAATACTTAAAACGTATTACTTTAAGCCAAGGTGTAAAAACCTTGGCTTTTTTATTGCTTTATTATGGTTACTATGAAATAATAACCATATGAAAACTTGCAAAAAATGTAAAATTGAAAAGCCATTAACAGCTTTTTATGCCGATAAAAACTCCAAAGATGGCAAACGTTTAGAT
>Ga0075029_100000324_pt1 | contig 27023 bp, 25 predicted proteins | sample LitLauG_LLR_2013_FD_71391 | JGI IMG/M metagenome (GOLD analysis project Ga0075029, IMG submission 71391) | Freshwater sediment microbial communities from North America - Little Laurel Run_MetaG_LLR_2013 | ecosystem: Environmental > Aquatic > Freshwater > Creek > Sediment | place: USA... | reverse complement strand
AACCGGCGGCACAGATATCCACCCAGGATGCACCCGGGGATGGCGGTCACCCCGCCCAACGCGCCGCGGACAAGCGCCACCAGATCCGATGAAGCATGCCACGCGCCGGCCGCGGCCGGCAGCAGGCCCACCGCCGCGCCGAGCGCCGACGGAATCACCATGACGATCATCGCCAGGATCCCCGTGCGACTCCGCGCGAGTTTCCAGATCTCCAGTCCCATGTCCGCCACGCGCTCGGTGACGGCCCTCCCCGCAACGCGTGTCGGAATATGCACGAACAGCATCGGTGCGCCGCACGCGAGGGTAAGGCCCGCGAGTGTGACGCCAGCGACGCCGGCGCCGCCCGCATGCGTGGCGATCCAGAGGCCAAGTCCGCCCCCTAGTCCGGCTCCACCCAGATTGGCGGTTTGCACCCAGCCGGCGATCGGCCCGCGCTCATGCGGGGTTGTCGTCAGCGCCATCGTCGCGGCGACACCCGCCCCCGAGCATACGGACGCCGAACTGGCGAGGAAGCAAAGCATGCCCAGTCGCGGTACGCTTGCCCCGATCATGGGGGTCAGCGCGAATGCCACGAAACAGGCCGCCAGCAGGGCGAGCGCGATCAGATACCACGACTTGGGCGTCAGGTTTACGTCGACCAGGGGCCCGACGAGGAACGACCATGTTGTCGGCAACAGATAGAGACCCACGAGGCCGGAAACCGCGGCGACGCTGACCCCGTGATGGCCTAGAATGAATCCCAAAGTGACACTGACAAAGCCGCTCAAGAGGCCGCCAGGGAGGTGGACGATGGCATAGAGCGGCGCGGCCAGCCCCTTGCGCTTGTTTTCGACCCTTCGCATGCACACCCCGCCTAAACGGAGCGAACACGCTCCTTGTCCGGAAATTTCGTCAATAGCCGGCTGGCCGTTGCGAGCGCCTTGAATGCTCTTTCGGCGTCGGTTGCCGATTTGATCAGCGCCGGCAGCTCCCATGGGCGCACGGCCAGCGACCGGATGACCGCGCCAACATCGGGTTCGCCATCCGCTTTGAACCCGGCCTGGGCCGAGCGGGGCAGGGACCGGTCGGCGCCGTCGGAGACCGCCCGCACAATGGCGAAGGGCAGGCCGCGCTGTCTCGCCAAGTCGGCGGCGAAGTGCGATTCCATGTCAACCGCCGCCGCTCCGGTGTACTGGCGAAGCGATGCTTTTGACGCCACGGTCCCGATGATCGCGTCCGCGCCCGCCATGTCACCCCCGTGGGCGTCGGGCAGATGCGCGCGCAAATCGTTGAGAGCCTTAGCGTCCGCCTCCATTCGACCGTAGCGTGACGTCACCGCGTCCGCGATGATCAGGTCGCCGGCGTTCAGGTCAGGATCCAGCGCCCCGCACAGCCCGAAACTGACGATCCCCGCGGCGTCGCCGAGAACATTGCCCAGTGTCGCGACTCCGACGACCGTCCGGCCAAGCCTTTCGGCGATCTGAGCTTCCCGCCGCAGTCCGACGACCCAGACCCAGTCCCGCCAAGGGCTCATCCGCCGCTCGCCGCCAAATGACGCAAGGCCAGGGCGGCGGCCTTCTGACCCGACTGGATGGACCCTTCTATCGTGCCGGGAAGGCCCGTGTCGGTCCAGTCGCCGGCCAGGAAAAGGTTTTCCCAGCGGGTGGCCGTTCCCGGGCGCCGCGCATTCTGCTCGGGCGTGGCGGCGAACGTCGCCCGCCTCTCCTTGACGATCTGCCAGGGCGGCATGTCACAGGTGAGGCCATGCACGGCCGAGACGTCAGCCCAGAACCGGCGCGCCAAGTCCTCACGGTTGAGGTCGACGATGGCGTCGGCGCCACTCACCGTCACAGACAGGCGGTCGCGAAAGGCGAACACCCACTCGGCCGACCCGCCGATCACCCCCAACATCGGCGGCGCGCCCACGGGTGGAGCGATCTTGAAGTGGGCGTTGACGATGGAGCGGAAATCGTTCGGCGCGGTCAGGCCCGGTACAAGATCGGCCGCGATCCATGGCGGCGTCGCCAGGATCACCGGAATGTCTCGGGTCGAACGTTCGCCGCCCACCGCTGAGACGTGGTCGGCATCGAACTCCAAGGTCTTTACCCGTTCCCCGAATATGAGGCGAGCGCCACGCAAGTGGAGAAGCGCCAGGGCCGGGTCGACAAAGGCCGACGCCAGGGTCGGATGGGCGATGCGTGGCTGATAGGCCGCGCCGCCCCGCGCGAAAGTTCTGCGGATCACCGCGCTGGCCAGGTCGGCGGAGGCCGCCTTCGGATCGGTGTTCAGAGCTCCCAGCAGGAAGGGCCCCAGCAGACGGTCCCAAAGGACACCTTCACAGCGCATGACCTGATCAATGCGCCGGCCGGGCCTCGGCGCGAGCAGGCCGGCCAGGCTGAGGTAGTCGGCGGCGCGCGTGCCCGCGACACGGCGGGATTTGTCGAATACCCACCAGGCCAGGGGCCCCGGGTTAGGCCGCAGGGTCCAGCGGACCCCGTCACGCAAATCGTGAAAGGTCGGGCCCGGGGCGTCGAGCCCGATCATGTGGGCGGCGCCACCGGTTCGGCGGAGATAGTCGAACACGGCGTGGTTACCGCTGACCACGAAGTGGTTGCCGTTATCGATCTCCATGTCCAGGACGGGGTCGACATAGGACCGGCAGCGACCGCCGGCCTGGGTGGCCGCCTCGAAGAGCGTGACGCGCACGCCTTGCACGGCCAGGTCCACGGCCGCCGCCAGACCCGATAATCCCGCGCCGATGACGATCGCCTCGCGGGCGCCGCCGCTCATCCGGGCAGACCGCCGCCCAACAGGCCGACCTGCACGGCGATCCATGCCATGCGTCCCTTGCTCAGCTTGACGCGACGCCTGGGCGCCGCCCAGCCCTCGTGTTCCATGCGTTCAAGGATCTGGCCGTACACCGCGCCCATCAGTCGCGGCGCCGCCAGTCGCCCCTTGGGCCGTCGCGCCAATATTTCGCCGGATGCGCGATAGTGCTCACGCGCCTTGGCCGAGAGCCAGCGGCAGGCCTTGTCTATCCTGGCGTCGGCGAGCGCGGCGTTAGGGTCCCGGCTGTCGATCCCCGCCGCATCAAGCGCCTCTGCGGGCAGATAGAACCGGCCCATGCCCGCGTCTTCGTCCAGATCGCGCAGGATGTTGGTGAACTGCAGCGCACGACCCAGATGATGCCCAAGCTCGACACCAGGATCGCGCTCCATGCCAAACACCTTGACAGACAGGCGCCCCACCGCGCTGGCCACGCGATCGCAATAGAGATCCAAGGTGGCGAAGTCGGGCGCGCGGATATCCGCCTCGACGTCCATCCGCATGCCGTCGATCACTGCGATCAGATCCGCCTTCTCCAATCCAAAATCGCGCACCGGCTCGATCAACATGTCGGCCAGGCGCGGCGAACCACCCGCGTAGAGTATGTCCAGGTCGGCTTCCCAGGCATTGAGCGCTTCGCGGCGTTCGTCACGCGTGGGGCCGGGCTCGTCGGCGATGTCGTCGACCTGTCGGCAAAAATCGTAGATCGCGAACATGGCGGCCCGTTCGCGCGGCGGCAGGATGCGCATGGCGGAATAGAACGAGCTGCCCGCGACCTTCGCCTCGGTGGTTGCCATTTCGGTCATGCTGGACCTATGCCCGCACTTCTCGGCCCGCGCGAGGCGAAAGTCGGGCCAATCCGGTGGAGACCGCGCCGGTCAGGGCCAGGGTGAGGGCCTCGGCCTTGCCATGATGAACCCGCTCGCTCAGCGGGTCGCGCAGCCGCAGGCGGCGGTTCAGATCTTCCGCGAGACGTTGGATAACCCCCAGCTCCAGGCCAAGGCGGCTATCGCGGACACGAACGGGAAGGCCGGCTCCGGCGGCCAGAAGTTCGCCGGTTCGCTGCGCGAGCTCGGCGATCACGGCTCGCAAGGCCGGCGTCGCTCGCGGACCAGCCAGATCCTCGACCTTCGCGCCAGCGGCGTCCAGGGCGTCCAGGGGCAGGTAAACGCGGTTCAACGCGCGGTAATCCTTGCCGCAGTCCTGCAGATGGTTGTTGATCTGCAGCGCGGCGCACACGGCGTCGGAAGCGGGCCAAGTGTCCTGGGATTCCCCGTGGACATCGAGCACGAAGCGCCCGACCGGCGCGGCGGAGTAGCGGCAATAGTCCATCAGTTCGTCCCAGTCCGCATAGCGGGTTTTGGTCGCGTCGCGTCGGAAGGCTTCGAGCAGATCGAACATGTGTTGCGGGCTCAATCCACGCTCGCCGAGCGCATCGCGCAGGCGTATCGCGGCAGGCACGGCCGCGCCTTGGCCAGTCAGACTGGCTTCCACGGCCGCCAGGCGGCCAAGCTTCTCATCGGCCGACAGTTCTGGATGGTCAGCGACATCGTCGCTCAATCGCGCGACGCGGTAAAAGGCCATAACCACCGGCCGATGGCGCGCGGCGATCAGATGTGAGGCGACCGGAAAATTCTCGTCCGCGTGTCCCTTGCCGGACGCCAGATCCTCGATATCGCTCATGGTCGGTGGGCAGGACTCGGCGAGGGGTGTGGAAGGTTCGGTTGGCGGCGGATCGATGCCGATTAAGGCAAGTTCGCCGACGAGGAAACCTCAGACCGCGGAATGAATTTGACGCGCGGCGCCAGCGCGTATCGCCGTGACCTGCGCGCGTTCCTCGATTTCGAGCGCGGAATCGAAGCTTGGCGTCTCCAGTGCCAGGTCGAAACTGCGCTTGGACGCGCGCAGCGTGTCGGGGGCCGCTTTCAACATGTCGGCCGCCAGGGAGCGGCCATAGGTCACGAGGTCGCCGTCAGCGACCATGGACGACACCAAACCGGTCGAAAGGGCGTCGGGGGCCATCATGGGGCGCCCGGTCAGCAGCATCTCACGCGCCCGCGACAATCCGATCGTCCGCTGCAGGCGCCAACTGACGCCAAGCTCGGTGCCCGTGAGGCCGATCTTGATGAAGGCCGGGTGAAAAGCCGCCGTCTCCCCAGCCACGATCACGTCGGCCGCCAGCGCGATCGCCAGGCCGCCACCGGCCGCGGCGCCCTGCACCAGAGCGATGATGGGTTGGGGGCAGGCGCGCATCGCCTTGAGCAGATCCTTCAAAACCCAATCCCCATCCGGCCCGTCCCGCAAGGCGTCGGGTTGGCCGCCCGCCTTCAGGTCGGCGCCGGAGCAGAAAGCCCGGCCCGCGCCTCGAAGGATGATCACGCGCGTGGAGGCATCGCGCCGGCGGGCCTCGAAATAGGCGAGCAGGGCGTCGGTCAGCGGCTGGTTGAGTGCATTCAAGCGATCGGGACGGTTGAGGGTGATTTCCTGCGTCTCGCCGCGGGTTTCGATGAGCAGCACGGGTTCAGCCACGATGAGTCTCCAAACTGTCTGGCCTCAATGGACCGGGTTCTTCTTTTCGAGGGATCACACGAATTGCAGGGGCATGCCAGCAAATGGACACCGCCCGCCTAAGTTGATTCCACAAGTCTCAACCCGCGCACGATCGCGCTCGCGGGATTTCTCTGGAAGATGCTGTTGGCGATCAGCCACAGTCGCACAATGCGTTGTGGTCTCTCGCCGTAAGCCGCCTGGGTGTCGCCCCAGAGCGCGCGGCTTTCGTCGATCCACCGTCCCAGGCCGTCCCTGGGCGTGCGCACCACCCAGTGAGTCTCGCGGTCGCACCAGTAGTTCAGCGGACAGTCGAACAGGTGATCGTGCGGCAGGCCAGCCGACCACATGTACGTCAGGTCGCGGCCATTCTCGAATTCGATGGCGACCGACAGATAGTCGTGGGTCAGCTGGATATCCTCGGCCAGGCGCGAGGGCAGGGCGTCGACCTTCCAGGACCATTGCAGCTGTGTGTTCGGCGTCAGGAGATGATCGACCTCGGTCTGCAGAATGCCGACGTCGCCATGCGTCGAGATGCGGATCTCGTCGTGATCCCCCGGCGCGTAGACCGTCCCGTCCCCCAGCCGCCACAGATAACGCCAATCTTCAGGGGTGGCCGATGGCGTGGCGGGAGCTTCGGTTTTGGCGATGCGAACCTGGAGCGCTCCGGTCGTTGGGGCCCGATCAGCGGACAAGAGATCTCCCGCCGGCGAGGCCCATTCGCTGAGGGCCTTGAGAAACACCTCCACCTCCCCTTCCGCCCAGGCCGTGAAGACGTGGTCGTTGTCGGCTGGCTTGGCGATTGAGGGTGAGCCGGCGATCCGCACCCAAAGCGAGGATTTCGGCTCCATGACCACGCTGAGCGGCTTTGAGAGCCAAATCGCCCCGCGCGCCGAGATGGCGAAGCGCTCGCCAGGCGTGACCTTCACGCCGCTTCTGCGCCATTCGGTCCCTGCGGCCGTCAAGGTCAGTGTCGGCGCTTCATGGGTGAAGGGCTTCGACTCCAAGGCGGCGAGTTCGCGGCCAATGCGCCCGCGTTGGCCGATCTGTTGGGCGGCGAACCGCAGAAAGGTCGCGCCCCGCGCAAGCGCGCTTCGTGCTGTTCGCATCGGTGGCATTTACCCGTCAGTTGCTGCGGGGGATGTTAGTGGTCGCTCGAAATCACGCAACACGTCATTCCACGGACGCCGGGAGGGTGTCAGTCCCCCCTAGCTCCGCCAGGATTTGGCCAATACGGCCTCGCGCCACCGCGTCGTCCAGGCCCATGTCCGCGAGTTCCTCCTCCGCCACGGCGTCGGCCAGGCGCTCGATCTGCAGCAGCCGCACGACGATGTCCGCCCTCGGCAGGGGGACGCCGCTGCTTGCCCGCTCGATGCGCTCGGCCTGCCGCGCCCGGCTTTGGGCTCGGGCGAGGCGCATGTCGTCGACCTCCAGCGAGAGGCTCCGAAGACTACGGCGAAATTTGCGATGGCTGCGGTGTTGAGCGATGATCGCGTCGACCAAGGCTTCGAGCCGTGCGCCTTGTCGTGTAAGATCGCGGAGCGTTGCGCGCTCCTCGTCTTCCCACGCCCGATAGGCGGCTACGAAGACTTCGGTCTTGTCCTTGAACCAGCGATAAAAGGTCTGTGGCGCGAAACCCGCGCGGCGGGCGATCTTGTTCGTATCGGTGCCCGCGAAGCCGTGGTCACGGAATTCGGCCATCGCCGACTGGACCAATCGTTCCGACGTCGAAGGTTCTGCCGTCATTGGACAGCTATAGCCTTGACATCGCGTGATATCAATATCACGTTGTGATCTCCATATCACAACGTGAGTAAACCTTTGATGACCCCGGCCGCCATCGCCACAGTCCTGGGACGTGTCCTCCTGGCCTTGCTGTTTGTGCTGGCTGGCGCCGCCAAGATCGCGGGACCTCGTCCGTTTCTGGATCATATGAAACAGGCTCACGTGCCGGGGGGCTTTCTGCCGGCTGTTGTCGTGCTGGAAGTGGGCGCCGGGCTGGCGCTCGCGATTGGCTGGCGGCGGATGATCGCCGCCGACGCGCTCTCGGTCTTCTGTCTCGCGACCGCGGCGATATTTCACCGCGACCTCGGAAACAGGGTCGAGCGAACCCTGTTCTTCAAGGACATCGCCCTGGCCGGCGCCTTGGCGATGATCGCAACGGCGTCATGACATTCGCACGCTCCAGCGCGGGACACGCGGCGGTGTTTGAGAGGGTCTCCGCCGACGGAGTACAAATCGAGGTTACGCGGTGGGGCCGGGGGGCGCCTGTCCTCTGCCTCAGCGCCATCGGTCACGACGCCCGTGATTTCGAGGCGCTCGCGTCCCTTTGCTCGAATCATTATGAGGTCATCGCCCTGGACTGGCCCGGCCAGGGTCGGTCGGGTTCCGACAGCCATCCCGTTTCGGCCGCACGGTATGCCGACCTCGCGGAACGGGCTCTGGATAGCCTCGGCGTCGGCCAGCCTGTTGTCATCGGCAATTCAATCGGCGGCGCGGTGGCAATCCACCTCGCCGCGCGCGGGCGCGTGAGCGCCTTGGTTCTTTGCAATCCGGGCGGTCTCGCGCCGGTCAACGCGATGACCCGCCTTTACTGTCGCGCCTTCGAGGCGTTCTTCCGGTCAGGGGAGCGTGGCGCGTCGTGGTATCCCGGTATGTTCGCCCAATACTATCGCCTAGTGCTGCCGGCCCCGTCCGCGCGGACGCGCCGCGCCGAGATCGTCGCCGATGCGCGGCGGATTGCGCCCGTTCTGCGGCAGGCCTGGGCGAGCTTCGGCCATCGGGACGCGGACGTCCGGGAGTTGGCCGCCGGCCTGGACATTCCGATTTGGGTCGCCTGGGCGAAGCGTGATCGGGTTATCCCCTTTTCATTCTGTCGGCCGGCGATTGCCAAGCTCCGCCGGGCCCATGTGACCTTTTTCGACGCCGGCCACAGTGCATTTCTCGAACAGCCTGAAGGGTTCGCGGTCGGCTTCGAGGCGTTTACGCGCAAGTTTCAGCTGATCCGATAGGCGAGGCCACCGAGGCGATGAGCGCATCATCGGCCTCGATCTGGCCATCCAGCATCAGCATCGCCATACCGTGCACCAGGGCCCAGGCCTGAATAGCGGCCCGTCGCTGAGCCTCATTCGACGCGCCCGCCGGTAGCAGTGCGGCCACGTTCTCGCGCAGCAGGCGCATGGCGGCATGGGCGTGGGTGGTTTCGCCGGCGAAATGATCCTTGGGCGGACGCGTGCTCATCAACAGTCGAAACGAAGTAGGATGGTCCAGCGCGAAGCGGACGTAGGCCTGGCCCGTCGCCGCGAAGCCCGCCGCACCGCCTCCCGCCGCTTGCGCCGCCGCCGATTGCGCCTGGCTCAGGGCGTCAGAGGTGTGTTCGCAGATCGCGTAGAGCAGAGCCTGTTTGTCGGGGAAATGGCGATAGACGGCGGTCGGGCTGACCCCAACGGCCCTCGCGACCTGGCGCAGACTGAGCGTGTCCGCCGAGCCGGCGGTGAGGAGCTCGACGCCCGCGGTGATGAGGGCCGATCTCAAATCGCCGTGATGGTACCCACGCTTGGGCGATTTCATGTTGACAGTGTTATCATCGAGCGTCATGTTTACAACGTAGACATCTTCACCCCAACTCGCAATCCAGGAAACAGGCCATGGTCAGTCCAGTCGAAACCGCCATTCGTTCCGTCGTCACCAAGGGCGTGGGCGCCGTCGCCGAGTTCAACCGAAAGCGGATGAAGGCCCCGGAGGGTTCAAATCCCTATCTCACCGGCATCCATACGCCGATGACGGAAGAACTCACGCTGACCGATCTGCAGGTAACCGGTCAGATTCCGGCGGATCTGGATGGCCGCTATATCCGTATTGGACCCAACCCCGTCACCGCGCCCAATACGGCCGCCTACCACTGGTTCACGGGCGATGGCATGGTGCACGGGGTGCGCCTGAAGGGAGGCAAAGCCCTCTGGTACCGCAATCGCTGGATCCGCTCATCCGCCGTCAGCGCGGCGTTGGGCGAGACGCCGGCGCCCGGCCCACGAAGCATGTTCGACACCGTCAACACCAATGTGCTTGGCCACGCAGGCTCGACCTGGGCCCTGGTCGAGGCCGGCGGATTTCCCGTGCGGATCGACGAAGATCTGAACACCGTGGCGCACGACCCCTTCGGTGGCACGCTGCACGGCTCGTTCAGCGCCCACCCGCATCTGGATCCAGACACGGGCGAGATGCACGCCATCTGCTACTCGGGGCCGGACACCACCACCATCAGGCACGTCGTCGTTGACCGGGCGGGTAAGGTTCGCCGCGAAGAACCAATTGCGGTGCAGGACGGCCCGTCGATCCATGACTGCATGATCACCAAGTCCTATGTGATCATTCTCGATCTGCCAGTGACCTTCTCCATGAAGCGCCTGCTTGCGGGGTTCAACTTTCCCTATCAATGGAACCCGGCGCACAAGTCGCGCGTCGGCTTGCTGCCACGCGAGGGCAAGGGCGCCGACGTCATCTGGTGTGATGTGGAGCCCTGTTATGTCTTCCACCCCTGCAACGGGTTCGAGACCGACGACGGCAAGGTGACACTCGATGTCTGCGTGCACGATCGGATGTTCGACGAGGGCGCTCAGGGCCCGGATTCACGGACCGTGCCGTTTGAGCGCTGGACCATCGATCCGGCGACGCGATCGGTCGAACGACGCATCGTCGACGCCGACAGTCAGGAATTCCCGCGCCCCAACGAGACTCGCATGGGCAAGCCCTACCGCTATGCCTACGCCATGGCCCTGCCCGATGGTTTTGACGCCGCCTCACCCAATCAGTCGCGACTGTTCAAGCATGATCTGGAGACAGGTGTGCGTAAGGTGCATCAGTTCGGAGCCGGCCGCGTCCCTGGCGAGTTTGTCTTCACGCCGCGCCCCAACGCCATGACCGAGGATGATGGCTGGCTGATGGGATACGTCGTGAACGCCGAAGCGGACACCACCGACTTCGTGATCCTTGACGCAAAACACTTCGAAGGCGATCCGGTGGCCGTGGTCCACCTGCCGCATCGGGTTCCGCCGGGATTCCATGGCAACTGGGTCGCGGCGAACTGAACGAAAGATAGGTCCTGGCGTCGGTGGAAGCCGGCGCCGGCGCCTTGCCTACCCGCCGAAGAAGTTGAGCTCGAGCAACACCCCGTTCGGATCGTGGGTGAATATCTGGGTAAGTCCGATGGCCGCGATCTCGCTCACGGTATACTCGCCGCCGCGCCGCTTCAGCCGATCGATCACCTCGTCCTTGCCGCTGCAGTTCAGGGCGACATGGTGAATCGGACCGGTCGGTCCCGGGGGGCAGTCACGCTTGAACGCCTGGGGCGCGCCGCGTGAATTCAGGTGGATGATGGGTCGGTTCTGATCGTCATAGACCCACTGGACAAACTCCGGGCTGAGCGGCGACGGCCCGTCGCGGACGCTCAAATCCAGCAGTTCGGAATAGAACTTCGCCGAGGCCGGCATGTCGTCGGTGAAGATATTTACATGGTCTAGGGCGTTCACGCGCATCGTCTGTCTCCCCAAGGAACTCTACTCGCCCAGAAGGGCGTCAGTGCGATAGCGACGCCTCACTGGCCGGATCGCCCGCCAGACGTGTGTGGTGCATAACCCGCGCCTCGCGCATATCCCAGGGACAAGCGCGGTGCATCAGCGACCGGTTGTCCCATACGACGACATCGCCTGGCGCCCAGCGGTGGCGATAAACCCGGGGCGGCTGGCAGGCGAAGTCGACCAACTCGTCAAGCAGGCGCTCGGAGTCTTCCGGTGTCAGCCCGGGAATGGCGTGGGCGTGGCGCCCCACCATCAGGCACTTGGCGCCGGTTTCGGGGTGGATTTTCACCAGCGGCCGCAGCTGAGCCTCGGCGACGTGGAAACCATAGCCGCTGTATTCACTGTCCTCGGCCGGCGACAGACCCGCGCGGGCCTGACTGTAATGAAGGGAATGGTGGGCCTTCATGTCCGCGATGCGCGCCTTGGTGGCGTTATCCAGCGCCTCATAGGCCGCGCGCATGTCGGCCCACTCGGTTTCGCCGTCTTTAGCGGGGACGGTGTGGGCGGAAAATACCGCCCCCTTGGCCTGCACGGGCATGTAGGTGCTGTCACAGTGCCAACCCATGTTGCCCTTGAGAATCTTGATGATCTCGTCCTGCGGAATGTCATCGCGCACCGTGCCGTCGGCGCGGACGTTGCTCAGCGGCGCATAGTCGAATTCGAGTGGACCGAAGCGCTGGCCAAAGAAGATTTGTTCCTCGCGGGTCAGATGCTGACCTGGAAAAATCAGCAATCCACGATCCAGCCAAAGAGCGTAGATGTCCAGAAACGTAGCGATATCAAGATTGCGCAGGGCCAGACCGGTGACGACGGCGCCGAACGTGGCGTCGAGAGGACGGACATTCAGGGTCGTGGCGGTCATGTTGCGATCCTTTCAGAAAGCGGCGTCGGGCGGGAGGCCCAGCAGATGGCGGCCAAACTGCTCGGAAACCCGATCGGGATGGGCGTTGATGTGCAGCGGCATGGCTTGGAAATCGCGGTAACGCCGCTCGAAGTTGGCGCCCTCGCGCAGACCGTTGCCCCCCAGAACCCGCAGGATGAGGCGCATGGCGTCGTCGCAGAGCTTCAACGCGCTCATCGCCGCGGCCAGATGCCCGAGGTAGTCGGCCTCGGTGGGCAGGACCCTTCCGGCGATGCGCAAATCGGTGGCCCGCATGGCTTCGTAGACGCTGGCGCGCGCGGCGCCAATCATGGCGCCGGCCTGACCGAGGTTAACATGGATGGTGGGTCGGTCGATCATCTTCACGCCCATGATGCCGGCCCGTCCCTGAATGTTCTCGCAGCATTCCGTAAGACTGGCCTGAGCGACGCCGACGGCCATGGCGCCCAGCCAGAGATCCGACAGCCCAACCCAGTCCTCGCGATAGCGGTGATGGATGACCGGATGACTTGGGTCGCGCATGATCTCACGGGGACGGCTCGGAAAGGCGACGATCCGGCTCAGCGGCACCCGGACATCGTCATAGCGCACATGATCGGTCGCCGACGCCCGCAGGCTCATGGCCTTCCACGTGGGATCGACGCGGAAGCCCTCCGCGGCGGTCGGGACCAAGGCGAATCTGACGTCCTTCTCGCCCTTTGGCATGAAGATCACCCCGGCATGGTCGGCATATCGCGCGCCGGACCCGAACGCGGCGACGCCGCTGAGGAGCAGGTCCTGGCCGTCGGCCCGCGCGCCGATGCCCGTGCCGGCGCCCGCCGGGAAGCAGACCCACTCGCGCTGGGCGGTGATCGAGGCCAGATGGTCGGCTTGGTCCGGGCCCAACAGGCCGCAGAAGAAATGAAAGGTGCAGAGGTGGTTCCATAGGCACCAGGCCGTCGAACCGCAGGCAGTCGCTGTCGCCTCCAGCTCGGCGCCGATATCAGCTATCGGCGCCGCGAGGCCGCCTATCTCGCCGCTGGCCGAGAGGCGCATTACGTCGTTGCCCTTGAGGGCGTCAATGACGCCGCGGGAAACCGAGCGCGTTGTGTCAGCGTCTCCCGCCTGATCGGCGATCATGGGCAACAATGAGGAAACGTGCAGGGCGCTCACCACGCCATGGTCTCGCGGATCAGCTTCTTGCGCACCTTGCCGTTAGCGTTGCGCGGGAGGGGGTCGTGACTGAGAGACCAGCTCTCGGGCCGCTTGAAGTCGGCCAGCTTGCCCTCGACGAACGCCGCCAGATCCGCGTCGGAAGCGGCTTCGCCCTCACGCAGGCAGACCACCGCGTGGACGCGCTCGCCCAAAACCGGGCACGGCTTGGCGATAATCGCAGCTTCGGCGACGCTGGGGTGCTCCATGAGGAAGCTTTCCACCTCGGCGCTGAAGATCTTATAGCCGCCGCGATTGATCATATCCTTCTTTCGGTCGAGCACCTTCACGAAGCCGTCGGCGTCCATCGAGCCCAGGTCGCCGGATTTCCAGAAGCCGGCGATGAACTCCGAAGCGGTGGCTTCGGGATTGTTCAGATAGCCTTTCACGACCATCGGGCCGCGGATCCAGATCTCGCCGATCTCGCCGTTCGGGACTTCCCGGCCGTCGTCGTCCATGATGGCGATCTCCGCTCCGGCGGCGGGCAGGCCGACGGTGTCGAGATGCGATTTGGCGAACCGAGGCGGCAGCATGGTCGCCGGCGAGGTGGTTTCCGTGGCGCCGTAAAGGTTCATCAGGCCGGCCTTGGGCCAGATCTGAGCGGCTCGTTCGATCGTCGCCAGGGGCATCGGCGCGCCGCCGTAGCCGGCGACCCGCCAGCTCGACAGGTCATGTTCGGCTACGTCCGGCTGCAGCAGGCAGAGGTTATACATCGCCGGCACCAGCACGGTGTGCGTAAGCCGCTCGCGAGCGGCTAGCCGCAAAAACTCGCTCGCCTTGAAGGCGGCCATGACAATCAGGGCGCCCTTGCCGAACGCCGCCACCGCCATCAGGGCGACAAGGCCCGTGACGTGGGAGAGCGGCACTGCGACGATCGAGCGGTCTTCCGGGCCGACCGACATCGCCCGGGCGAAATTCATGATTGAATGTACGAGATTGGCGTGCGTGATCAGCGCGCCCTTGGGTCGGCCCGTGGTGCCCGAAGTATAGAGGATCACCCCGGTGTCCTCGGCCTCGACCTCAGCGGCTGGGGCGGGCTTGCTGGCGAGCAAACCGCTCCATTCCGGCCCCTTGGCGATGATGCGGATGGTCAGGGCCGGGCAATCGGCCGCGTTGGGAATTTCGTCGGTAAGTTCGGTATCGTAGACCACGGCGCGGGCGCCGCAGTGGCCGAGGATGTAGGTAAGTTCGGCCTTGCGCTCGCGGATGCTGATCGGGACGATCACAGCCCCCAGCCTCGCCGCGGCGAATACGGTGAGCACGAACGGCGAGTCGTTGCCGGCCAGGAGGGCGATGCGGTCGCCAGCTTTGACGCCCTTGGCGGCCAGGCCGCCGGCCAGGGCCGCCGCGGCCCGATCGACTTCGCGCCAGGTCATGCGTTCCTCGCCGCAGATCAGACCCTCGTGATCGCCGCGCTCGGTTACCGCCGCCTGCAGGATCTCGTGCAGGCCCAGGGGCCGGTCCAGGAATCGCCACACAACGCGCTGGCCGAACAGCACCTCGCGGCGCAGCGGACCGATCTCATCGTTCCAGTTGAACATCGTGACCTCGATTAGCTTTGGGACATATCCCGTCAGGCCAGGACAAAGCCTTCATAGCCCTTGGCGACCACGTCATTGCACTTGTCGATATAGGGCGGCAGGCCGAGGTAGGGCATGAACACCCGCGGTTTGCCGGGAATGTTTGCGCCGAGGTACCAGGAATTGCAGCCTGGCAGGATCGTGGCGTCGGCGATCTCGTTGACGTGGCCGACCCAGTCCTCTTGCGCCTTAGGCGTCGCTTCCATCCGTGTGACGCCCTTGTCCCGGAAATCGGCCAAGGCGTCGCCGATCCAGTTCACATGCTGCTCGATCGACGGCAGCATGTTTGTCAGGACCGAGGGGCTGCCGGGTCCGGCGATGATGAACATGTTCGGGAAGCCGGCGACGCAAAGGCCCAGATAGTTCTTGGGACCTTCGGACCAATAGTCCTTCAGACTCACCCCGCCGACGCCGCGGATATCCATGCGGGTGAGGGCGCCCGTCATGGCGTCGAAACCGGTCGCCAGAATTAGATCGTCGAACTCATAATTTGCGTCGGCCGTGCGCAGGCCACTGGCCGTGACCGTCTCGATCGGCGCAGACCGGATATCGACCAATTTGACGTGCGGCTGATTGTAGGTGTCGTAGTAGCCGGTATCCACGCACATCCGTTTGCAGCCGACAGGCGAGTCCGGGCACAGCAGCTCGGCGACGGCGGGATCCTTGACGATCTGACGGATCTTGCCGCGGATGAAGTCGGCGGCGGTCTTGTTGGCCTCGGCGCTGATGACCAGGTCGGTGAAGGCGCCGTAGAAATTCAGACCACCCCTGGCCCACCGGCGCTCGTACTCAGCGATCCGCTCGGCTTCGGAGACCTCCAGGGCCCCCTCTTCACGGTAGCCAAACGCCGCGCCGAACGGGGTGGCGTAGTTGGCCTGCCTGTATTCGGAATAGCGGGACTTGACGTCCCTGACGACCTCGTCGGGGATCGGCCCATTGTGGGCTGGCACCGAATAGTTGGCCGTGCGCTGGAACACCGTCAGACTGGCCGCTTGCTTGGCCACGATGGGAATGGTCTGGATCGCCGACGAGCCCGTGCCGATGATGCCGACGCGGCGCCCGGTGAAGTCGGCCCCTTCCTTAGGCCACTGGCCGGTATGGAACATGCGGCCCTTGAAATCCTTCAGGCCTGGGATGTCGGGCATGTTGGTCGCCGAAAGGCAGCCGGTGGCCATGATCAGGTGGTTGGCGGTGACGGCCTCGCCCTTGTCGGTCTCGACGCGCCAACGTTTGGCCCCCTCGTCCCACCGGGCTCCGGCGACTCGCGTGTTCAATTGGATGTCGGGCCAAAGGTTGAACCGGTCGGCGACGTGGTTGGCGTACTTCAGGAGTTCAGGCTGAGGCGCGTACTTCTCGCTCCACTCCCATTCCTGCTGCAGCTTGTCGTCAAATTGGAACGAGTACTCCAGGCTCTGAATGTCGACTCGGGCCCCGGGATAGCGGTTCCAGAACCATGTGCCGCCCACGCCATCTCCGGCCTCGAACACCCGCGCCGTCATGCCCTGACCGCGCAGCTTGTGCAGGCTGTGCAGCCCGGCGAACCCGCCGCCGACAATCACGGCGTCATAGTGGGTCAGGCCGGATTGGGTCTTCGGCGCCTCGGCCGTCATCGTGTCACTCACGCGTCCTCCAGGATCTTCCGCTTGCCTTGCTCGTTGAATTTCAAGAGCTTGTTCATGTACTCCAGCCGGCCGTAGTCGCGACCCGCCGCCGAAATCTTGTCAAACCAGTCGTCCTCGCCCAGCATTTCGCCCAGGCGCGGCGCATTGCGATGCAGCATCTGCACGTCGGTCTTCTTGGGTTCAAGGCTGCGCAAAATGCCGCGGTTGAAATGGGCGTGCAGGGTCACCCGCTCGCCCGGCTCAGTGCGATCACCTTGCCAGTGCCAGACCCCGTGGTCGAAATAGACCACCGAGCCCTTGGGCATCTCCACCGGCACGCCGCCTTTGTGGCCCTCGCCCGCGCGCGGGGCGCGGCGCATGCGGTGGCTGCCGGGAACGATCCAGGTGGGCCCCGACTCGACGGTCCAGTCCTCGAAAGCCCAGACGCCCACGCCGGTCATGGAGAATTCGGGATAGGGCTCGGGCACATGGGCATAGTCGGTGTGGATCGGGATGAAACCTGGCCCGGCCTGACGACGGATGGCGCTGAGCGAAGCGATCACTGCGCCGCGGCCGAGCGAAGCGTCGATCACGGTCATCAGCTTTGGGTTCTGAGCGATGATCTCCAGGCCGCGGCCATGGTAGAGCATCCAGTTCATGGTGCTGACCTGGTGGGCCGAAAGGGCCCGCAGGATTTCCTCGCGCACCTGATCGGCGAAGTCCTCGGAGATTGCCCGCTCGATGATCGTGTAGCCCTTTTCCTCAAGCTCGCGAATGTGCCCGCACAGGCCCTGTCGCGCGGCGCGGTGGGCCAGGTCGGGGTTCTCGACGGTCCTGCGGCCAAGGTGATCGTGGACATGGTCGAGGATATCGGCCACCACGCGGGACGGGGGCTTGCCTCGCATCTTCGGGGCCTTGTCGCCGTACATCGTGGCGACTTCGCGAGCCATCGCCGCCTTTGAACCAGGAGTGCGAACGCCGACCCACTGGGCCACGGCCAAGGCGGCCTGGTAGTCGCCCTCGATCACGACATCGGCTTCGGGATCAAAGTCCCGTGACGCCGTCACCGTTTCGCCGTCGAACCGCACTGTCCAGGCGATCCGGTCGCCGGGCGCCTTAAGGTGCGGCGGCGCATCGCTGAAGCCCTCGCTGACCGAAAACGGCTGGCCGGCCAGGGCCTCGCGACACCTCTTGACCTCGGAGGTGAAGATCGCCCGCGCCTCGTCCAGCCACGCGTCGGACAGCAGTTCGAACTGACCGGGCAGGGGGTGATACACGGGTTTGTCCTCTCGCCTTCCGGCCCCTCGGCCTACGTCCTAGTGCTTTTGCGCCTGGTTGAAATATCGACGGGGGTTTTCGCAGATAATGGTGTCGATCTGCTCCTGGGTCATGCCCATGCGCTTCAGCTCGGGGAAGATGTTCTCGAAGAGGTTGGTCATCTTCCAGTTCGGCATGATCTTGTTGAGTTCGTAGGGATCGTCGCCGTTGTAGGCGCCTAGCCAGCAGGCGACGTTGTCGTGCGAGACCATCACGCGCTCGATGTGACCGCAATCGACCAGGGCCTTCAGGTTCTTGATCCGCACCTCGTCGCTGACCGCGCCCATGGTGAGGCCGAAGCGGTCGAAGCCGACATAGGCTCCGCGGTCGGCCAGGGCCTTCTGATAGGGATGGTCATCGGCGCCGTCGCTGTGGCCGACGATCATGTGCGAGGCCGGCAGGCCCTGGCCGGTGCAGATGTCGATCTGGTCGTGGCCGCAGGTGCAGTTCTCGGTGTGCGATATCAGCGGCACGCCGGTCGCCTTGGCGGCCATGGCCGCCGCGGTGAGCATCTTGCGCTCGTAGGGCGAGACCGCGCCGTCACCGGTGGCGATCTTGATCACGCCGCAACGAATGCCCGTCGCCGCGACACCATCCTCGATCTCCTTGATGAAGCTGTCGGCGATCGCCTCGACGGGAAGGTCCTTCAGCGAGAAGGGAATGCCCATGGATTCCACATAGACGCCGGTGGCGCAGATCAGGTTGACGCCGCTCTGCTGGGAGACTTCAGCGCAGAACTCGACATCGCGGCCCAGGTCCATCGGGCAGGGATCTATCACCGTGCGCACGCCGTGGCCGTGGATTTCCTGGAACGCGTCGACGACGCGCTTCAAGGCTTCCTTGCGATTGAACGGCGGCTGGCGTGCGTCCATGAACCACCCCGGAAAGCCGATCAGCACGTGTTCGTGGATCAAGGTCTTGCCCAGGTCGTCGACGCCGACGCGGCCCAGGGCTGTGTTCACGTGATCGGTCATGTTTCGCTCTCCCAAGGATACAACCGGTCAGGCAGTCCCGCCGGTCTTCGCGCTGACCTTAAGCCCTGGGGGGGAGCGCGCTCAAGGGTGTCCTTAGGGAAGAAATGGGGTCGGGGTGGAGGGGCCGGATTCAATCCCCCCATTCGCCGCCGACTACGGGCCCCGCCACATGATTCCGCTTGCGACGCGGCTTTTCCTAAAGCACGCCGGGATAGCCCTTCAAGGGGGCGAGCGGTTCGCCCCTCCAGAGCCACTCCGCCGCCTGGTCCATGTACATGTGGTAGCGTGTCTCACGCCCCGTCCGGGTTTCGAAGAGCGCGCGGGGGATATTGACCATGGTCTTGGCCCGCGCGCGTTCATAGAGGACCGGCGTGCCGCAGCGGGCGCAGAAGCTGCGTGTCGTCCCCGCGGCCTGGTCCTCATATCGAGTTATGCAATCCTCGCCGGCCAGCAGCCGCATCCGGCTGCGATAGCTGCCGACGTAGGTGGCGTAGGCGCAGCCCTGAGCGCGGCGGCTGGCCGGCGAATGGTCGTGCCAGGCCCAGCGCGCCGGCACATCGATCTCAAGCCGCACCGCGCCGCAGACGCAGCGGCCCTCGGCCTGGACGTTTGACGCCTTTTCGCCGGGCTGACGGGACATGATCTTGCGCATTGTGCTGGGGTTCCGAATGATTTCCACGGATCACGGCGATGTTCGCAGATGTAGAAGGGCCATTGAACCCGGCGCAGGAGGGCCAAAGGTCAACGTGCCGCAATCCGCGGCAGACATGAGTTTCGCGCGATTTACACCTCCGCTCAGTCTGCAGCCTGTCGTCCGGAATACAGCCCCCTCAACCCTTGGCTTGGCTCATGATCGCCAGAGTGCGATCCTCATTGTCGGTCAGGAACGCCATCCACTCCTCGGTCCCGTCGGCGTGTTTGTGGATCATGTGCGGAGCGTGGGTGAACACGGCGCCGCGATCCTCCAAGGCCGACTTGGCGGCATGGATGTCCGGCACCTGAAAATAGAGGATCGACTCCGCTGGGCCGCCATCGCCTTGTGACAGCATCAACCGTGTCCCGCCGCAGTCGAAGAAGGCGAGATTGCCGAAGGTATAGAGGTGGGGCAGGCCGAGCACCTCGCCGTACCAGCGGCTCGCCGCCTCGATGTCCTTGGCCGATCGCGCGATCTGTCCGATCGGGCCAAGGCTTATGGTGTCGTCCATGGAGGAATCCTTTCGATTGAGGGCGCTGTCCCGCCGAACGCCGTCCCAGCGGCGCAGTTCCAAGCGGCTGGAAAAGCCGAGTTTGGACAGTGTGTTGGCGACATGAAACTTGATGGCGTCAGGGCTGACGCCCTGCCGCGAGGCCAGTTCGCGGGTGGTCATGCCGTGCCGCACGCCCTCCACCACCCGCCACTCCGCGGGTGTGAGCACGTCGCCGTGAGCGGGCCGTCCGCGAGGTCGTGTCATCGGGAGAGGTTAGCCCAACGCAGAACGAATTTCCCTACCCGCCACGATCGGCTATGGACGAGCCTTGAGCCGGACCCTGAATGGGACGGTGTTAGGTTCAACTGGCGAGGCGACGACCACGATGATGTACGAAATCCGCAACTATCACCTCAAGCCCGAGGTCTTCGAAACCTACAAGCATTGGGCCAAGACCCACGCGATTCCCGAATTGTCGAAAACCCTCGATCTGGTCGGCTTCTGGGTCAACACCGACGAACCTTCGCAGGTGACGAAGGAACCCATGGACGCATTGGGCTCGGCCAACGTCACCTGGATCCTGCGCTGGCGCGACATGGCGCACCGCGACGAAGGCCTCGCCAAGGCGATTTCCGGGCCCAGCTGGGAGGCCGTATTCGCCAAGCTGCCCGGGGGCCTCGACAACTATCTGCGCATGGAATCTAAATTCACCGAGGCGCTTGTCTGACGCGCCTCAACCGTCTCCCATCGTCGCGCCCGGGTAGAAGGGCAGGGTCCGGACCCTTGTGCCGGTGAGTTTTGCGTAGGCGTTGGCAAGCGCGGGCGCGACGCACGGCACTCCGGTTTCGCCCACGCCACCAGGCGCCGCCGTGCTCGGGACGATGGTCACCGAAATCGCCGGCATGTCAGAGAGTCTCATGACCCGGTAGTTATTGAAATTGTTCACACTGGGCACGCCGTTGGCGAAGGTCACCTGACCCCAAAGGGCGGCAGATAGGCCGTGGACCACGCCGCCTTGCATCTGCGCCGTGATCGCATCTGGATTCACCGCTATTCCGCAGTCGATCGCGCAGAACATCTTATTGACCCGGATCTGGCCCGAACTGACGGAAATCTGCGCCACGACCGCAATATAACTGCCGAAGCCCTTCAGGAATGCGACTCCCCGGGCGTTCCCGGCTGGCGGCGCGGATGTGGACCAACCGCTCAATGTGTCTACCGCGTTGAGCACCCCCAACGCCCGCGGGTCGCCGGCCGCAAGCGCCTTACGGAAAGCCATCGGCTCTCGCCCCGAAGCCAGGGCCAGTTCATCGATGGCGCTTTCGACAGCGAAGGTGTTGTAGGACTCCCCCACCGAACGCCAGTAGCCGAGTGGGATGTCGGCCGGGTTCGGGACGAACTCGATGCGCCGGTTGGCGATGTTATAGGGCAGGCCCAGCGCCCCCGCGACGGCCCCGGTGTCCTCCGGGTTGTTGCCAGCAACCGTGTTGCGCTGGATGTTGATGGACGGCGAAACGTTCCGGTAGATCATACCGGTCACCGCGCCTGTGGTGTCGGTCCCAGCCTGCACCCTTATCAGCGCGCAAGGACGGTACTTGTCGTTGGTGAAGTCCTGCCCTCGCGACCAGGTCAGCTTCACTGGTTTGCCGACGGCTTTCGACAGCATGACCGCCTGGCTGACATAATCTTGCTCGATCTTGCGCCCGAGGCCGCCGCCAAGGAAAGTCGTGTGGATGGTTATTGCGCTGGTCGGCAATCCGGTGATCGCCTGAACGGTGGGGAGGCAAAACTGCTGGCCCTGTGTCGGCGCCCAGACCTCGGCGGAGTTCGCGGTCACATTCGCGGTGCAGTTCAGCACCTCCATGCAGGCGTGCGCGAGGTAGGGCAGCTGATAGGTGGCGTCGACCTTGGCATGCGCCGACGAGAGCGCCGTGGCGGGATCGACCGAGCCGCTCGTTTCGTAGACACGGGGGCTGACCGCAGTTGACGACAACAGGGTCTGCGCGGTTGTCAGGATGTCCGCTGAATTTCGCGAGGCCAGACTGGACGGCAGGTTCCACTTGACCCGTGAGGCGAGGCCGTTTGCGATGCGCATCGCGGTCCAGGTGTCGCTCGCCACGACGCCGACCGCGTCGCCCAGATTCACCAGCGCGATTGCTCCGGATGCGCTGGTCGGCATGCTGGCCACCGTCCCGCCCAGAGTGGGGCAATGGGCCACCGCGCCGTACAGCATGCCGGCAATCCGCACGTCGATGCCGAAAACCGCCGCCCCCGTGACCTTTGCTGGAATGTCGACCCGGGGCGCCGACTTGCCAATGATGTTGGTCGTGGTCGCCAGGTCGGCGGATTGCGGCGGCGTGAGCGTCGCGGCCTTCGCGACGAGGCTGCTGAACGGATAGCTGGCGACGCCATTCGTCACCGACCCGCCCTGCTTCAAGGTCCATGTGCCGCCGTAGGTCGCGTTCGCCGCCTGCAGCAGCGTCGCTCGGGCGATGGCGGCGGCCTGCCGCATCGGCAGATACCAGCCTCGCATGCTCGTGCTGCCGCCGGTGACCTGAGCGTGGAAGAGCGGGTTGGCGTAGGGGTTGGGCATGGCGGCTGACGCCAGGGCGTGTTCGGCCTTGACCTGACTCCAGTTCAGCATGAGCTCTTCGGCCACCAGCTGCGACAGGCCGGTCATGATCCCCTGACCCATCTCTGTCGATCCGACGAACACGGTGACCGTGTTCTGACTATCGATCTTCAGGTAGGCGCCCAGCTGTGTCGCCGTCACCGCCGCGCCGGCTGTAGATAGCGCCCCGGACGTCGCCGTGGCCCCGGTTGTTCCCGTAAACTGTACGGAAAAGGGCACGACGAGTGCGGCGCCCGTTCCACCGAGGATCGCGCGACGAGTTATGGCGTCTACCATGACCAGAGCCTTCTATGAGGGATTGGAACGGAGTCTCAGAGCGACTGCACGGCCTGTTTGATGCGCAGGTAGGTGCCGCAGACGCAGACATTGGACAGTTCGGAGGTGATTTCGCTTCCGTGATGCCCAGCCTTCATCGCGGCCACGGTCGCCACCAGCATTCCCGGCTGACAGTAGCCGCACTGTGGCACCTGATTGGCGATCCAGGCGGCCTGAGCCTTTTGACCGTCCGTGTCCGACGCCAGGCCTTCAACGGTGACAATCGCCTTGCCGACCGCCGATCCGACGTCGAAGTCGCATGAGCGCTCGGCCTGGCCGTTGACCATCACGGTGCAAGCGCCGCAGATTTCGATGCCGCAGCCATACTTCGTGCCGGTGAGGCCGATGAGGTCGCGCAACACCCAAAGCAGCGGCATGCCGGTGTCGCTCACGGACACGACGTGGTTGGTTCCATTGACATTCAGCGTGAGTGAAGTCGCCATAGATTGTCTCTCCTGCGTGGACGCAACGCTCCGTCCACGGTGTCTCACCGCCCACTGGTTAGATGCCTCAATATTATCCCTTTGTACATATTGTTTCGAGTTGGTTACAATGTAAATCGAATTGATAGTCGATCTTACCGACCGTTGTGGACGAGTACGGATGCAAGCATCGGTAGGCTGAATGGGGGTTGCGCGATGGTCGATCCGTGCACTGCGCGAGGCGTGCCGCGGGCCTCGGCCGATGGAATTCGACGATTCGACGGCTCAGAGTGGGCTGGAGGCGGCGCTAGGGTTCGTCCGCGGCCTGGACCGGGCGAGCGACCTCCTGCCCCCAACGGTTGTTACCCTCACACCCGACGGGGCTGCCTGCGTTGGGCCGCCTCTCCCCTCAAGCGCAATCCGATCGCGGCGCGGCGGTCGAGCGGTGAAGCTTAGATTGGCCTTGCGACCGGCCTCCGGTTCACGCTGTCGGCCAGAGACCCGGAAACTGCGCCGACAGCCATTTCGCCAGCGCGGCGTTGACCTGACTGGGCTTCTCCTGAGCCATCCAGTGTCCCGAGCGCACCGTCGTCTCGGTCAGGTTGGCGCAAGATCCCCGCATCGGGTCGGCCAGGCTCGAGTTCAGCGTCTCGCAGACGTAGTCGTAGGCGGCGTGAACAAAGAGCACCGGCATCTCCAGACGGCGCCCGGCGCCGGCCCGGGCCGCGTAGGACATGTTGGCTTCGCCGTTCACGTACCAGCTGTCGGGGCCGAAGAAGCCGTTGCGGCCGAGGGCCGCGGCGTAGCGGCTCTCGTCCTCCTCGGTCAGCACCCGCGGATCGCGCGGCAGGTCGGGCGCGGCCTCACCGGGACCGAAAAAGCCGCCCCGCGCGCGAACGGAGGCCGTCATCGCCGGCTGGCCCTGGCCAGCCGGGTCGCCGGCGCGGAACAGCGCCTTCACCGTGGCGCGGGCATTGGCCTCGAAGGCGGTGTGAGCGGCGGTGAAATTCTCCCTGTAAAACAGGAAATAGTCCCATTGACCGGCCGGGTAGGTGTCCTCGGGATAGACGGACCGGTCGACCAGAGGGATGAGCGACTCCAGGCCGAACCCGTCGGGCATATAGGGCACGCACAGGTTGGCCACGCCGTGACAGCGGTCGGCATGGTGCTGGGCCAGACCCCAGACCACGGGCGATCCCCAATCGTGACCCACCCAGACCGCCTTCTTTGAGCCAAGGCTGTCCAGCAGGTCGATCATGTCCGCGACGATTTCTTCCTGACGGTAGTCGGCGTTCCGCCCATACACCGTCGAGCGTCCATAGCCGCGCATGTCCGGAGCGATGGCGTGGAACCCGAGGGCGGCGAACACCGGCAGTTGATGGCGCCACGAAATCGACAGTTCGGGCCAGCCGTGCACGAAGATGATCGGCGTGGCCGTCGGATCGCCGCACGACAGGTAAAAGGTCGTGTGCCGGTCGCTTTTAGCGATGTTTTCCAGAATCGGGTGGGTCATTGCGCGCCTGTCCTCAAGCGTCGAACACGATCACCGAACGGGCGACCTCGCCGCTCTTCATTTCCTCGAAGGCGGAATTGATGTCAGCCAGTTTCAGACGGCGCGAGATCATATCGTCGAGCTTCAGCTTGCCTTCCAGGTAGAAGTCCACCAGCCGCGGCATGTCCACCGGGAAGCGGTTGGAGCCCATCATCGTGCCCTGGATGCGCTTCTCGCCGAGGAAGGCAGCCCCAGGCAGCTCGATGTTCTGGCCCACCGGGATCATGCCGATGATATTGGCCGTGCCGCCGCGCGCCAGCATGTGGAAGGCCTGTTCGGCCGTGATCTTCAGGCCGATCGCTTCGAAGCTGTGCTGCACCCCGCCGCGCGTCATATCCAGCACCGCCTTCACCGCGTCCGTATCCTTCGAGCAGATGAAATCGGTTGCCCCGAATGTCCGGGCCAGCGCCTCCTTGGTCGGCGACAGGTCGATGGCGATGATCCGTCCGGCGCCGGCGATGGCCGCGCCGTTGATCGCCGAAAGGCCCACCCCGCCGCAGCCGATCACCGCGACGGACTCGCCTGGCCGCACGCCGGAGGTGTGGAACACAGATCCGACCCCGGTCATCACCGCGCAGCCAATCAGAGCCGCCCTGTCCAGTGGCATCTCCTTGCGGATCGCGACGCACGCATGCTCGTGAACCAGCATCTGCTCGGCGAAGGATGAGAGGTTGGCAAACTGTGAAATCGGGCCGCTGGGGTGCGACAGGCGGGGCGGCTCGGTCCTGGCCCGCCGGGTTTCCTGACCTTCGCACAGGTTCATGCGGCCGGTCAGGCAATGGGCGCAGTGACCGCAAAAAGCCGAGACGCAGGTGATCACGTGATCGCCGGGCTTTACCGTCCGAACCTCGGCGCCCACCTGCTCGACGACGCCGGAGCTTTCATGCCCCAGGATTACCGGCAGGGCGAAGGGGTATGAGCCTTCGATGAAGTGCAGATCCGAATGGCAGACCCCCGCGGCGGCGGTGCGCACCAGCACCTCGTGCGGGCCGGGTTTGCCGATCTGGACGTCTTCGATCTGGAGGGGCGTGCGCACCTCGCGCAATACGGCGGCCTTCATGCGATTGCTCCCTGGTTTTCGTTCGTTGGCCGATTGTCGACCGCTGAGGTCATAAAGCCTATCGCGCGGGGGGGCGCCAAGGGGCTACGCGCCAGGGGGCCAATCCGCACGAATGCGACAGGCCCCGACCCTACCGCCCGATCGCTCCGGCCAGGTATTTTCGGATGCCCGCTCCGTAAGGCGGACGGAGCGCCACCAACTGGGGAATATCCTTTTTCAACTGGCTGTAGATGGCCTTGCGATGGCTGAACTCCTTGAAGCCGTCATGACCGTGATAGCTGCCCATGCCCGACGGGCCGACACCGCCGAACGGCAGTTCCTCCTGGGCCACGTGAAAGACGACATCATTGACCGTGACTCCTCCGGAAGTTGTCTGATCGAGCACCTTCTCGCGTTCGGCGCCATCGTCGCCGAAATAATAGAGCCCGAGCGGTCGATCGTGTGCGTTGACGTAGGCAACCGCCTCATCGACGCTGGAATAGGTTTTTACCGGCAGGACCGGACCGAAGATCTCCTCCTTCATCACCTTCATGTCGTCCGTCGGCTCGAGAATCAGCGTGGGCGCGATCTTGTGGTGCTCCTGTTGAGTGAGATCCTCGCCATCGGGTTTGATCTCGACCACCGTGAATCCGGCGGCGCGCGCTTCGTCGACGTAGGCGGTGATGCGCTCGAAATGGCGCTGCGAGATCACCGACGTGTAGTCGGGATTGTCCTTGATGGTTGGAAACATGGTCTTCACCGCGCCCGACGCCTCATCGACGAAACTCTGCAGGCGCTCCTTGGGCACCAGCACATAGTCGGGCGCCAGGCAGATCTGACCGGCGTTGAGCGTCTTGCCGTTCATGATCCGCGCGGCCGCCGTTTTCATGTCGGCCGAACGAGAAATGATCACGGGACTCTTCCCGCCGAGTTCTAGGGTCAGGGGCGTCAGGTTGGGCGCGGCGGCGCGCATGACATGCTCGGCGATCGAGGTGGCGCCCGTGAAGATCAGGTGATCAAAAGCCAACCCGGCGAAGGCCTGACCGACCTCGGGTCCGCCGGTCACCACCGCGATCTCCTCCGGCGAGAAGGCCTTGGCGAACATCTTCGCCATCAGGGCCGAGGTGGCGGGCGTATATTCGGAAGGCTTGATCATCGCCCGGTTGCCCGCCGCGAGTATGCCGGCCAGGGGCGTGAAGGTCAGATTCACCGGGAAATTCCACGGGCTGATCACGCCGACCACACCCTTGGGCTGAAAACGGACTTCGCACTTGGCGCCGAAGAGCCCCAGGATCGCCGGTGTCGTCTTGCGTTTTTCCGGCTTCATCCATTGTCGCACATGAGCCTTGGCGTGCTTGAGCGTGCCAATCGAGGACGCCACGTCGGTGAAGGCCGAGGCTTCGCG
>Ga0075029_100000322_pt1 | contig 27075 bp, 22 predicted proteins | sample LitLauG_LLR_2013_FD_71391 | JGI IMG/M metagenome (GOLD analysis project Ga0075029, IMG submission 71391) | Freshwater sediment microbial communities from North America - Little Laurel Run_MetaG_LLR_2013 | ecosystem: Environmental > Aquatic > Freshwater > Creek > Sediment | place: USA... | reverse complement strand
ACGCAACACTCAGGGCGTGACGATCTTCCGGACCGCCGAGAATGAGCATGTCGTCTCCGTCGAGCCGCTCGACGGAGACGACATGCTCATTCTCGGCGGTCCGGAAGATCGTCACGCCCTGAGTGTTGCGTCCGGCGATCCGCACCTGGTCGACCGGGACACGGATCAGTTGCCCCTGGTCGGTCACCAACAACAGCTCGTCGGTGTCGTCAACGGGGAAGGCCCCCACCAAGCGCCCGCCGCGTTTCGAAAGGTCCTGGGCGATCAGCCCTTGGCCGCCACGGCCCGTGCGGCGATAGTCGTAGGCCGAGGTGCGTTTGCCAAAGCCTTCGGACGATACCGTCAGGACGAATTCCTCGGCGCCGCCGAGGTAGGCCAGGCGTTCGATGGGCAAGGAGACCTCGCCTTCCGTTTCGTCCTCATCGCCCCCGGCGGTTTCCGGCTCGCTGGCGTCCGCGTCATCGTCGGCCGCGGCGGAGCGCATCGCTGATGCGTGTTTGAGGTAGGCCGCGCGCTCGGCTGGGGTGGCGTCAACGCCATGCAGCACCGCCATGGAGATGACGCTGTCGCCTTCGCTGAGCCGTACGCCGCGCACGCCGGTCGACTCGCGGCCGGCGAAGACGCGTACGTCGTCGACCGAAAAGCGGATGCAGCGGCCGAGCGCGGTGGTCAACAGAACGTCGTCAACCGCAGTGCAGAGATTTACCCCGACGATCGCGTCGCCTCCCGGGAAACTTTCCGGGTCAAGCTTCATGGCGATCTTGCCGTTGCGATTGATCTGCACAAAGTCGGACAGCTTGTTACGGCGAACGCTTCCGGACCGCGTGGCGAACATCACATCCAGCGCGCCCCACGTCGCCTCATCCTCGGGCAATGTGAGGATCGACGTCATCGTCTCGCCGGGCTCGATCGGGAACAGATTCACGAAGGCCTTGCCGCGAGACGTCGGCGTGCCCAGCGGCAGACGCCACACCTTCAGCTTGTAGGCCTTGCCGCTCGAGGCGAAGAACAGCATCGGCGCGTGGGTGGACGCCGAGAAGACCTGGGTTACGGCGTCCTCGTCCTTGGTGGACATGCCCGACCGGCCGCGGCCGCCGCGGTGCTGGGTGCGATAGGTGGTCAGGGGCGTGCGCTTGACGTAGCCGCCGTGGGTCACGGTGATCACCATGTCCTCGCGGGCGATCAGGTCTTCGTCCTCGACGTCGGCGTCGCCTTCGACGATCTGCGTCCGCCGGGGAACCGCGAAAGCCTCGCGCACCTCGACAAGCTCGGCGCGCACCACCGCCATGATCGCTTCGCGCGAAGAGAGCAGGGCCAGGTAGCCGCCGATGGCTTCCGCCAACGAGCTGGCCTCGCCAAATATCTCGTCACGCCCAAGGCCGGTGAGCCGCGACAATGTGAGGGCTAGGATCGCCCGGGATTGCTCGTCGCTGAGGCGGACCTGACCCTCCGCCAGCAACACCGTTCTGGGGTCGGCGATCAGGGCCACCAGAGGGGCCATGTCACCCACTGGCCAGTCTCGGCCCATCAAACGTTCCCGCGCTTCCGCCGGATCCTTGGACGAGCGAATGATGTGGATCACTTCGTCGATGTTGGCGACGGCGATCGCCAGGCCGACCAACAGGTGAGCGCGGTCGCGGGCCTTGGAGAGCTCGAACCGTGTGCGGCGGACGACGACTTCCTCGCGGAAGTCGATGAAGGCCTCCAGCATTTCGCGCAGGCCCAGTTGCTGCGGGCGGCCGCGGTTAAGCGCCAGGGCGTTGACCGGGAAGGAATTCTGAAGCTGGGTGAAGCGATAGAGCTGGTTGAGGACAACCTCTCCGCTGGCGTCGCGCTTCAGTTCAATGACCACCCGCATGCCGGCTCGATCGCTCTCGTCCCTCAGGTCGGCGACACCTTCGATACGCTTTTCGCGGACCAGTTCGGCGATGCGCTCGACCATTGCCGCCTTGTTCACCTGGAAGGGCAGGGCGGTGATGATGATCGCTTCGCGATCCTTGCGGATGTCTTCGATCGTGGCGATGCCGCGCACGACCACCGATCCGCGACCCGTCATGAGCGCCTGCCGCGCCCCGGTCCTGCCGATGATTTCGCCGCCGGTGGGAAAGTCCGGGCCCGGGACGATATCCAGAAGCTCGTCCAGGCCGATATCCGGTCGATCGATCATGGCCAGGCAGGCGTCGACGACCTCGCCGAGATTGTGAGGTGGAATGTTGGTGGCCATGCCCACGGCGATGCCGCCGGCGCCGTTGACCAGCAGATTGGGAATGCGCGAGGGCAGGACCGCGGGTTCACGCTCCTTGCCGTCGTAGTTTTCCTTGAAGTCGACCGTGTCCTTGTCCAGGTCGGCCATGATCGACATGGCCGCCTTTGTCAGCCGGCATTCGGTGTAGCGCATGGCGGCCGGGGGGTCGTTATCGACCGATCCGAAGTTGCCCTGGCCGTCGATCAAGAGCAGGCTCATCGAGAACGGCTGCGCCATCCGCACGAGTGTGTCGTAGATCGAGAGGTCGCCGTGCGGGTGGTATTTACCCATGACGTCGCCGACGACGCGGGCCGATTTGACGTAACCGCGATCAGGCGTGTGGCCCTGTTCGTTCATCGAGAACAGGATGCGGCGCTGGACAGGCTTGAGGCCATCGCGCAGGTCAGGCAGGGCCCGGCTGACGATTACGCTCATCGCGTAGTCGAGGTAGGATTTCTTGACCTCGTCCTCGATCGAAATCGGGCTCACATGACCCCGCTGGGGGTCGCCCGGCGGTGGGGGAGTCTGGTCGGTCAAAGTTAAGGTTCAGCGCTCAAGAATCGGTCGATTACCGACCGTCTCTCCTAGCATTCGCCGGCGCCGGACGCCACCTCACGCCCGCGTCGGGGTAGATTTCGTGACAGTGACTGTCATGCGCGACAGCGGGTATGAGCGCCTAGCTTCGCTTCGTTCAGGTTAGACATTCGTTCTTGGGGGCGCACCGGCGGATTTCTCGGGTCGGACCAAGGGGTGACGGCGCGGCTCGCAGTCGGCGTGAACCGGTCTGTCAGGGCAACGCGCGCCTAGAACGGTATCTCGTCGTCGAGGTCGGCGCTGAAGGTTTCGCGAGGGCCGGATGCGGCGGCTTTGGGCCCCGGCGCGTAGCCGGCGCCGGCGCCTTCGAACTCGCGTCCACCCCCACCTTCGCCATCGCGCCGTCCATCGAGCATCGTCAGTTCGCCGCGAAACTTCTGTAAAACGATCTCCGTCGCCTGCTTTTCCAAGCCTTGCGCGTCAGTGTAGGTGCGGGTTTGTAACGCGCCCTCCAGGTACACTTTTGAACCTTTACGGAGGTACTGCTCGGCGATTTTCACCAGATTGTCGTTGAAGATCGAGATCCGGTGCCACTCGGTCTTCTCACGCCGCTCGCCGGTGGTGCGGTCGCGCCAGGTTTCCGAAGTGGCGATGGAGAAACTGGCGACGCGGTCCCCGGAGTTCAGCGAGCGGATTTCGGGGTCTCGCCCCAGGTTGCCCACCAGAATGACCTTGTTGACGCTGCCAGCCATCGATCGAAGTTCCCGTCTCGCCTGGCGACCTCACGCGCCAGAATCCAGCTTTCACCCTAGCAGGCTTTCGCACTCACGCAACGAAAATGTTCCCGTTTTGTTCGAATTTTCTCCGATTTGCATGGGGATAAGTGGCGGGCGGCGCGCGTCGGCCTACTGACCCTGCGGCATTGCGCCGGGCATGGCCAGCCGGCCATCGCCCGTGCGCACCATAAAGGGATAGCGATATCCGGCGAAGGACTGCCCCGTGAACACGCCCTCGCGCTCAAGGAATAGAAACTGACCCTGGTAGGCCCCTATGACCTCGGTCTGACTGGCGCCCAGGGCGTTGAACTGAATCCTCATCTTTTCCAACTGAGCGGCGCAGGTTTCCAGGTTCGGCTGGTGATCGGCCAAGCGATTGAATTTGGCCTTGCCGTTGTCGCCGCGAACCAGGTGCCAGCAGACGCCTGTGTCCGTGGGCGCGTCCAGTGTGCGCGCGCATCCCGCCAGCGCGGCGATAAGCGCGACCATCCCCATGCGTTTCATCGTCATTCTCCAGTCCGCGCCCAAGGCCTACTCCGATGGCGGCGCATCGCAAGCGGGGGCTTCGCGCCGCGCATCCTGAAAGACGCCATGAGGCCCAAGGATGCCGACCCTGCCTTTCATCGACCGCAAGGTTCGCGCGCCCCAGCGCCCCAACGGTCCGGCGGGCAGCGGTTCGCAAGGATCGGGGGCGATGGCCATGACGCACTCTTCCAGCCCCATGGCGTCGCCGACGCGCGTCCATTGGCCTGAGTCAACGCGCCAACAGGCCGCGGACGCGTCCGACGTGGACGCGGCCTGGGCCAGATCGCGGCTGGCCGTGTCGCCACCGCTCGTCCCGGCCGCGGATGACGGCGGCATGGGCGTGATCGGCCCGCCGGCCCCGGACGCGGCCAGGGCCCCACTGGCGTCAAGACCCACGTCCATCGCTCCCTTGGCGACACCGTTACGCTTGGCGCAATCGCTGAGGGTGATCTCGCCGGCGAACTGACCGTTGACGAAGCACCGCAGAGGTCGCTTTTCATCGAGTTTGACGTCGTCATCGCGCCCGGTCTGGACAACCAGACCGCCGCTTTGACCGATGGGGATGGAAACGTTGTCATCATCGGCGCGCAGAGCCAGTCCAACGAGCCCGACCCCCACGCACAGAACGATCCCGACGATCGCGCCGATCCAGACGCGCCGTCTTCCAAGCGCGGTCATCGGATCAACCGATCACGCCGCGCCAGGTTATTTAAATCTATAGGTGATCCGACCCTTGGACAGGTCATAGGGCGTCATTTCCACCAAAACCTTGTCACCGGCCAAAACACGGATGCGGTTCTTGCGCATCTTGCCAGCGGTGTGGGCGATGATCTCGTGCTCATTTTCGAGCATCACGCGGAAGGTGGCGTTGGGCAGCAATTCGCTGACCGTGCCGGGTAGTTCGAGTAGTTCTTCTTTCGCCATGCGGCTCCTCGGATTCAACAAACGGCGGCGCCGTCTGGAATCGCCTAAGCGGGCCGGGCCGAAGCCGCATAGTAGCTCTGATGTCCTTTCAGGTCGATGGGGACTGGCGATCGCCATCTTAAGGCCGCGAGCCTGACGGATATCCGTCGGCGCGTGGGACGCTGGCGCTTGGAGACTGGCATGAACATATTGAGGGCGACCGCGGCCGTGGCGTTGCTGATCATCGCCGCGAACGAGCCCGTGGAGGCGCTCGCACAGAGCCCGGAACCGGTGGTTTCACAGGCGGACCAGGTCGATTGCGCCATCGAACTCAGCCCATCCGTCCGAGGCGTCTGGCTGAGCCACGGCGGGCGAGATGGCGGCTTGGGCTGCCCGACCGGCAAGGAGGCGATCAGCCCGAAATCGCCTCTGGGCACGCCGGCTCGGGTCGTCATGTTCGGCCTCAAGGGAGAAATCGTCGAGCATGTCGATGGGCCGCGGGCGGGGCAGGCCTTCGCGGTGGTGGGGTGCTTCTTTCGCCTGCACAGCCAGTTTTCCGGCACCGGCGGCTGGCTCGGCCTGCCGATCGCAGAGCAGACCGGGGCTCCGGGCGGCGCTTCCCAGGTGTTCGAGGGTGGCGTGATTGAGTATACGCGACTGGACGACAGCTGCGACGCGACGCCGAACGCGGCCCTGGAACGACCATCGCCAAGTTCGATCGCCGACACGCCCCTGGTCGCCTATGAGAACGCCGCCGGCGACCGTGAGATCCTGGGGTCCGCGCGGAGCGTAGAGCTAGCGACCAGCGACGGCTATCACGCCCTGCGCGCCCAGGCCCGCGTGATGACCGCCTCCGCTCCGGGCGCGCTCGCGCTCAAGCTCTATGAGAATGAGGCGAAGGGCGCCCACGTGACGGTGGCGACCCCCCAAAGCGTGGACGAAGCGCTGGCCGACGGCTTCAGCTTCGTCGCCGGTCAGGGCTGGATCTGGAGCGAGCCGCGCCCGGGGGCCCTACCCTTGAAGTCGTATCGCGATCCTGCTTCAGGCCGCGGCCGATTGGCCGTCAGCGCCGCTGACGAGGCCGAAGCGACAGCCGCGGGTTTTGTGTTCGAGCGTGTCGAAGGCTACGCCGAACCCGCGCCGTAACGTTAGTGGGTCACCCTCGGACGGAGTTGGTACTGCCCGGCCTTGAAGGCCTCGAAAATCACCGCGGCCTGGGGATGGCCGACCGGTTCGCCGGACTCGTCGGGCAGAAGATTCTGCTCGGAGACATAGGCGACGTAGCTCGACTCCGCGTTCTCGGCGAGCAGGTGATAGAAGGGCTGGTCCTTGCGCGGCCTCACCGATTCCGGAATCGACAGCCACCAGTCCTCGGTGTTGGCGAACACCGGATCGACGTCGAAGATCACACCCCGAAACGGAAAAATTCGGTGCTTGACCACTTGGCCGATCGCGAATTTTGCGAGTCTCGAATTCATGGCGCGACGATAGAATCCTCATCCTGAACGGGAGCTGAAACTAAACTCTTCCGCCGTTCGGGCAAGTGCGTGCTTTCACGGAACCGTCATCGTTGTTAGGCTTGGGGCGTTCAAAAGGCGCGAGCGTAAGTGTATCCAAGGCCCACGATATGACCGAGACGTCGCACGCGCCTCGCGCCCCCGTGGCCAGCGGCCCATCCGCGAAGTTCGCGCCGTGCGCGGCGCTGGACCTGGGCTCCAACAACTGCAGGCTGCTTATCGCCACACCGCGAGGCGCCGGCTTTCGGATCGTTGACGCGTTTTCGAGGATCGTGCGGTTGGGAGAGGGCGTTTCTCGGGCGGGCCGACTGAACGACGCCGCGATGGACCGCGCCCTGGGCGCTTTGAAAGTCTGCGCAGACCGCATTCGCCGACATGGCGTCAGGCGCGTCCGCGCGGTCGCCACGCAGGCCTGTCGCGTGGCCGCGAACGGCGAAGACTTCGTCGCGCGGGTGGATCGCGAGACCGGCCTGAAACTGGAGATCATTTCGACTCAGGAAGAAGCCCACCTGTCGGTGGCCGGCTGCATGGATCTGCTGGATCCGAATTTCGATGTCGGTCTGGTTCTCGACGTTGGCGGCGGGTCGACCGAGCTCTCCTGGGTCGATCTCAGGTCCGGCGCAGGCTTTGCCACGGCCAGGCGGCGGCCTTCCATTTCGCCTCGTTTGATGGCCTGGCACTCGGCGCCCATCGGCGTGGTGACATTGGCCGAGCGGTTTCCGGAACCCACGACTGGCGGCCTGACCAACTATCGGGCCATGGTGGATTTCATGAAAACCGAAATCGATCGTTTCGCGGATGCGCGCGCGTTTCGCGACGACTTCGCGCGGGGGCGCGGCCATATTGTTGGCACCTCAGGCGCGATTACAAGCCTGGCCAGTCTCCATCTCGATCTGCCTCGGTACGACCGTTCCCGCGTTGACGGCCTTTGGATGAGCCGCGAGCAGTGCGATCAGGTTGTCGCGAGGCTTGCCGCCCTGACGCTGCGCGAGCGGGCGGCGCAGCCCTGCATCGGCCCCGACCGCGCCGATCTCGTCCTGGCCGGCGCGGCGATTTTGCAGGCGGTGCAGGAACTCTGGCCCTCTGAGCGTGTTCGGGTAGCCGACCGCGGCCTGCGCGAGGGACTGTTGCTGTCGCTGATGCGCCGGCCACGTGGGAACACAAGGCGGGGCCGTCGCGCGCCAACGCCCGCCGTGTCGGCCCAACACACGTGACCGAACCCCCGCGAAAGCGCATGGTCCGCCCGCCCACGGGCGGGACCGCCGCCGGCCGCACGCCCGCCAAGAGATTGAAAACCGCCAAGGAGCGCACGCCGTCGTCGCAAGCCTGGTTGGAACGCCAGATCAACGATCCGTTTGTGATGGAGGCGCGGGCCAAGGGCTATCGGTCGCGGGCCGCCTTCAAACTCGGCGAAATCGACGAGCGCTACCGGATCATCCGCCGCGGCGGCCGCATCATCGATCTGGGCTGCGCGCCCGGCGGCTGGATCCAGGTGGCGTTGGAGCGCGGCGCGCGGGCTGTCGCGGGGGTCGACCTGCTACCGGTCGAGCCGATCGGCTCCGCAACCATCCTGCAGGCGGATTTCACCGATCCGGAGACCGGCGGACGGCTGATCGCCGCCCTGGACGGTCCGCCGGACCTCGTCATGTCCGACATGGCGCCGAACACCACCGGCCACCGCCAGACCGACCATTTGCGTATCGTCGGCCTGATCGAAGCGGCCATGGATTTCGCCGGCCAGGTGCTACCGCCGGGCGGCGCCTTCCTGACCAAGGCGTTTCAAGGCGCGGGAACCGGGGTGATCCTCGATCGTCTCAAGCGCGATTTCGCCCACGTCCGTCACGTCAAGCCCAAGGCCAGCCGCAGCGGCAGCTCGGAACTCTATCTCCTGGCCACCGGGTTTCGCGGCCGCTCAGGCGAGACCGAACCCGACCTCTAGCGGCGCGCGGGCCGCGCTGCCGCCGGCCCAAAAAAGGGCTGGCCCGTGCGCCATTGCGCTCTTCGACCCTTTCCCCCGGCGGCGGCGAACACTATAGGGGGCCCGCAAAATGGAGAGTCTCATGGAGATTCGCGAAGGATTGACCTTCGACGATGTTTTGCTCGAACCCGGCCCATCCGACGTCATGCCGACCCAGGTCAGCACCGTCACCCGGTTCACCCGCGGCATAAGCCTCAACATCCCCCTGGTCTCGGCGGCCATGGATACGGTCACCGATGCGCGCCTGGCGATCGCCATGGCGCAGGCGGGTGGTTTGGGCATCCTGCACCGCAACATGACGGTGGACGAGCACGCCGACGCCGTGCGCGAGGTCAAGCGTTACGAAAGCGGCATGGTCATCAATCCGCTGACCATCCACCCGGACACCACCCTGGACGAAATTCGCCAGATCAAGGCGTCGCGCAAGATCTCCGGGTTCCCCGTGGTGGAGCGCGACGGCGGGCGCCTGGTCGGAATCCTGACGAACCGGGACATGCGCTTCGACTCGCGTGGCGCCACGCCGGCCTCGGCGATGATGACCAAGGATAATCTGATCACTGTGCGCGAAGGGGTGTCTCAGGACGAGGCGCGCGACCTCTTCCGGCGCCACAAGATCGAACGGCTGATCGTTGTCGATGACGACTTCCGGGCGGTGGGGCTGATCACCGTCAAGGATATGGAGAAGGCCGAGGCCCACCCCCACGCGGCCAAGGATTCCCGCGGCCGCCTGCTGGTCGGCGCCGCCTCGACGGTGGGCGACGCCGGCTATGAGCGCTCGATGGCGCTGATGGACGCGGGGGTGGATGTGGTGGTGATCGACACCGCCCACGGCCACTCCAGTCAGGTCGGCGATGCTGTCCGGCGCCTGGCGCGCGAGAGTAACCGCGTGCAGCTGGTCGCCGGCAATGTCGCCACCTATGACGGCGCGCGCGCGCTCATCGATGCGGGCGCCGACGCGGTGAAGGTCGGGATCGGACCAGGCTCGATCTGCACGACCCGCGTGGTGGCCGGCGTGGGCGTGCCGCAATTTACGGCGATCGCCGAGGCTGTCCGCGCAGCCCGTGAAGCCAATGTGCCGGTAATCGCCGATGGCGGCGTCAGGTTCTCGGGCGATCTTGCCAAGGCGATCGCCGTGGGTGCGTCCACGGCGATGATGGGGTCCATGTTCGCCGGCACCGACGAGGCTCCAGGCGAGGTGTTCCTCTATCAGGGCCGCTCCTACAAGTCCTATCGCGGCATGGGATCCCTGGGAGCCATGGCGCGAGGATCCGCCGACCGGTATTTCCAGAAGGAGGTGCAGGACGCGATGAAGCTGGTGCCCGAGGGCATCGAGGGTCAGACACCCTATAAGGGGCCAATTTCGCCGGTCATCCATCAGCTGGTCGGCGGTCTCCGGGCGGCGATGGGTTACCTCGGCGCGGCCGATATCGCCCAGTTCCAGGAGCGCGCCCGGTTCGTCCGGATCACCGGCGCCGGTCACCGCGAGAGCCATGTCCACGACGTCATGATCACGCGCGAGGCGCCAAACTACCCCTCCCAGGTCTGAGCGCATGCGCGATGGCGGCCGTATGGCCGCGGCCGTCGAGATCCTTGGCGACATCCGCGAGCGGCACAGGCCTGTCCGCCTGGCGCTCAAGGCCTGGGGCGACCGGGCCCGGTACGCCGGATCCAAGGATCGCGCGTTTGTCTCGGGTCTTGTCCTGGACGTCTTGCGCCGTCGCCGCTCACTGGCGTGGATGATGGGCTGCGACGACGACCGCGCCGCGGTGATCGGCGCGGTGGGACATCTGTGGGGCTGGACGCCGGCGCGGGTGGCCGAGGCTGCGGCGGACCCGCATGGACCGGGACCGCTTTCGATCGAGGATGGCGAGCGCCTGGCGAGCCCTGCCGATCTTGCGTCCGCGCCGTCGCCCGTTCGCGGCGACTATCCCGACTGGCTGGACGGAGAGCTGGCGGAGGTGTTCGGCGAGACGCGATCGGCGGAAATGGCGGCCCTGGCCGACCGCGCGCCGACGGATCTGCGGGTGAACACGCTGAAGACGGACCGCGACCGCGCGCTCAAGGCGCTGGCGCCGTTCCATCCTCAAGCTCTCGAGGGCGTGCCCGGCGCCATCCGCATTCCAGCGCCTGCCGCGGCCGAGCGCGGGGCGGCCGTGGAGAGCGCGCCTGAATTCGAAAAGGGCTGGTTCGAGGTGCAGGACCTGGGATCGCAGATCGCCGCCTCGGCCGCGGGGGACATCAAAGGCGCTCAGGTGCTGGATTTCTGCGCCGGCGGCGGCGGCAAGACCCTGGCGTTGGCGGCGTCGATGGGCGCCACCGGTCAACTCTACGCCTATGACTCAGACGCCAGACGCCTGACCGACACGGTCCGCCGCGCCCAGCGCGCGGGGGTGCGCAATCTGCAGGTTCGCTCGCCCATCCATCCCGGCGCCCTGAGCGGGCTCGAAGGAAAGATGGACCTGGTGTTCGTTGACGCGCCCTGCACCGGATCGGGGGTTTGGCGGCGGCACCCCGACGCCAAATGGCGCCTGACGCAGGCCCAGCTCGACCGGCGCGTCGCCGAACAGGACGCCGTTCTGTCCGCGGCGGCGGCTTTCGTGAAGCCAGGCGGCGCGCTGATCTACGTCACGTGTTCGCTGTTCGCGGTCGAGAACGAGGACCGCGTGAAAGCGTTCCTGGCGAGCGATCCGCGGTTCCGAACGGAGACGGTCGACGCGTCCGCGGCCGCGTTCTCCACACCCGAGGGCTTTGTACGCCTCACGCCGCTGCATGGCGGCTGCGATGGCTTCTTCATCGCCAAACTGCGATGCGGCTAGCCGCCGCTCAGGCCCTGTATGATTTGCGGCAGGCGGGCGATGTTCACCTTGACCCCCGAACCCAGGACGACGTCGCCGGGTTTGACGCCGGCCGGGCAGGCGCCCAGGTACTGACCGGTCATCACGAGTTCGTGATCCCCATTCAAGGCGTCGATCGGCGCGCCTTGCACGTTGACGTCTGACCGCACCGTGTAGGCGGCGTTGAAGTCACCCTGCGCCATGCCCTGGGTGGTCACCGTGGCGCCGTCCCCGCGCGCGCAAACGGCGGTGAACCTGATCACGGTAGGAGATTCTCGGTTGATGGTGCGCTTGCACGCGCCGGTGTTGAAGTGACGGCCCAAGGCTGAGAACTGAGATTCGGTCTGAGTATCCACGCAGACGGTCAGTCCGCCCAGGCGTCCCGGCTTGCCGTCGCGCATCAACGATTCTCGCCAGAACCCGGCCTTGCGCACGGGCGCGGAGGCCGCCTCGGTCTTGGGCTTCAGTCGGTCACATGCGGAGATCAGGGTGACCGCAGTCAACAGACCCACTCGCAATAGGACTGCCAAACGCATTAAGATCGCGTACTCCTCACGCATCCCGTGATCACACGTTGTTAGTCTAGCCTGTGTCTTTCAACTCTGAAACAGTCGCGACGTCGCCGGAACCAGCGGCCCGCGCGGCTAGGGGACATTCGATGACCAAAGTGACTGAAAATGAGCAGACACGCCGATTTGAAATGACGGAGGACGGGCACATGGTGTTCGCCGATTTCCACCGCGCCGGCGGAAAGCTCTTCATAGATCATGTCGAGGCGCCTGACGCCCTGCGCGGGACGGGCGCGGCGGGCCGCTTCATGGAGGGGCTCGTGGCGCTCGCGCGGGCGTCGGGTGAGCCGATTGTGCCGATCTGCAGCTACGCCGCGGCCTGGATCGCACGGCATCCGCAATAGGGGTGGCGGAGCCCCCATGACCGACAGTGTCGCGCCGGACGCGGCGATCGTTACCCGGCGTCTCGATCTCCCCGAGGCCAGCATCGCCGTTTGGGATCGCGCCGGGACCGGTGCGCCGATCATTCTGGTGCACGGCAACAGCTGTTCCAAGGATGCCTTCGCGCCGCTGTTCGCGGCCAGAGCGCTGGCTGGACGTCGCCTGATCGCCCTTGATCTGCCGGGCTGCGGCGAATCCTCCGACGCGCATTCACCGGCCGACGTCTATACCTTGCCCGGGCTGGCCGATGTCGTCGCCGGTGTCTGCGCGCGGATGGCGATCCTGTCGCCGATTGTGGTCGGCTGGTCCCTGGGCGGCCATGTCGCCATCGAGGCGCTGAACCGGGGCGCGAACTTCCGGGGGCTGGTTCTGACCGGCACGCCGCCCTGTGGACCCGATCCGGCCGAGATCGCAGCGACGTTCCTGCCGGTTCCGGGCGCCGAGGTGATGTCCGATCCCGCGCCGACTGTGGAGGCGCTTGAACGCTACGTCGACCAGATCTTCGCGCCGTCGAAGCCCAGCGAGGCCTTGCGCCGAGCCGCCACGCGGGCCGACGGCCGCATGCGCGCCCGAATCTTCGAACACATCTTCAGCAATCCGGACGCCACGCCGCAGCGCCAGACGGTGGCGCGCTGGCCAGGGCCGACCTTGGTCCTGCAGGGCCGCGGCGAGCCGTTCTTCGACCCTCATGGGCTGGAGACCCTCGCATGGGGCCAGCTATGGCGAGGCGCTTGCCAGTGGATCGACGGCGCCGGGCACGCGCCGTTCTACTCCCATCCCGACGACTATGCGCGGACCCTCGCCGCGTTCGCCGCGGATCTGGCCGGCGACTGAGATCGCGCGCTTCAGCGGGATTCAGGCTTCCGAACGCCGGCTATTCCAACAATCGCGCGCGGATCGCGTCGCGCCGCGTGGGTGAGACGCCGATGTGGTCAGCGAGATAGGCGTCTGTCGCGCCGTGGGCGGACTCGACGGCGTCGAAGGCCGCGTTGAGCCAGTCGACATCGGCCGCCAGCATCGCGCTGATCAGCGCCGGACTCACGGGGTGACCGTGCTCGGCCTCGAAACGCGCGCTCATCTCTGCGATGCGCAGATCGGCGCGATTGTGCCGATTGGTGGCCAGGTAATCCTCGACGATGGCCTCGCGCGGCGCGCCCAGCACGTGCAGAGTCAGGGCGCAGAGAAAGCCGGTGCGGTCCTTGCCGGCATGGCAGTTGATCAGCACGGGGCCGTCGATCTCGGCGAGTGCGGCGAAATAGTCGCGATAAACCGCCAAGTAGAAGGGATCGAACGGATAGCCGCGATAGCCGATGGTCATCTGCGCCTTCACCCGCTCTGGCGTCGCATCGGGCTCGGCGAGGAAGGTCAGGTGCGGCGCGACCGCCATGTCGGCCGGCCCGCCGTGTTCGATCAGCCGGGCCCGCGACGGCGATGGGCGTCTGGCGATATCGCGCGCGCGCTCGGGAGGCCGGCGAAGATCTACCAGAAGGGCGAAGTCCAGATCGGCAATCCGGCGCAGATCCTCATCGGTGGCCTCGGCGTGATGGCCCGAACGATACAGCCGTCCGCGTCGCACTCGCCGCCCGTCGGCCGCCGCGCAGCCGCCGAAATCGCGAAAATTGATGACGCCGTCGAGCTCAGGTGTGGTCATGGGTGAAAGGCTCCTTGGCCTGTCTATTGGACGGCTTGCGTGACAAATCAACGACGGGGTCGGGCTCCAGCGCCTTCGTGAAACCCCGGTTGACCGGCGAGCGCCCATGGCCGATGGCGTGACACAGACGCGCAAAAACCATTCCAGAGAGGAAATCCCCATGAAACTCGACAGCTCGATCGCCGCCATCGTCACCGGCGGCGCCTCCGGCCTCGGCGCGGCCACGGCCTCGGCCCTGCGTGAAAAGGGCGTGAAGGTCGCGATCTTCGATCTCAACCCCGAAACGGGCGCCAAAAAGGCCGCCGACATCGGCGCCCTCTTCTGCGAGGTGAACGTGATGGACGAGGCCTCCGTGGACGCCGGCTTCGCCAAGGCTCGCGCGGCCCACGGCCAGGAGCGCGTGTTGATCAATTGCGCCGGCGGCGGGCGCGGCGGCAAGACCGTCGGCTATGACAAGCAAGCCGGCGCCTACAAGGCCTTCGCGGTCAGCGACTTCGAGTGGGTGATCGGCCTCAACCTGATCGGCACCTTCCGCTGCATCTCCAAGAGCGCGCTCGGCATGACATCCCTGGAGCCCCTGGAGGACGGCGAGCGCGGCGCCATCGTCAACACCGGCTCGGTGGCCGCCGAGGATGGCCAGATCGGCCAGGTCGCCTATTCCGCCGCCAAGGCCGGCATCAAGGGCATGACGTTGACCATCGCCCGCGACCTCTCCAGCGAGGGCATTCGGGTCAACACCATCCTGCCGGGCATCATGGCGACGCCGCCGATGCTCAACGTGCGCAATCGTGCGCCGGCGATCTTCGAGGGTCTGTCGGCCTCGGTGCCATTCCCCAAGCGGCTGGGTCACCCCTCCGAGTACGCCGACCTGGCGCTGACCATGCTGCGCAACAGCTATTTCAATGGCGAGACGGTTCGTCTGGACGGCGCCATCCGCATGCCGCCGAAGTAAGCGACCGGCCGCGGCGGGCCGACGCCTCGGTCCTCCGCCATCGACGGCTTTTGCTTGCCGGGCGCTCCGCCGCTTCGCTAGGGTGCCCCCGCGCCGGCGAAGAAGGGGGCGCGCGTCGATGAACGAGATCTTCATCTCCTACGCCCGTTCGACGGAGCCTCAGGCCCAACGGATCGCCGAGGCGCTCCGCGCGCTCGGCTACGGCGTTTGGCGGGATGACGAGTTGCCGGCGCATCGCGCCTACACCGAAGTGATCGAGGAGCGATTGAAGGCGGCTAAGGCGGTGGTGGTGGTCTGGTCGGCCGAGGCGGCGAAATCGGAATGGGTGCAGTCGGAAGCCGACCGGGCGCGCTCCGATCGCAAACTCGTGCAGTTGACGGTCGACGGGGCGGCCCTGCCAATGCCGTTTGACCGGATCCAATGCGCAGATCTGGTGAACTGGGCCGGGGATATTGACCATCCAGGCTGGCGCAAGGTCGCCGCAAGCGTCGCCGAGTTGGCGGGTGGGACCGTGCTCGCGGACCGACCGGCCGCCGCCGCCCCGCCGCCGATGCCGACCAAGCCGTCGATCGCGGTGATGCCGCTCGCCAATCTCTCCGGCGACGCCGATCAGGACTATTTCGCCGACGGGATGATGGAGGAGATCGTCAACGCGCTCTCGCGGTTCAAGTCGATCTTCGTGATCGCGAGCGGCTCGACGATGACCTTCAAGGGCAAGGCCACACCGCCGGCGGAGGTGTCGAGACAGCTGGGCGTGCGCTACCTGCTCGAGGGCAGCGTCCGCCGGTCGGTCGGCCGGGTGCGGATTGCGGTCAGGCTGATCGAGGCCGCGGATGGCGCGCAGATCTGGGGCGACCATTTCGACGATACGCTGGAGGACGTGTTCGCGTTGCAGGACAGGATCGCCCTGGCTGTGGCCGGGGTGATCGAGCCGGCCGTGGAGGCCGCGGAAATCCGCCGCGCGCTGCGCCGGCCGACCGAGAACCTCGACGCGCTCGATCTCACCCTTCGCGGGATATCGTTACTGCGCACATTCAGCCGGGAAGGTGTCGGCCAGGCTCTGGACGTGTTCGAGCGCGCCGTGGGGCTGGACCCAGGTTACGCTTTGCCGCTTGCCTGTTCAGCCCAATGCTTGGCGTTGGGGGTCATAAACGGATGGTCCCCGGCCCCCAGGGCGGATCGGCTGCGCAGCTTGGATCTGGCCGGTCGCGCCCTTCGCCAAGCCGCTGACGACGCCTTCATTCTATTCGTTGTCGGGGAGACCCAGGCCCTGCATGGCGAGAACCTGGAAAACGCGCTGGCTTTGGCGGACCGTGCGCGTCAGCTCAACCCGGGAATGTCGGCCGCCTGGTTCAGCAGCGGCTGGATGCGGGCTGTGATCGGCGAGGTCGAGACGAGCGAACAGCACCTGACCATGTCGATGCGGCTGGACCCGTTGTCGCCAAACCGGGCGTTCCAACTGAGCTGGCTGGGGGTCGTGCGCTTTGCCCAGGGTCGGATCCCCGAGGCGCTCGCCTTGTTCAAGGAGTCGGCACAGCTCGCGCCGGCCTATCCGATCAATCATGGGATGCTGCCGGCCTGTTACGGTCAACTTGGCCAGATGGCTGACGCTCGGCAATCGATTAAGAATAGGGAAGGGCTGACTCTTCCGGGGTTCGCGGCGTTCGCCCAATGGGCGTTCCGTGACCCGGACCATCGCCAGCTCTACCTGGATGGTATCGCCCTGGCCGAGGGCGGCGGATGAGCGATGTCTTCATCTCCTACGCCCGCTCGACTGAGGCGCAGGCGAAGCAGATCACCGAGGCGCTGCGCGCGCTTGGCTATGACGTCTGGCGGGACGACGAACTTCCCGCCCATCGCACCTACGCCGACGTGATCGAGGAACGGTTGAAGGCGGCCAGAGCCGTGGTCGTGCTGTGGTCGGCTGACGCGGCGCGTTCGCAGTGGGTGCGATCAGAGGCGAACCGGGCGCGGGACGAGGCCAAGCTGGTGCAGTTGCGGCTCGATCCCACCGCGCTGCCCATGCCCTTCGATCAGATTCAGTGCGCGGACCTGGCGAACTGGGCGGGGGAGGCCGACCACGCCGGCTGGCGCAAGATCGTGGCCAGTATCGCCGGCCTGATGGGTGCGAGCGCGCCCACGCCAGCGGCGCTGTCCACCGCGCCGGCTGCCACGGCCCCGCCGGACAAGCCCTCCATCGCTGTCCTGCCGTTCACCAATATCACTGGGGGAAAGGACGAGGACTATTTCGCCGACGGCATGGTCGATGAGATCGTCACCGCCCTTTCGCGCTTTCCTGCGCTGTTTGTCATCGCCAGCGGATCGAGCCTCGCCTATCGGGACGATGCGCGCGGGCCGAGCGACATCGCCCGGGAGCTCGGGGTTCGCTACATACTCGACGGCAGCGTTCGCCGATCAGGGCCGCGCGTGCGCATCTCGGTCAAGCTGGCCGACGCGATCGAAGGCGCTCAGGTCTGGGCCGAACGGTTTGATGGCGAGATGGAGGATGTCTTCGCCCTGCAGGACGCGGTGGCCGAAGCCGTCGCCGGCCAGCTGGCGCCCGCCATCCACGCCGCCGACACCCGCCGCGCCCGTGAACGCCCAACCTCCGATCTGACCGCCTATGATCTCTATCTTCGGGCGTTGCATCGGGAACTGGATTTCAGTCCCGAGGCCATTCACGACACCATCGCCTTGCTCGACCAGGCGCTGGAACGCGATCCTGACTTTGCCCGCGCCCTGGCGTTCGCCGCGCTGATGCACTCGATCCCGGAGCTCCTCGGGACGAGCGCGACGCCGGAGGAGTCCTATCGGCTCGCCCTGGAGCTTGGCCGCCGCGCCATGAGCACGGGCTCCGATGACGACCAGGTCGTTGGCATCGTCTCTCACGTGCTGCTCTGGGCCGGGGAGGATATCAAGGCCGCCGACACGCTAGCCGAGCGCGCCATCGCGCTCAATCCGCGCTCGTCATTCGTCTGGTGGGTCAGCGGATCGGTCAAGCTGTTCGATGGACGCCCGGCCCTGGCAATCGAGCATTGGGCGACCCATCTTCGCCTCGATCCTCGCTCGGTCTACCAGGCCTTCATCACCGGCGGGACGGGCCTTGCCCTGGTCCTCATGGGTCGTCTCGAGGAGGCGCTCCCACGGCTGCGCGAGGCGGTCCAGCTGCTGCCGCATCACCCGTTTCACCTGATCGGCCTGACCGCCGCCTACGCCCATCTCGGCCGAGTCGACGAGGCGAAGGCTCCGCTGAGCCGGCTCACGGCGAGGCAGATCGCCTATGTGTTGGGCCTTTTGCGCGATGCCGGTCACCGCGAGATCGTCCGATCGGGCCTGGCCCTGGCCGGCGCGGACGTCTGAGACCAACCAACGATACACGTGACTGTTCTCGCCTGCGCGGTTCCAACGGGGATCCACGCTCGGATCCGGAGCGCGGGCGCCCGCGTTTCGAACGGTCGGCGCCGGCGGCCTATGGTCAGAGGAACCACCAGCTCGCGCTACGACGTCCGTCTAGGCCGGACGGCCACCTTTCCCTTGCCCCGCGCCCTTTGACCTCGCTACGGTTCTGATCACGACCGCAGGTGGGGGTCGCGATCGCATGTCACAGGTTTTTATCTCCTACGCCCGCTCGACGGAGGCCCAGGCGAAGCAGATCGCCGAGGCGCTGCGCGCGCTAGGCTATGACGTGTGGCGCGACGATCAAATTCCGGCGCACGAGGCTTTCGGCCGCTTTATCGAGGAGCGGCTGGCGGCGGCCAGGGTGGTGTTGGTGCTCTGGTCGGCCGATGCGGCCCAGTCGGAATGGGTGCGCTCGGAAGCGAGCCGCGCCCGCGCCATGGGCAAGCTGGTGCAGCTGACCCTGGACAAATCTTCCTTGCCGATGCCGTTCGACCAGATTCAGTTCGCGGACCTCTCGGGGTGGAGCGGCGAGGATGCGCACCCTGGCTGGCGCAAGGTCGCGGCCAGCGTCGCCGAGCTGGTGGGCCCGGCGAGCGGCGGCCTGTCGGACCGTCCTTCCGAGAAGACGGCGGCCCCGGCGTTGCCGGATAGGCCTTCCATCGCCGTCCTGCCCTTCACCGACATGACCGGCGCTCGCGACCAGGACTACTTCGCCGACGGCATGGTCGAGGAGATCGTCACGGCCCTTTCGCGGTTTCCAACCCTGTTCGTCATCGCCGCCGGCTCGAGCCTCAGCTACCGCGACACCAGCCGCACCCTGCCGCAGATCGCCCATGAACTGGGCGTGCGCTATCTGGTCGAAGGCAGCGTGCGAAAGGCGGGCGAGCGGGTGCGGATCACCGTGAAAGTGACCGACGCGTCGGCGGCGACGCCGACGCCGCTCTGGACCGAGCGCTTCGACGGCACACTGGAGGACGTCTTCGAACTGCAGGATTCGGTCGCCAACGCCGTCGCCGCCCAGGTGGCCCCGACGGTGGAGGCCGCCGAGCTCAGACGCGCCGACGCCCGGCCCACCGCCGATCTCAGCGCCTACGATCTCTACCTGCGGGCGCGGCATCTATTTCAGGCCTGGGACAGGGAGCCGGTTCTCGCGGCCATCGACCTGCTCAATCAAGCCGTCGAGAGGGACCCGCACTACGCGCTGGCCTGGGGCCTGTGCAGCTATCTCCACAGCCTGCTGGCCATCAACATATGGAGCGACGACATCGCCCGGTCCTACCGTTTGGCGCGCGAGGCGGGCGATCACGCCTTGGCCGCCGACGGGAATGACGCCGAGGTGCTGGCCTGGGTCGCCGCGGGTCGGGTCCAGTCAGATGTCGACCCCGGGATGATGGACTCGTTGCTCGAACGATCGATCCGGCTCAACCCGGGACTCTCCCTGGCCTGGTGGGGCAGCGGCTGGGGCAAGCTCTACGGCGGCGATCCGACCTTGGCGGCTGAGCGTCTGGAGACCTCGCTGCGCATTGACCCCAAGTCGGGGTTCCGACCCACGACTGTCGCCGGCCTCGGCTTCGCCGCGTTCATGAATCATCGGTTCGAAGACGCGGCGCGTCTGCTGAGCGAGGCGGCCGAATCCCGCCCCTCCATTCAGTGGTGGACCCTGTCCACCGCCGCCGCGGCCCACGCCCATCTGGGGCGGACGGCGGAAGCCCGCCAGATCCTGGGACGCATGCCGCCCGTCAGCGCGGAGCGGAACCAAGCCCTGCTGGGCCTGTTTCACGATCCGGACAACCGGGAGCTCCTGCGCACCGGCCTGATCCTGGCGGGCGCCGATGTCTGAGATCTTCATCTCCTATGCGCGGTCTACAGAAGCTCAGGCGCATCGGATCGCCGAGGCTCTCCGCGCGCTGGGCTATGAGGTGTGGCGGGACGATCTGATCCCCGCCCACGAAGCCTTTGGTCGTTTCATCGAGGAACGGCTGGCGGCGGCCAGGGTCGTGCTGGTGCTGTGGTCCGCCGAGGGGGCGCAGTCGGAATGGGTGCGCTCGGAAGCCAGTCGCGCCCGCACCATGGGCAAGCTTGTGCAGCTGACCCTCGACGGCTCGCCGCTTCCGATGCCGTTCGACCAGATTCAGTGCGCGGACCTGGCAAGTTGGAGCGGCGAGGTCGACGCGCCGGGCTGGCGCAAGGTGGTCGACAGCATCGCCGCGGTGCTGGGCCGCGGGACCGCGGCCGGCGACGCCGGCGGTCGGGCCGACACAAGCGCCCGCCCGCCGGTCCCCGCCACTAAACCCTCGATCGCCGTGCTGCCGTTCGCCAACCGATCGGGCGACTTGGAACAGGACTATTTCGCCGACGGCATGGTCGAGGAGATTGTCCAGGCCCTGTCACGCTTCAAGACCCTGTTCGTCATCGCCAGCGGCTCAAGTCTGTCGCTGAAGGGCAAGGGCGTCACGCCGCAAGAGGCGGCGCGGACGCTCGGCGTGCGCTATGTGCTGGAAGGCAGCGTGCGCAAGGCCGGGGGGCGGGTGCGGATCACCGCCGAACTGATCGACGCCGTCGACGGCATGCAGATCTGGGCCGATCGTTTCGACGACACCTTGGAGGACGTGTTCGAGCTGCAGGATAAGGTGGCGCTCAGCGTCGCGGCGGCCATCGAACCCAGCGTGCGCGCCGCCGAGGTGCGGCGCACGATGCGTCAGCCGACGGAGAACATGAACGCCTATGAGCTCTATCTGCGCGGCCACTACCAGCTGTTCCTGGGCTCGGCCGAGTCCACATCGTCGGCCGCCGAATATTTCGATCGCGCCATAGAGCTCGATCCCGAGTTCGCGCTGGCGCTCGGGTTTTCCGCCATGGCGCACGCCTGGCTCAACCAGGTTGGATCGGTGAATGAGGCGGAAACCCAGCGTCGCCGCGCGATAGATCTGGCCCAGCGCGCGGTGCGAGCCGGGGACGATGACGCGGTGGCTCTGACCCTCGCCGCAGCGGCGCTCCTTTGGGTCGGCGAGGGACGCGCGATCGCCGCTCCGCTGATCGAACGGGCCATGACCCTGAACCCGGGGTCGTTTCTCGTCTGGCACTGGCGATGCCTGTTGCGCCTGATGGCGGGTGATGGCGTAGGAGCGGTCGAGGACGAGGAGATGAGCATGCGCCTGGATCCGCTCTCGCCGCTGCGCGGCTGGCAACTCGGGAACCTCGGCATGGCCCTGCTGATCCAGCGTCGCTTCTCCGACGCCATCTCGCCGCTCACCCAGGCCGCGCAGCTGACGCCGCACTATGACGTGGCGCACGTCTGGCTCGCCGCCTGCCAGGCCCACCTGGGCCAAACGCAGGCCGCCCGCGAGTCGCTCGCCCGGGCGCGGTCGCTCGCCCGCCGACCGCTTCCCGATCTCGCGGCGATGTGGTTCCAGCCTGACGACGCCCGGATGATCACCGAAGGGCTCGCTCTGGCCGAGGCCGGCGCATGAGCGAGATTTTCATCTCCTACGCGAGGCCCACGGAGGCTGAGGCAAAGCGGATTACCGAGGCGCTGCGGACGCTCGGTTATGATGTCTGGCGGGATGATGAACTGCCGGCGCATCGGGCCTATTCCGAGGTGCTTGAGGAGCGGCTGCGAGCGGCCAAGGCGGTTGTCGTCGTCTGGTCCGCCGATGCGGCCAAGTCGCAATGGGTGCGGGCCGAGGCCGACGTCGCCCGCGAAGCGGGCACCCTGGTGCAACTGAAGATCGACGGCTCGACCCCGCCGCTCCCGTTCAACCAGATCCAGTGCGCGGACCTTAGCGGCTGGACCGGGGAGGCGGATGCCCCGGGCTGGCGCAAGGTCGTGGCCAGCATCGAGGATCTAGCGCGCGGCGGCGCCTCGGCGCCCGTCGCGTCGATCGCCGCGAGCCCGCCGGCCCTGCCTCTGCCGGACAAGCCCTCTATCGCCGTCCTGCCCTTCGCCAATCTCTCCGGCGATCCGGAGCAGGAGTATTTCGCCGACGGCATGGTGGCCGAGATCACCGGCGCCCTGTCGCGGTTCAAGTCGCTGTTCGTAATCGCCAGCAGCTCGGCCCTGACCCTGAAGGGCAAGGGCCTGGGCGCCCAGGAAGCCGCCCGGCAACTGGGCGTGCGCTTCGTGCTCGAGGGCAGCGTGCGCAAGTCGGGCAAACGGGTGCGCATCGCTGTCCAGCTAGTTGAGGGCCAGGACGGCGCGCAGATATGGACCGAGCGGTTCGACGGGGCTATCGACGACATTTTCGAGTTGCAGGACAGCGTCGCCCTGGCGGCGGCCGGCAAGATCGAGCCGACGGTCCTGGCCGCGGAAATCCGGCGCGCGTCCCGCCGCCCCACCGAGTCCGTGACCAGCTACGATCTCTACCTGCGGGCTTTTCCCCTAAGCGTGACGAACGAGGCCAACCAGACGTTGCGTGCCCTCGACCTGCTGCAAAAAGCGATCGACCTGGACCCGGCCTATGGCGCAGCCCTTGCGCTCGCCGCCCTATTGCACAGCATCATGGTTCTCGTTGGCTCGCCGAGCGACACGGAAGCGCACAAACGCCAAGCTGTCGACCTGGCTCGACGCGCGTTGGCGGTGTCCGCCGACGACGCGCACACCCTGGCCTTCTGCGCAACCGCGCTGTCCCGGCAGGGCAGCGATCTGTCGGCGTCGCTCGCCCTGGCTGACAGATCCATCCAGCTCAACCCCGGCTCATACTACGTCTGGATGCACAGCGGCCTCCTCAGAGTCAGGGCGGGCGAACACGAACTGGGCTTGAGCCACCTCGATACGGCTATGCGCCTTGATCCCTTATCCTCATTGCGGCCCACCACGCTAACTTTTCGTGGGATCGCCTTGATGGGATTGCACCGGCTTGCCGAGTCTGCAGTGTGTCTGACCGAGTCGACACAGCTATTGCCCTATTCCGCCAGGGCCTGGGCGTTTCTGGCGTCCTGCCGCGGCCATCTGCGGCAGGCGGCGGAGGCGGGCGAGGCCTTGGCGCGTGTGAAGGCGCTCACGAACGCGCCGCTCGCCGATTTGGCCAATGACTCGTATCAAAGACCCGCGGATCGGGCCCTGTTCCTGGAGGGCCTCGCCCTGGCCGAGGCTGGCGGATGAGCGAGATCTTCATCTCCTACGCCCGCTCGACGGAAGCCCAGGCGCATCGGATCGCCGAGGCGCTGCGGTCGCTCGGGTACGGGGTGTGGCGTGACGACGAACTGCCAGCGCACCGGGCTTATTCCGAGGTGATTGAGGAGAGGCTCAGAGGCGCCAGGGCGGTCGTCGTGGTCTGGTCGGCCGACGCTGTGAAATCCGAGTGGGTGCAGTCGGAGGCGGACCGGGCGCGGGGCGATCGCAAGCTGGTGCAACTCACCGTGGACGGGGCGGCTTTGCCCATGCCGTTCGATCGCATTCAATGCGCTGACCTGGCGGGGTGGGCGGGGGACACGGACGCCGCCGGCTGGCGCAAGGTGGTTGCGAGCGTTGTCGAACTCCTCGGTGAGTCGACGCCGGCGTCCGAAGCGGCGACACGCCCGGCGCTCGCCCTTCCCAGCAAGCCCTCGATCGCGGTGCTGCCGTTCGCCAACCTCTCCGGGGATCCGGAGCAGGAGTATTTCGCCGACGGGATGGTGGAGGAGATCACCACCGTCCTCTCGCGCTTCAGATCCCTCTTTGTGATCGGCAGCGCCTCGGGGCTGTCGTTCAAGGGCAGGACCGTCGCCCCGCAAGAGGCCGCCCGGCAACTCGGCGTGCGTTATGTGCTGGAGGGCAGCGTGCGCAAGGGCGGCGGCCGGGTGCGGATCGCCGTCAAGCTGATCGACGGCGCCGATGGCGCGCAGATCTGGGCCGACCGGTTTGAGGACACCCTGGAGGACGTCTTCGCCCTGCAGGATCGCGTGGCTTTAAGCGTCGCCGGCGTGATCGAGCCGGCGGTGCGCGAGGCCGAAACGCGACGGGTCGCCGCCCGCCCTACCGCGGATCTCGACGCTTACGAGCTCTATCTGCGCGCTCTGACGCTCCATCGCTCGCATGCGGCGCGCGATGTCCGCGCCGCGCTAGGCCTGCTCCACAGCGCCATTGATCTCGATCTGGCCTATGTCCCGGCCATGGCCCTGGCCGCCTATTGCCACGCCGTCATCTCGGTGTACGGCTGGTCGGAAGGGGCGGAGGATCACATCGGCGCCGCCAGGGCTCTCGTCGAGCGCGCCCAGGACCTCGCCCGCGACGATGCCGAATCCCTCACCTTTTTGGCTGCCGCAAGCATCCTCATCGGCGGAGATACGGCCCGCTTCGCGGCCCGCGCCCTGGACTTGAATCCCGGCCTGTCGCGAGCCTGGATGATGCAAGGCGCTCTCCAGAACCTCAATAACACTCCGCCCGAAGAGGCCAGGGCGAACCTGCGCGCCGCGCTGCGGCTGGACCCGCTTTCCCCGGACGAGGGGTTTATTGTCAACGCCCTGGGTCTTTCGCACTTCAGGACCAAGGACTACGCCGAGGCCGCGGCGCTTATAAAGCAGTCCATTGGCATCAGATCGCAATGGCCGCTGTCGCGCGCATTGCTCGCCGCGACCTACGGCCACATGGGCGAACTGTCCGCCGCGCGTGCCGAGATCGCGGCTTTCAGGGCGCTTACGAGCACGGATGTGCGAACGGTGGGTTCGATCTGGCCGGACCGACAGCTGTGTAAACAGGTGCAGGACGGCATCGCCATCGCCCTGGCGGCGGGCGGCGAGGCATGAGCGAGATCTTCATCTCCTACGCCCGCTCGACGGAGACCCAGGCGAAGCGGATTACCGAGGCGCTGCGGGCGCTCGGATATGATGTCTGGCGCGACGACGAGTTGCCGGCGCATCGGGCCTATTCCGAGGTGCTTGAGGAAAGGCTGCGAGCGGCCAAGGCGGTGGTGGTCGTCTGGTCCGCCGATGCGGCCAAGTCGCAGTGGGTGCGGGCGGAGGCGGATGTCGCCCGTGAAGCCGGAACCCTGGTGCAGTTGAAGATCGACGGCTCGACCCCGCCTTTGCCGTTCAACCAGATCCAGTGCGCGGATTTGAGCGCCTGGAACGGAGACGCCGAGGCGCCGGGCTGGCGCAAGCTCGTGGCCAGCATCGAGGAGCTCGCGCGTGGCGGAGGCTCCGCGGCCGTCGCGCCGCCGGCCGCGAGCACGCCGGTCCTGCCTCTGCCGGACAAGCCCTCCATCGCCGTCCTGCCGTTCGCCAATCTCTCCGGCGATCCGGAGCAGGAGTATTTCGCCGACGGCATGGTGGCCGAGATCACCGGCGCCCTGTCGCGGTTCAAGTCGCTGTTCGTCATCGCCAGCAGTTCGGCCCTGACCCTGAAGGGCAAGGGCCTGGGCGCCCAGGAAGCCGCACGACAACTGGGCGTGCGCTTCGTGCTCGAGGGCAGCGTGCGCAAGGCGGGCAATCGGGTGCGCATCGCGGTTCAGCTGGTCGAGGCCCAGGATGGCTCGCAGATCTGGGCCGAGCGGTTCGACGGGTCCGTCGACGACATTTTCGAGTTGCAGGACAGCGTCGCCCTCGCGGTGGCCGGCACGATCGAGCCGACGGTTCTGGCCTCGGAAATCCGGCGCGCGTCGCGCCGACCCACGGAGTCCATAAGCAGCTACGATCTCTACTTGCGTGCCTTCCCCCTTGGTGTGACGACCGAGGTCAGCGAAACCATGCGCGCGCTCGACCTGCTGCACAAGGCTATCGACCTGGACCCGGCTTATGGAGCGGCCCTCGCACTCGCCGCCCTCCTGCACAGCATCATGGCCGTGATCGGCTTGCCGGGCGAGGCCGAGGCGCACGGTCGCCAGGCTGTCGCCCTGGCCCAACGCGCGCTGGCGGTGTCGGCCGACGACGCGCAGATCCTGGCCCTTTGCGCAACGGCCCTGTCCCGGCAAGGCGGCGACCTCTCGGCGGCGCTCGCGCTGGCCGAGCGATCGATCGAACTCAACCCCGGTTCATACTACGGCTGGCTGCACAGTGGATTCCTCAGGGTCAGGGTGGGCGAACACGAGCTGGGCCTGAGCCGGCTCGATACGGCTCTGCGCCTTGATCCCCTTTCCCCTTTGCGACCGACGACGCTGACGTTTCGCGGCACGGCCTTGCTTGCGTTGCGTCGGTATGGCGAGGCCGCGGCATCTCTCACCGAGGCGGCGCAGCTCATGCCCTACGCGTTCAGGGCCTGGGCTTTCCTGGCGTCCTGCCGCGGGTATCTCGGCCACGGCGCAGCCGCGAGCGAGGCCTTGGCGCGGTTCAAGGCGCTTACGCCCAGGCCGCTCGGGGACCTGATCAAGGATTACTATTATAGACCCGAGGATCAGGCCCTATTTCTTGAGGGCATAGCCCTCGCCGAGGGTGGCGGATGAGCGAGATCTTCATCTCCTACGCCCGCTCGACTGAGCTCCACGCCAAACGGATCGCCGAGGCGCTCAAGACGCTTGGCTACGGCGTGTGGCGAGATGACGAGCTGCCGGCGCATCGCGCCTATTCCGATGTGCTTGAAGAGCGGCTGAAGGCGGCCAAGGCCGTCGTGGTGCTCTGGTCGGCCGAGGCGGCGAAGTCGGAGTGGGTCCGCTCGGAGGCCGACCGGGCGCGATCGGACCGCAAACTCGTGCAGCTCACTTTGGACGGCTCGGCCCTGCCGATGCCCTTCGACCAGATCCAGTGCGCCGACCTGGCCGGCTGGGCCGGAGACGCGAACGCCGCCGGCTGGCGCAAGGTGGTGGCGAGCGTCGCCGAACTCGTGGGCAAGTCCGCGAACATGGCAGCGCCGACCCCAAGTCGCGCCGGAGCGCCGCCTGCCGGCGAGTACAAGCCCTCGAT
>Ga0075029_100000316_pt1 | contig 27315 bp, 19 predicted proteins | sample LitLauG_LLR_2013_FD_71391 | JGI IMG/M metagenome (GOLD analysis project Ga0075029, IMG submission 71391) | Freshwater sediment microbial communities from North America - Little Laurel Run_MetaG_LLR_2013 | ecosystem: Environmental > Aquatic > Freshwater > Creek > Sediment | place: USA... | reverse complement strand
TGGCAGCGTCAGTAGACATGAAGGCCTTCCTGCACCCCCTATGGGCCATAGCCGCCGCGCTCCTCCTCTTCGGAGTCCCCACAGCAGTCTATTTCGCCATGGGTAAAGACTGACGAATCGCAGCCCGCAGATGCCATTGCACCCCCTCGCAGCCCCCGGCGTCAGCCGGGGGGACAGGCCGCCAGGAATACCGCTGGCGAACGCAGGGGAAATGCCATCCGCTCACCAGGACTGGTCTATACTTTGAATGACCTCGCGCCCTCGGAGCACCCGTGCGCTTTTTCCCCTTACGCACTGGCTCTGAGTCAGGTTGGCAGCGTCAATTCCGTAAGCAATGCGGCGGTGCTAGGCTCTATCGTGACCGTGTTGTCCGATCGCTCCTCCGCAGGCCGACGGAACCCTGGTGGGCTTTCCTCTGCCCACCAGTGTTTTGCCCGTCACGGTCGGGTTCACAGTGGGGAACGGGCCCTTCGGCCTTACAATTTTCAGCCCGTTCGAAGTGACCTACAAAGGCCCAGGCCCCTACCTGGTCGCCGGCGCCAGCCAGATCAATTTCAGACTTGGCCCCCCCGCGAACCAGAAGAACATTTTTTCCTATGCCGGATTGTCGAACATCACCCTATCTTTGCCTTCCGCAACAAGCCAGCCTTTCGCCGTGTACATCGCGACTCAATGAACCTCACATCCGTGTGGGCGGGCTATCCAGCCGGCAGCCGAATTTCATCCGGCTTCTTTTCAATCACATGGCACTTCCACCCACGGGCATCCCACAAACCCTCGCGTACTCTACAACCGAAGAGTCCGTGCGCTCAGCCAGAAGGAGAGCCGGATCGACAGTAGGGGCAATTCTAGAACAAGCCTCGATGGGTCTCAAGAGCCTTGGCCGTCGCGTCGGACGTTACCGGCCCCACGCCGTTGCGGGTTGAATAAACGGACTTCCCGTCAGGCGAAGTAAAACACCTGGCTAGAGGGTACCCTTGATAAAGTTTTACGGTTCGCTTTGCAGATGGATTTCGCTGCCTTCCCGCTCAATCAGCGCGGCCAGCGCATAATGGCCGTCGGGTGAGACCGCCAGCACGCCGTCCCAGCGGATGGGCGGAAATTTCGTGGTGGTCACCGTGGTGCTGACGCCCGTAGTGGGATCCAATAGCCGTAGCTCGTCCGGATCGCCTTTGCCACTGGGCAATGGCGCGAAGTAAAGCACTTTGTCTCCGGTCAAGGCCCACGCGCCCCAAAACGCCGCGGGCAGGGATTCCAGCACGCGCTGCTCCGGACCGCCTTCTAGAGGCAATCGGAAGAGGCCCGGCGTATCGGGCCGCGAATAATACAGCCAGCGATGATCCGGCGACTCCTGCGGAGCGAAGCCGCGGTCGTGCGTGATCTGCTGCGCCTCGCCTCCGTCCAGCGATTGCTTCCAGATCTGCCAGACCCCGGTGCGATCGGAGGCAAAATAGACACTCTTGCCGTCGAAGCTGAAGCACGGCAGCACTTCATTGGACTGCTCATGCGTCAACTGCCTGGTACGCCCGCCCGCCGACGGGATCAGCAGAATATCGCTGTTGCCATTGGGCCGCGAATCAAACACCAAATACTGCCCGTCGGGCGACCAACGCGCGCTGCCCGTCACAGGACCTCCAAAATTGGTGAGCCGCGCGGGCGATTTGCCGTCCGCGTCCGTGATCCACACTTCGTCGTTGCCGGTGCGGTTGCTGCGGAACGAAATGTGCGCGCCATCGGGCGAATAGCGCGGCGTGGAGTCCAGCAAATTGCTGGCGATGATGCGCTGCGCGGGCGCTCTGCCGGTCAGATCGATACGCCAGATGTTGGAATCCAGATAACGCGACGCGTACACAATGGAGCCGTCGCGCGCGCTCACTGAAGGGAACGACGCGCCCAGCGACGCGTCGGTCAGCACCACTGGCTCGCCTCCATCGATGCGGAATCGCCACAGGCGCTGCAGACTGCTGGCGCGGCGCGAGGAAACAATCAGCGACTGTCCATCGCGCGACCACGCCAAGCCAACGATGCCGCTGTTGTCGTGCGTGACCTGCCGTGCATCGCCTCCAACGCGGGCCATGAACACTTCGCCCGCGCCCGCATCCGAACGGCGCCGGAAGGCGATGGATTTGCCGTCGGGCGATAGCGCCAGTTCGTCGTCGCCAGGGACACCCTCGACAGCCGTCGCTCCACCAGGCTGCGTCAGCGTGCGCCTCTGCCCGGAAGCGAGGTCGATTTCGACGATCCTCTGCTGCGCGCGCGGGGCCATGCGTTCGCTCGAATAAAGCTTTTTCCCGTCGCGCGACCACTCAATGCGCGGAGGCGCGGTGGAATCGGCCTCCACCGTGGCCACGCGCTGCTCGCCCGCCCCCACTACCGGGACCACCATGACGGCGAAACGGTCCGGACCGTCGTCGCGGAGAAACCCGATATGTTCGCCATCGGGAAGCCATACCGGACGTCGGTCGCGCGCCGAAGCATTGGTTAGGCGGCGCGGCGTATCGGCATCCAGGCGCTGAACGTAAATAGAAGGATCACCGCCCTCGGGCCCTCCCCAGGAAAAGGCAATGGTCTGGCCGTCCGGGGAGAACGTGGGCGTGTTCTGATAGCCCGGATACGCCGTAATCAGTCGCGAACTGGGAGCTTTGGCCGCACTGCGGCGCGTCAACAGAAATCCCGCGACCACCGCCAGCACGACCAGCGCGATGGCCAGCGGAACGGTCTTGCCGAAGCTCTTCGGCTGCGCAGGAGCCTCCGGCGCAGGCTCGGCTTCCGCGATAAAAAATTCCGGCGCGTAGCCGCCCTTGGGCAGGACGATCTGCAACTCGCCGGGTTGGCCCGCGGAGGAATAATGCGTCTCCAGTTTCGTCCGCAGACGGCGCGCCTGGACGCGCACGATGGGGTCGGCTTTGGGATCGTACCCGGCCTCCCTGTCGAACACTTCCATGCCAATGACGGATTCCTTCAGGTTGGCCGCACGTCCCGCCAGCGACTCATCGACCACGAAGCTCAGAAACCGGATCAGGCGGTCGGAGTCTTTGAAAACAGGACTGGCAATCAGCGTCGCCAGTTCCTTGCGCACCGCCTCCGTCTGAGCCTCGGGCGCAATCTGCTTGCCAACTCCATATGCCATATAAATCAATAACTTGCCTGGGTATCGATACCCTCTGCCTACCCCTTCGGACCTTCCGCGGCCCGGCTCGTCATGCCAGACTCAGGCCTAAGTCTACCAATACTAGGAGGCCTATTTGCAGCTCCGCTTGTTGATCCTCGTTACCGCGCTTACGCTCCGCGCCGGGACGATAATACCCCTGCCCGGCGACGCTATCGCTGGGACTCGTCTGTCTGATCCTTGCGCGAAGTAAAATAAAATGAGGAGCAATGCTTGAGCGACGGACGAGAAGAGCGCGAGGAACGCAAGAAGCGCCTCGAACAGGAAAAGCCGGAGGATCGGGAAGATCGCGTCAACCGCGAAGAGCCCGATGAGTGGCAGCCGGAGCGCGTAGACTCCTAGCGGCCCGTTGGCAAACCCAGCCGGAACTGCTTCACGGCTTTCTCCACCAGGCGGCGGAGCTCTTTGATCGGTTCCGGATTGTCATCCACCTGGAGGCGCAGCACAACGTCGTTGTGCAGCCACACGCCTCCGTCTTTCTTCACAATCAGGATGGCCGCCGACTGCATGCCGCGCTTGTCTCCACCCGCCTTCTGCCCCGCGTCGAGCGCGGCGAGAAGACGCAGCGAGAGGTGCCCTGTGGTGTTTTCAAACGCCTCCACCATGCCATTCACCACGCCCTCGCCTGCAAGAATATTTCCCTGCGCGGTGCAGAATTTGCCGCCTTTGTTGCCGGCCCATTCCGTCGCCTTGGGCCCGGTGAACGCGGCGTACTCGCCCTTGGTGTTCATCACAGCGAATTGGCGGCCTTGCTTCGACCATCGCGCGGGATCGGGATCGGGATCGGCATCGTGAATGAATTTCACGATCTTTTCCGGCGCGTAGCCGAGCCTCAATAGAGACAGCGCCTGAGGCCCGTAGCTGACATCCACGATGGCCTGCGTCGCCGCCACCCCGGTGCCGGCCTCCGCCCACAGCACTCCGTTGCCGACGGAAAAGACGCGCGATTGCACCGCTCCCCCGATCTCTCCCGTCGCCGGGTCGTAGCCGAGAATGGAGAAGGTGGCGACGGGGCTCCACAACTCGATGGGAATACTGCCGGTCTTGGCCGGCTGCGCGAAGGCGATGGGCGTCAAGAGCCGCAGCGCGGCGAAGATCGTGATCCAGCGTGACATGTTGTTCTCCTCATCATAATCGGTTCACGCGCGAAGAATCCGGCCGCCACCAACCGTGGCAGGCGTCCCAAAACCCAAGCTGGCGTGCTGTGGGGAGGGATGTCGCACCTTCGAAGGACGGCCTGTTTCCCGCATGCGGCGATCGGCTTCTGTCCAGGATAGGAGAGCTGCGTCCGGCTGGCTCCAATGCGCCACGGACGCCTCATTGCACCAATCGAGAAGACGCGGCATTGCCCTTTTATGCGAGCCCGCCGTCATGAAGCGGCGCATGCTGTCCTCCGAGTCCCAGGCGGTCATCGTCCAGAAAACCCAGCCGCGTTGTGACAGAAGGGCACCCTCCAGAAATCCTGGGGCTTTCTTCACCTGGCTGATCGAGCGCGACGTATGAAAGGCGAACAGCGGCAAAAACCGAATGGATCGGATTCTGAGGCGAGTCAGGCTGATGTGAACCATGGGCATGAGATGCAGGTCGGACGCCAAATGTACACAATATCTTATCTGCGGTCCGGCAAAGGAGTTAAAGGGTTCGACACGCTTCCGTGGGTAGCATTCAAGCGCGATACGATGCAATGAGACGATATGGCGCGGAGGAGAGAGTTCGATGCCAACACGGCGAGTATTTCTAGAATCATTGGCAGTTTCAGCCGTAGCACTCAGCGCGCCTGCTGATTATCCGAGCCGCAGGCCGCCGGTGGAGAAGCGCGCGTTTGTGAGCGAAGCGGTGGAAGCGAAGATCGCCGAGGTCAAGAAGTCCATGCGTGACGCCGAACTCGCCTGGCTGTTCGAGAACTGCTTCCCCAACACGCTGGACACCACGGTCCGCGCCGGCATTCTGGACGGGAAGCCGGACACGTTCGTCGTAACGGGCGACATCAACGCCATGTGGCTGCGTGATTCCACCGCGCAGGTCTGGCCGTACCTGCCGTTGGCGAAGGAAGACCGCAAATTGAAACGCGCGATCGAAGGCGTGGTGAGGCGGCAGACGCGATGCATCCTGATCGATCCGTACGCGAATGCCTTCAATTTCGGCCCGACGGGCAGTGAGTGGGCGAAGGATCGCACGGCCATGAAGCCGGAGCTTCACGAACGCAAGTGGGAAATTGACTCTCTCTGTTACCCCGTTCGATTGGCGCACGGATATTGGAAACAGACCGGGGACGCGTCCTGTTTTGACGCCGATTGGCGAAAAGCAGCGGCACTGATCGTGAGGACGTTCCGGGAACAGCAGCGGCTGAAGGACCGGGGACCGTACAAGTTCCAGCGCCTGACCACCGTGCCTGGAGATTCTCTTTCCAACGACGGCTACGGAAATCCAACGCGGCCCTGCGGCCTGATCCACTCCGGGTTTCGCCCCTCCGATGACGCCTGCCTGTTTCCGTTTCTGATTCCGTCCAACCTGTTCGCGGTCACCGCATTGAAGCAGTTGACTGAGATATTCTCCACCGAAGTGAACGATACGTCGATGGCGCGCGATTGCGCCAGCCTGGCGGAGCAAGTCAGCGAGGCGGTGTCGAAATATGCGACAGCCGAAAAACCGGCGTTCGGACGGATATGGGCGTACGAAGTGGATGGGTTCGGGAATCAGTTGTTTCAAGACGACGCCAATAACCCGAGCCTCCTTTCGCTGCCCTATCTGGGCTGCTGCGCGGCGGATGACCCGCAGTATCTGCGAACCCGCAAATTTGTGCTGAGCGACGACAACCCGTATTTCTATCGCGGTTCCGCCGCGGAAGGGCTGGGCAGCCCGCACTCCGGTTCCAACATGATCTGGCCGCTTGGCGTCATTATGCGCGCGTTGACCAGCCGGGACGCCGGGGAAATCGGTCAATCTCTGATCGCGCTGAAGCGCACCCATGCGGGCACGGGGTTCATGCACGAATCGTTCGCGAAAGACGACGCGGCGAAATTCACGCGCTCATGGTTCGCGTGGGCGAACACGCTTTTCGGCGAGCTGATTCTCGAGGTACATTCGCGGCGTCCATCTTTGCTGGCATGAGGCATAGAATGACTCGCGGCCTTGGCCACACGGAAAAGGCGTCAAATTAACTCATCGGCAATCCTCGACATAGAGGTTTGACGGCCGCTTCCTTCGCTCCCTGCGACCCACACTGGGCAAGGGATGGGAACGTCACTGAAGGAAAGGTACAGGTGGATGCACTTGCAAGATTTACGAAACGAACCCAAGAGATCCTTTGTTTGCAACAAAACGATTCCAAAACGAACCCCAGAAGGCTCCGCTGGAAGCAGGTGCCCAGTACGAAAACGGTCAAGGTATAGTCCCCCCGGGCCTACTTGCTGGCAAAATGGCCTGTCATCCTACGAGGCATGAGAGCACTCCTGATTTGCCCATCTTGCAATTTACGGCGCAACTTTGAATCGCTGGCGGGACCCCAATCGGCTCTGCGCCTGAAAAAGACGCTCGATGCCTATCCGGATGGCGATGTATTTAGAAGGATGGTTAAGGTCTGGGCTCCGGACGTCGTGTTCGTGAGCATGGAGGACGCTGAGGCAGTACGGAGCCTTGCTCAGCAGATGGACGCGGAGTTTCCGACACTCCAGAGGGTCGGCCTAAGCGAGGAGGAGACGCGCGAGACGTTCCAGTTGGCGCTTCAGACCCGCATGTCGGGGCTGATGGCGTCGCCGATTGACGAAGATCAATTCCACACGGTTCTTCGGCAGTTGGAAGCGCATCTCTCAGCCCATCCGGCGATGATGACGGGATTGGGTCAGATTCACGCCTTCGTTCCAGTGAAAGGCGGGGTGGGCGCATCCACCATTGCGGCGAATGCGGCACGGGCATTTTCGCGTGAGCCGGGGGCGAGAGTCCTCCTGGCCGACTTCGACATGTCCTCCGGACTTACCGGGTTTGCTTTCAAAACCGAACATAATTATTCCGTCAATGACGCCGGGGAGCGCCACCACGATCTGGACGAAGAGAGCTGGCAGAGGCTGATCAAAAGAGCGGACGACGTGGACCTGCTGCTGTCCGGAGCGCCGCTCATCGGGGACGGCCTTGCAGCGGCGCAGATCCCGCCCCTGCTGGATTACGCGCGCCGGGCCTACACAGTCGTGGCCGCGGATCTGTCCGACTCCTTCGATGAGCGCAGCCTCGCGGTGATGCGGGAAGCGAGTAATATTTTCCTGGTGACCACACCGGAACTGGGCGCCCTCCGTCTTGCCAAGCTGAAAGTCCTGGCGATGCGGCGGTTGGATTTTGAGGACAAGACCAAGCTGCTGCTGAACCGCGCGGGCCGGCGCATGGAATTGTCGTTGAGCGAAATTGAAGAGACCGTCGGCTTACCTGTGTATTCCACGTTCCCTTGCGAATACGCCGAGGTAAGCAAGGCAACGCGCGCAGCGGAAGCGTCCGCGAAGCTGCGGCCCAGCATCCTGCAGTTCCTCGCAAAGTTGGGCGCGGCGAAGCCGGAGAAGAAGCGCCGGTTCATCGAGCGTTTTGCGGTGGTCCCGGCCCGCTATAGCTACCGGTGAGGCGTGAATCCGCGCGAAGCCTGGGCCTCACTGCCGATTCGCGCCAAGAGACTGCAGGATCGCGCCCCAAAGTTCGCCTCGATCCAGCTTGTCGTCAACACCGTCCGAGCGCTGCCGAGTGCCCGTAAAAGCAAATCTCGGATCGAACAGCTCCACCGACGGTTGCGTTGGCGTGGTGAGTTGAAATCCCGTGGGTAGCGTAATGGGCGTCCACGGGAGAGTGCCCGGCCCGGTCAACGAACCCGCACCACTGGGCCCTCCGAAAGTCCACCCCGCGAATTGCACAAACCCTGTATTTACTCGCGCCTGCCGAGTCACTTCCGTCCCGGCAAAGCCACCCGTCCATCGACCCAGTCCAGCCATCGGCTGCCTCACCGTGCCCGGACTACCCCACAGCGTCTCGTTGGGCTTCAGCCTTTTCGTCACCACCAGTCCGCCATCGAAGAATCTCTGCGCGCCCAGCGAATGACAGGGGTCGTACAACTTGGCGACCTTCACATACTCCACCGCCAGCCCCGTTGGATCCGCGAACGCATTTGGATTCCCTAGCGCATACTGATACGGATTCACGCTCTGCGGGTCCGTCCCTGCCTCCGGATCGGGCGACAGGAACCGCCCCGTCGCGCTATCGTAATATCGCGCCCGCATGTAGTACAACCCCGTCGAGCCTTCCTGCGTCACGCCCCACTGCCCGAGCCATGTAAATGGGTTCTCAGTCACGCCGTTCTGCGTCACCGTCTCCCCATAGGGAGTCGTCCCGTAGGAGTCCGTCACCGCGCCCGCATCATTCGTCAGCAGCACCGTCGAACCATTCTCATCGAAGTGATAAAAGTGACGAGCGTTGTTCGCCGCGTCGATCCCGTATAGCAATGCACCCGCCGGGGTGTACACATAATACCGGCGGTCGCCCGACCCGTCTTGCACGATCGCCACCGTCGCCAAGCTCGTGGCGTAATTCCACACAAAGTTCCGGACTCCAGCGGCCGTGGTTTCCGAAACACGCAAGTCCGTTCCGTCGTAGACTGCCGTCGCCGAGCCGCCGATGCCCGCGTAAGACGTGAGCCTCGACGCCAGATCCCAGGTGTACGTTCTCCAGGTATCGCTTGTGACTCGTCCCATCGCGTCATACGTGAATGGAGCCACCTGATCCGCCGCATCGAAAGATAACGGCAGCGATCCCGCGGCCAGCACGGGCGATTGCGGCTGCGTCCGCGTCGCCGAGACCGTCTTCCCAGCCGCGTCCCGCTGAAGGACGATAGACGATCCTGCGTCCTCGCGAATCGACGAAACGCGCCCGTCTAAATCGTAGGTGTATTGTGTCCCCAGCCCGTTCGGCCTTTTCATCGAAGTCAGTTCTCGCGCCGCGTCATAAGTGAACGTCGTCACACCGCTCAACCAGTCGGTCACCGATGCCAGCAAACCCGCCGCATTGTACGCGTACGTCACCGTCTTGCCCGCCGCGTAGGTGATCGACGCGATCCGCCCGTCGGCGTCCCGCGTGATCACCAACCCATTGGACCCAGTGATCCCGCTCTCCGAATCGTATGTCAGCGTCATTGCCGGTCCCGTTGTCAGCCGGTTCCTAGGGCCGTAGGTGTAGTTCAGCACCGTTCCATCGGAGTACGACTCCTGCAATACGTTCCCCGCCCCATCCCGTGTGAACGACACCGCTCCCAGCGGCAATTGAATGCCGGACAGCCGGTTGCGCTTGTCGTAGCTCAGCGTAGCCGCGCGCTTCAGCGGATCGATCCGCGTCGCAAGGCGCCCCCCCGCGTCGTAGCCGAAGCCCCAGGTGCTGCCGTTAGGATCGACCACTCCGGTCAACAGCCCCGCGTCGTCATGCGTGTACGTTGCCATCAGATTTCCCGTGCTCGCGGCGGTAGGCAGGCCGCGCGAATCGAGCGTCGTCCCGAAAGTCACGCCGCTGGGATCTGCAACGGCCGTCACCCGAGTCCGCTTGTCCCTGGTGTACGTATAGCTTTCGCCCAGAGGTGTGGTCACCTTGACCAGCGAACCGATCTTGTCCAGGCCAAAGCTGATCTGCCTAGACAACGCGTCCGTAATGGAAATCGGACCATCTTCATTGTCGTAGGCTAGGGTCCATCCGTTACCCGAAGCGTCGAGCAGCGCGGAATGACGATGATGCGAATCGTATTTGAATCTGAATGTCTCGCCGGCCGGACTGGTCACAGAGTCGTTCAAACCGAGGGCGTTGTATGTATATGATGTACTCTGCCCCAGCGAGTTTGTAGTTTTAATGGTGTGCTCGTCAGTGTCATAGTCTACTGTCGAGGCTGGACCGGGCCCGTGCGCGGTGCTTTGCAGCTTCCCGTTGCTGTTGTAGGTAAACGTGGTCGTGTTCCCGTTCCCTTGCGCGGTCTGAACAACATGATCCGCATTGTCGTACGTGGTCGATTCGGTGGATCCGTCCGCGTAGGTGATCAGATTCACCCGTTTCTGGGCGTCATAGGAATAATTGGTCACATTGCCCGCCGCGTCCGTCTCTGAGGCGAGTGTCCCGTCCGCTGAATTGTAGGCGTACTTTTGCACATGCCCATCGGGATCGGCTTCCGTGAGGATTTGCCCGTGGCTGTTGTACGTGTACTTCCAGATCTTCCCGGCTTGGTTGGTCGCGGTCAGCCGGTTCCCGGAGGAATCGTACGTATAGGAAACCGAAGTCCCGTCGGCGTACTGTACCTTCGCCAAAACGTAAAACGTCAATCCTCCCGAAGCCTGCGCCAGCCAGGTGTTGGTCGTCGTGTTGCCCGCCGCATCCGTCACCGAAGCCAGATAACCGGACGCCGGATCGAACGTCGCCGCAATCTTGTTCCCCAACCGGTCCGTCACGGTGTTACGGTGTCCGTTGGCATCGTAGGTGACACGCAGTGTCTGCTTGTCCGGATCAGTGTAGGTGAGAAAATCCGAGTAGTTCTGGCTCGTATCCGTCATCACGTTACCCAGCGCATCCTGATACGCCGCCGACCCCACCGGCTTATCGTAGGTCATCGTCGCAACATTGCCGCGGCTGTCCGACTGCGTGGCGACTCGGCCGAACTGGTCCCAGGTCTGGCTCAGTGGCTTGTTCCCGAGAGGCAGCGTCGCGGCAGTCAGCAGCCCTACCTCCACGCCCGCGGTCGTGTACGCATAGTTCTCCGTCTTTCCGTTGGCGTCGGTAAACTGCGTGAGGTTGCCGCCCGCGTAGGTAAACGAAACGGAACGCCCCGTTTGATCCGCCACTTTGATCAAACTGCCATTGGAGTCGTAGGTTATGGTCAGGCTCCTCCCCAAACCGTCGCTCACCTGGCTGGTGCCGTTGCTCGGCAGGGCGATCGTCAGCGTGTTGCCATTGCGGTCCTGAATGCTGGTATTCCCGAGCGTGGTTCCCGTTCCTGAAAACGTGTAGATCAAGTTCGTTCTCGGATCCAAAAATGTATAGCTGCCGTTCGAGCCATTCAGCAGCTGATACCCGTACTGCTCTGCATACGCGAGCGTCCAGGAGCTTCCGGACTTATTGAAGACAATCGGCCGTCCGCCCATGCGTGTCACCGTCGCCTGCGTCCCGTTTAACAAGAGGAGCCACTCGAAGTTGTGCATCCAGTTGTTCCCGATGCGGGTCGCGACGCCGTTTGCCAGCCGCAAGGAGGCATAATTGAGCTCGAAGTTGAATCCGCCGCTGATCGGCCCACCTAGCGATAGAATCCTCCGCGTCGGCGTATAGAGCTCACCGGTGGCCGTGGAGATCGGATCGGCAGCCCAATCGGCGTTGGTCGCGTCCACTGTCGGAGGTATCGTCGAATACGTAAATTTGATTGGGAACGGCCCTTGGTCAGATCCAGAGACGCCGTTCTGGCCATAGATGACACCGCAATTCACAACACTGCTGGCCTGCCCGGGAAAGCTGACAGTTCCATTGAAGAAAGTTGTCGTCCCAGTGTTAAGGCTGACGAATTGAGGTCCGATTTGAGCCGCCCCGCCGGGGAGGCTGCAACTTATCGTCGCGACGTTGTAAATGCTCTTTCCTTCGACGCCAATCTGAAAGCTTGTGGAGGCTCCGGGAAAGCCGTTCACATAGAGCGGATAAGTCACGATTATGTTCCCATCCTGCCATGTCACCGTGCAGGAACTGGACAACATCGCCAGGGTCAGAACCAAAATCGCCACAAAGAGACGGAGTTTGTTCTGTTTCATCACTGCACCGTAATTAAGGCGCCCGATGGCGTCGAGGTTCCGCTATACGCGCAACCGATCGGATTGTCTCCGCTGGTCGCAGAAGTGGGAATAGCGAGATTTAGCTGGTATAACCCTGGACTGATCAATCCCGCAAAACCTACAGGCGCGTTATTTCCGCCGATGGTGCAAACCGGCAGCGTGGGCAGCGACCCGGTCTGCGTCGAAGAGCCTCCGGTAATCGTGCCGTTCGGCAACCCGAATCCCACGGCATAGGCAATAATCGTCTCGCCTTTTTTCGCAGGCGTTGATGCGCCTGGATAGAGAGTGGCCGGGCCAATCAGCGTAAAGTCCGTATGCGTGGCCGCGACATAGCCTTGAGCATTAAATGTCAGGAACGTCGGCGCGATGGTCTTCATATTCGCGGTGAAGGGTGCGCTCGACCCGGCTCCACTGGTTACCACAATGGGCACAGGTCCAGTGGTGGTATCGAGCGGGGTGAGCACATTGATCTGATCACTGGTGCAGACCGTACTTGTCGCCGCACTGCAATAAAAATAAACGTAGGCAGCCTTGCCGTTGACAGTGACGCTCACACCGCCGAGTTGGGTCGGGAGTAAGCCGCTTGCGAACGACGGCGCCGTGCTCCAAATCACGCCGCTTGCCGGAGTGGACGCCGGCACCAGTGCAGACCCTTTGATAACAATCCACGTATTCTGCGCTATATCCGGCCCTCCGGATGCCGTGGACACAGAAGTGATTTGCGCTCCGCTGGGCGAGGTTTGCACCGAACGCGATGTTAGGTTCCCCGCATTATCGTAGACATACGTGATGACGGAGCCGTTGCCATAGTCGACCTTGATGAGCCTCCCGGCGGCATCATAGGTGTAGTTGATGCTTGCGGCGGAACACAAGCATGAAACAGCGATCAGCTTGACGAGTCCGTTCATGGCTAGAGTATCTTATCATCACTTGAGCTCAGCTTTGACCTTAATTTTCACCTTAACCCTGGGAGATAACGCCACCGCGTTCGACTCCTGTACTGCGCAAAATCTTCGGGAAACTTCCTGGCGAGTTCATCTTCCTCTGTGGCGATCCGCAACTCCGACCCACCCAGGTAAAGAAGAACCGGCAGAATCAGTTTGACGCCGACTGAAATGAGGAGGCCCGTCGCCACGAGCATCGCGAGAAAAGCAAGATAGATTGGGTGACGCAGCCACGCATACGCCCCTCCGGTGACTAACGTGTTCTCAGTAGCATCCCTCGGCTCGGATCTAAGGGCCCATACAAATAAACCCGCGCCGAGCGGCGCAAGCACCAGCGCACCGGCCAATTCAAACGCGCCAGGGTGCAGCGGTCCACTCGCCATGGACCTGGTAATCGCGAGAGCCGCGAGGAACTGGAACAGAGTGCCGATGATCGCCGGCGCCGTTATCACCGTGGTCGCCGGGGCGTGCCTGCGCAGCCGCGGCAGCGCACCCACTACCGCCGCAATGGCGAACACCAGCCACGCCGCGAGATAAGCGCAATACGCAGCGATCTTCATGGGGTCGATTGTATCCCGCCGATGATCTTCCGTGGGATTGCCCGCACCGAAGGGTTACCGGAAGCCGAGGTTCATTAGGAATGCGGCTCCGAGGGCGTCTCCATCGAGCGGTGGTAGTGGAGCCTTGCGCTCTTCCGCCTTTTTGCGATCCGCCTCGATCCTTTCCTTCGATTCCTCCGCGGCGGCGGCCAACCCGTCCAGGCGCGCCTTGATGCCGATGAGTTCCTCGGCCTGCGCGAGACGGAGTTTATCCTTGCTGCCCTGGATAAACTCGATCTGGGCCTTTAGATCGGAAAAGGTCACGCCGCGCGGAACACTGAGCATATGGGCGCAGAACCGGTCGAGTTGTGCGAACGCCGCGTCAAGATCCGGAAGGGGCGGCAGGCGGGATGTCTCGCTTCTGGCGGCGGTGCGAGGAAGATCTCCCGTGGAGGTTCCCGCATCATTGAAGCTCCACATAAAGTCGCAGGACGGGCAGGCGATGTAGCTCCACATGCGGGCAATGCAGCCGTCGCGGATGCAGCCGAGCGCCGGCGCCGGGCTGAGACCGACGGCCTTTCCGCACTTCGGACAATCAACTTTGAGAGGGATCGCGGTGTGGCAGAACTCGCACGCGAGGATGGGCGTAGGGCCGGCGGAAATTGCAATCAGGACGTTCCCCAGGATTTCCGAAGGGGAGGATTGGGGCTGCCAGAGCTGCATCAGTTCCGCGTGCGGCATGCGGCGGGATTGACCTAGAGCCGGATCGTGCAGGACTACATATTTATCGTCGAGATCCGCCAGCACCGTGTAGTGGCCTGTCGAAACCTCCGCTCTGGGGCGCTGGTTGAGGATGGCGAGAATGCCCGCATCGCGGCACAGGCGCAAAACCTGGAGCGGATGGCGGGCCTGGAACGCCACGGCGCTCAGCCCCTGGCCGATGGCGTGCAGCGCCATCAGGTGCGTGGTCGACGCGATGCTGCCGAAGCGGTTTTGTTTGGCGATCAGCGGCCAGATGGCGTCCTGCGGGATGGCCTTGCCGAAGGACCGGTAGACCATGCTCAGGCAGGCCGCGCCGCAGTCCCGCCGGGTCTGCTCCTCGGATTGCTTTTCGTAGGGGATGGAACTCGATGGTGCGCTCATACTCGAATGCTTGTCATTTCCAATCTCTGTCATGGCCCAATCAAAACGGTATAACAGCCCAAAGAAACGATGCCGCCGTGAGCGGTCATGTCTCCTATGCGCGCGGCCGGGAGGCCGCCCATGAAGACCGTCAGAGAGCCCAGGGCTATCATGTCGGGCGGACCAACGCAGGTGGCCATGTCGGTGACTCGCGCGGCGGGCAAGCCGCCAATCCGCACGGTTACGCAGCAGGGCGGAAGAATCGGTCCTCCCACGTGCGGTACGACTCCGGTGACCATCGGACAGGTGTGCATATCTGTTACACGCGCGGCGGGCATTCCCATAGTGGGTTCTCCATTTTCTATATCAGGCTGCCCTTAGCGACTTCTATTGCGAGTTCCACGTAGGATCTTTGCATCCTGGCGATCCTAACCGGCTCTGTCTTTATGGAGGCGAGCGTGACGGCCAACGCGATGGACTTCGCCGCGGCAAACGGTGCGGGCAGCATGAGCGGCAAACCGGGGGGGGCAACGTTCCCGCCGCTCTGAAACACGGCCATCGCTAAGGCGCCAGCTCCCGACGGAGGGGGCGCCGCATCCGCGGGAGCTTTCGCTGCCGTCCGATTTTCCTCGGTCGGCTGCATCACCCATCGAGCAGCCACTGTCGCCGCAGCTCTATCGGGCGGCGTTAGATCGTTGCCAAACGCGTGCTGCAAGCACAAACAACCCCACCAGATTCCGTCACGAGCGGGAAGCGCGTGGGCCATGAACCGAACAGCGTCAACATATTGTTGCTTTTCGATCAGCGCGGTTACGAAGTCATACGGATTCATTCCGTCTCGGAGCAGCGGTTTTGCTTCGTCCTGCAAATCGAAATGCGCGCAAATCTCCGCGGCCATTGCTGTCTCGATCTTCATTAGCGGTCCATTGCTCATTTGCCGACTCCCTCACGAGTGTTAATTTAGTGTGATCACGGGTCCCTGCATCACGATCCCCAGGGGCGTCAAACTGATGGAACTCGTCCCGCCGGCTACCTTTATGGAAATGCTTGTGGCGGCGAGGAGAGTTAGCGTGCCAGGGCCTGCGTCGATGACGATCTGGCCGGGATTCATTTGAATCAACTGAACGGCCGGCTCGGTCCATCCGCGCATGATGTTGATCTCTTGCGCATCTCCCGTTTGCAAATCCAACCCGTTAATGGTCCTGTTCTGCGAGGGCGGCTGTCCCGGCGGTCCCGAAGTGATACGCACCCCTTGACTTCCGCGCGCATTGACTAACCCATCGGGGGCAGATCCAGTTCCAGCAAGAATCGAAATTACCGGAGACTCCGCGTCGCCTCCTTCAGAGCCTAGGGCGGTCAGGAACACCTTTGAGCCTCCAATCATGTAGTGCCCATCGGTATAGTGGGTCTCACACCCATCCCCCGCATCTCCTCCCGAGCCCGCTCCAAGGAGTTCTTTCCGCTTCACAATGGCTTGTTCCATCGCGGGACGCTGCCGGGTGGACCGGCACTTCCACTGGTATTTGAAATTGTCGCTCATATATTATCTTTTTAAGAAGAACTCTGCGTCTGGCTCTGTTGACTCGCGAAGTGGCCTTCCTCCACTGCGATGGCGACTACGGGAGTAAGGGCGGCCCCCATCACGCCTGTGATCGCCGCTGCGATTATTACCCCTACGTTTTCCCATTTCGACGAGTGCTCGACCGACGCCGCCACGTACAAGGATCTGATCATGTCGTGCGCGGTCTGACTGCCCGCCTTTAATACCGCCTGGTACGCCATAAAGGCGGTGAGAAGCGTGTCGATGGTGATTTGGAAGAGAATCGTGATGGTCGCTCGGCCATCTTCATCCGGGCAAGCGCCATACGCGATCGAATAAGCGATACAGGTCGCGCCGATGATGGCGCAGAGGGTCTTCGACGCCGCCGTTTGCTGGTTTGAATCGTAGGTGATCGTTTCGCCGCCCATATTCACCTGATACTGGCGGCCCCAATTGACCTGAGTGTTAGTGCCGATGGTGAACTGCATGTTCCCGCCCAATCCGCCGGCGCCGAAGAAATCGGAGAGAGAGGAGCATGCGGGTCCGCCGAGCATCGCGACCAGGGTCCCGGGGTTGATGCATAGCTGCAGGTTACTGCCCACGGCAATCTGGTGATTGACGCCGGTGGCGAACTGAATGTTTTCTCCGTAGACCATCGCCGAATTGAGGCCAACAACGGACTGCGGATCGGGATTTGCCCACGGCTGATATTGCGACGACATCTTAATGACCCTCCTCTTACAAGGGGCGATCGACGGTGCCTTGCCGCCAGACCGCGTCGTAACGCACTTCGCCGTTGGCGAGTACGTACGTATTCAGCACGTACAGGCGCCAACCTTGTGGGTAGATCAGATTGTATTCGTTCCGGTAATCCGTGTAGGTGGCTCCGTAGAGCGTCTTTTCGCTGTGAGTTCCCGGCCGCCAGACCGCGCTAAAAAGCTGCTGGCTGGGCCCAGGGAACGATTGAAAAATGTACAGGCGTCTACCCTGCGAATAGAGGGTACTGTACTCGCTCTCGTACGCCACCTTGTCTGCTTCCTGGAAGTCGTCCTCGGCCAGGTCGCCCGGGTGCACAACGACGTTGTAAAGCACCTCGCCGCCTTTCGTAACGTATGCCTGGAGAATGTACAGACGCCAATTCTGCAAATTGAGCGTGGCATAGCTGCTCTGGAATTGCTGAAGGGTTACTCCCGGCATCACCTGCTCCTTCAGAGAGCCCGGCCGCCACACCGCGTTGTAAAGGACCTGGCCGCTGGCGATGACGTAGGACTGAAGGATGTACAGATTCCAGCCCTGCGTGGAGAGCGTGCTCTCCTGGCTCTGGAATTGTTCGGAGCTTCCTCCCAGCAACAACGTCTCAGTCTGAACTCCCGGCCGCCAGACGGCGTTATAGCGCACGTCTCCGTTGCTCAGAACGTACGATTGAAGAATATAAAGCCGCCAACCTTGCGAAAGCAGATTGTTATAGTCGGTCAGGAATTGGTCATGGGTGACTTCGTAGTCCTGCAATTCGCCGAGATTGGTGTAGGCGGTGGTGGAGCAAGCGCCGCCGTTGGTGTTGTCGGTCGTGGGAGGAACCTGGAAGGTTTTCCCGAAGGCCGGAAGGGAGATGTTGGGCGCGCTGTCACACTGATCGACGGCTTCGTCCCAGCCATGAAACTGGTTGATGGCCGGATCTGCCGCGGACTCAAAGACCTCATGAGCAATCACGACTTGTTCCTGAGCCTGCGGGACGACTGCCCAGAACTCCGAGGTTGATAAAGAACCGTGGCATCCGCCCCCGTTTCCGCACACCGAGCCCCCTCCGGAAGCGCTGAAGCCGAGTCCAGGGAATACAATAATCAGCCGGTGGGGTCCAAAGGGTAGGATGTTTCCGCTCGCCTGGTTGTCCGCGATGATCTGGAGGACGTTCGCGAGCGTGAGGGTACAGGTTGGCGTCGAACTCTCCGAGCATACAAACGACCGGTTTGCCGTCTTCGGCGCTGCTACCGTTACGTGGTCGACGCCGTACTGTCTCGTCATCGGCTGCTGGAAAGTGGGAGCGTTCTTCCCCGACATGTACTCCGCGAGATAGGTGAGATAGGTTTGCTGAGCATCGATCTCCGCCTCCGTCCATTGGCCATAGTAGAGGGGCTGAATCGAGAAGGTTTCGAGGAACGGCCCGCCGTGATATTGAAGCGGACAAGGACTCGGCGAGCCTCCGGGGCAGGTTCCTGCCCACACCGGTTGGGCACCTGCAAAAATACTCAGGACGCCTATTAGAAAGGTCACTGACGGACGTGCAGCGTTTCGCATCTCAATTCTCCTTATTGGCCGCGCCGAAGCTTTCTCGGCGGCAACGGAGGCGAGTATGAGCGCAGTTCCTGCGAACGGGCAATAGCTGGCATCGGATTTTTAGGTAACCGTTCAGCTTGCTCGAAACATTGAATTTATCTGTGGTGGTGACCGCCCAGCCAGCGAGGGTGATACGATAATCCGGTCCGAGGCTGTTTGGATGGCCGAGCAAAACCCAAAATCGGTGGTGCGGTTTGGCGTCTTTGAGGCCAGGCTGTCGTCTGGCGAGCTCCGCAAGCACGGGTTGCTGATTCGTGTGCCTGGCCAGCCGTTCAAGATTCTGGCGATGTTGCTGGAGCGGCCAGGCGAAGTGATCACCCGCGAGGAGTTTCGCACCAGGCTGTGGTCTGCGGAAACCTTCGTCGACTTCGAGCATAGCCTCAATAGCGCAATCAAGAAGCTGAGGGAAGCACTGGGGGACTCCGCCGAAGCCCCGCGCTACATCGAGACTCTGCCCCGGCTAGGTTATCGCTTCGTCGCTCCCGTCAGTTACGGCAGCCCAGAGGCACCGGTAGGGCCAGCTCCGCTGCCTGCTTCCGCGCCATCCGTCCCAAGGGCCCGCGTTCGCCTCACTCGTCCAGTGCTCCTGGTGATTGTCGCGGTCATCCTGGCAGCGGCGGGCGGCATCTGGCTCGCGGTTAGACGCACCCCTCCGCTGATCACCGAGCAAGATTCCATCGTCCTGACAGACTTTGAAAACAGGACCGGCGATCCGGCTTTTGACGGAACGTTGAAGAAGGTTCTCGAAGTTGAAATCGGGCAGTCTCCCTACCTGAATGTCCTGCCGGACGCGACTGTTCGGCAGACGCTGGAGTACATGCGACGTCCGCCGGACGAGCCGATCACCAAGCAGGTTGGCCTCGAGATTTGCCAGCGCAACGCGAATAAGGCCATGCTGAGTGGCTCGATCGCCATGTTCGGGAACCGCTATGTGCTGACGTTGGAGGCCGTGAATTGCGCTACGGGCCGGATACTGACGGGCGCTACCGCCCAGGCGGAGAGTAAGGAGCGGGTGCTTCAGGCACTGGACGACGCTACCGCGAAGATTCGCCTAAAACTGGGCGAGTCTTTGGCCTCGATCCAGAAGTTCAGCGCGCCGATCGAGCAGGCCACGACGGCTTCGTTCGATGCTTTAAAGATGTTTGCTCTGGGAGATGATCTTCGCCGGCAAGGCAAAACCGCCGAATCCATTCCTCTCTTTAAACGGGCAAGCGAGCTCGATCCCCAGTTCACCCTCGCCTATGGGCGGCTCGGAGCGGTCTACGCGAACCTGAGCGAGAGCAGCTTGGCCAAGCAGTATCTGGAAAAAGCGTTCCAGCTGAGAGAGCGCACCAGCGAGCGGGAGCGGCTTTACCTGACAGCCCGGTATTACGAGAACGTCAGCGGAGAGAGCGGCAAGGCGATCGCCAACTACGAAATGTGGCGGAGTGCGTACCCACGCGACTGGATACCGGCCAACAATCTTGGCAACAAGTACACGGACATCGGCCAATACGAAAAAGCCATCGAAGTAGCACGGGAAGCTGTGCGATTGAATCCGAATCATGCACTTCCCTATGAAACATTAGCCAGAGCCTATAAACGTGCCACTCGCTACGCGGAATCCAAATCCATTTGCGGAGAGGCAATCGCCGAACACCTGGAACGCTGGGGCATCCACAGTATTCTTTATCAAATCGCCTTCGCCGAAGGTGATACCGCGGCGATGGAGCGCGAGGTGCAATGGGGCGTCGGCAAGCCTACTGAGCATGAAACGCTGATGGATGAAGCGTCAGCTGCCGCAACTGAAGGGAAGGTTCGCCAGTCCCGCGAACTGTGGCGACGGGCCTTCGAAGTCGCTCGGAAGAACGGATTTCCGGACAACGCCGCAGCTGCCGTTGTTTTGCAGGGAGTAATGGAAGCGGATTTCCATAATTTCAAGGAGGCGAGGGCCCTAGCCGTGGCGGCTTTGGCGCTCCCCGGCGGGAAGATTTCAGACGACGCCGCGCTGGTTCTGGCGCGCGTCGGCGACCTGACCCAGGCGGAAGCCCTGGCTGACAACCTCGTTCGGGAAGAACCGCTGGACACCCTCGTCAATGAAGTCAGCGTTCCCAAGATCCGGGCAGAGGTGGCGATCCAGCGCGGGCAACCGGCGCGTGCCGTGGATTTGCTCCGCAACTCTGCTCCGTTTGAACTCCGCGACTTCACGGTGCCCTACATCCGAGGGTCAGCGTATCTGTCGGCTCAGATGGGAACGGATGCCGCCAGGGAGTTTCAGAAGATCTTAAAAAACCAAGGCATCGTTCCGATTTCGACCTATTATCCGCTTGCGCATATCGGACTGGCACGGGCCTACGCGCTCCAGGGCGATAGAGCAGCCAGCCGGCACGAATATGAGTCCTTTTTCGCGCTGTGGAAAAATGCCGACCAGGATATTCCCATTCTCCGAGATGCCCGGAGCGAGTACACAAGACTGGCACAATAGAAACCGGCCACGATAGGGGACGCCGAGCTGCGATAGACTACCTAAGCTATGCCCCTACAGTACAAGCTGAGCCTCTATCTGATCGCCTTGGTCGGCCTCCCCCTCGCCGCGCAGAGCGCGAAGCCCGAATCGGTTGGACTCTCCGGGGAACGCCTCGCTCGCGTCCACGACGCGATGCAACGCCACATCGACGCGCATGACGTCTCCGGCTCCGTCACCGTAGTCGCGCGAAACGGGCAGGTTGTCTGGTTCGACGCGCAAGGTCTCATGGACATGGAGGCAAAGAAGCCCATGCAGAAGGACGCGACGTTCCGCGTCTTCTCCATGTCGAAGCCCATTTGCGGCGCCGCGATCCTGATGCTGCTTGAAGAAGGGAAAGTGCGTCTCAACGATCCCGTCTCAAAGTTTATTCCGGAGTTCAAAGGTTCGAAGGTTGCGGTTTCTCTGGATCGCCTCCCGAACACTCCTGCCTCGGATACGCCGAAGTATTACACCATCCCGGCCACGCGCGAAATCACCGTTCAGGATCTGCTGACGCACGTGTCCGGGCTCGCCAGCGGCGGGCCTGCCAGTGGTTACGAACTGCGGGGTTTGATTGATATGGTGGGCCACGAAACCCTGGCCGGCATGATGCCGAAACTCGCCGCGAGCCCGCTCGATTTCCAGCCAGGGTCACGTTGGTCCTACAGCGCCCTTGCTGGATTCGACACGCTCGGCCGCATTGTCGAAGTCGCGTCGGGCATGAGCTTCGATCAGTTCCTAAAACAGCGCATCTTCACGCCGCTCGGCATGAAGACCACGGCCTTTCATCCGGGTGACGAACGCTGGTCGAGCGTCGTGAGAGCCTATCACCGCTCGGAAGGCCGGTTGACCAAGACGGAAAACCCCAATCGTCTTCAGAGTAAGACCTACTTCTCCGGCGCGGGCGGCCTTGTGTCCACAGCGGAAGAGTATGCTCAATTTGCGCTGATGCTCTCCGCCGGAGGACAACTGAACGGCAAGCGGTTACTGAGCCCGAAGACGGTGGAACTCATGTCGTCCGTGTTCGTGCCCGACACCCTGCCTGGGCGGGCGCCGGGCCGAGGCTTTGGTCTCAGCGTTGAGGTTGTCAACGACCCGGTCGCCGCTGGCCGCCGCGTTTCGAACGGCAGCTTCGGGTGGGACGGTGCCTACGGGACTCACTTCTGGGTCGACCCGAAGGAGAAGTTGATCGGCATCATGATGATCCAGACCGACAACCCGGACCGTCAAGTGGACCGGGACTTCGAAAACGCCGTCATGCAGGCCATCGTGCAATAGCTCATGTCGTTTCGGCGAGCCGCGGCAAGTTGAGGTGTCCGCGAGCCAGGGCGGCGTCACGAGCCACCTAAGGATCACTGATCCCTCGATCGCCAGATCGAGCTCTAGGTCCAGCATCCGATTGGGACAAATTGTCTCAATGGAAGATAAACGCGGCAGTCCACCCTCAGTGTCCGGGTCAGAGGGCAACCTGAGGATTTAACTTCCTCATTTCCATCGCGCACTTAAAAATGACGATGCCAGCCTTAGTACGAACGGTCTAATTCTTCCTTCAACTTTCCCCAGTGCCACCTTGTCTAGTACGTGTCCGTCGAGGGAGCTAAAGCATCTTGTCTAATCAATACGTTGCGGCTTTATTGAGAGTGGCGAGAGACGTGCTTCTCAACGGCTTTCCTGTGCTGCCTTCAAGGAGTACGAGAACGGGAAAGTGACTCTGCATGAGATACCGATTGCTAATCGTCGCTGCATTTCTAACCACCGCTTGTGTGGCCTTTGGGCAACATCGCCCAAAACTCTCCGCGGAACTCCAAAACAGAGATCTGGGAATAAGAGTAAACGTTCTTATTCAGTACAAGCACACGCCGGAACAGCGCAACATCGACGCGGTGGTGAGCCGAGGTGGCCGGCATCTCGGCACATTAGGCTTGGTCAACGGAATCGCATATGAGATCGACGCAAAGGAGCTCGCCGATTTGGCCAATGATCCTGAGGTTGAACTCATCAGCCCAGATCACAAACTGGCGGCAACGGACTTCACAACGACGACGGCCGCCGCCCTGGCAGCCTTGACCTCGCCAGACTACGGTTGGATGGGAACTCTTGGCCTGACCTCACCCACGGCCAGAGCCGCTTATGACGGGACCGGGGTGGGTGTCGCCGTCATCGACTCTGGAATCCATTTAAACAACGACTTGGGCGCACTTCAAAACGGCAGCCGTGTGGTTTACAGCCAGAGCTTCGTTCCAGGGGATTCCAGCACGGACGACGCCTTCGGCCACGGCACCCACGTTGCGGGAATCGTCGGCGGCAACGGGAAAAACTCGGCGGGGTTCAGCTTCAATTATGTCGTCCGCGGCCTCGCGCCGAATGTGAATATCATCAATCTTCGCGTACTTGACCAGAATGGCTCGGGCACGGACAGCGCTGTCATAGCTGCCATTCAGAGGGCCATCGCCCTGAAATCACGCTTCAACATTCAGGTGATCAATCTCTCGCTCGGCCGGCCGGTCACCTCGTCGTATACGAGCGACCCTCTTTGCCAGGCGGTGGAATCCGCTTGGAAGGCGGGTATCGTGGTGGTCGTCGCGGCAGGGAATCAAGGCCGAAATAACTCTGCCGGTACCGCCGGCTATGGCACGATCACCGCGCCTGGAAACGATCCTTACGTCATCACCGTGGGTGCCATGAATACAGAAGGCACGCTGTCGCGCTGGGACGATAAGATGGCGTCCTATAGTTCCAAGGGCCCCACGCTTTTGGATCACGTGGTTAAGCCAGATCTGGTGGCTCCCGGCAACCGGATATTCTCGGACTTGGTACCGGGAAGCACGCTGGCTGAGCAATATCCGCAGAACATCGTTTCCTCGTCCCTGCTGACCATTCTACCGGGTTATACCAGCTACTACTTCCAGCTCAGCGGCACCAGCATGGCGGCTCCGTCAGTTAGCGGAACGGCCGCGTTGCTGCTGCAACAGAACCCCTACCTGACTCCAGACCAGGTAAAAGCGCGTCTGATGATGACGGCCGACAAGACTTTTCCCGCTGCCACGTGTCCAGCGATCCAAAACTGCATATCCCAGGCTCAGATGATGACGACCGCCACCGACGCGAGCACAAATATCAGTTATACGACCTACTATGACGTGTTCACCGTGGGTGCGGGATATTTGAACGCCGCGGCGGCACTTGGCAACAGCAATGTGCCGCCAGCTTCGGGAACAGCTTTATCGCCCACGGTAACGTTCAACTCTTCTACTAAGGCCGTGAATCTGGTGAACGCATCGAACGTGATTTGGGGGACGAACGTAATTTGGGGCACCAATGTCATCTGGGGCACAAACGTGATCTGGGGTACCAACGTCATCTGGGGCACAAACGTAATTTGGGGAACGGGTACCACCAGCGCCTGCAACGTGATTTGGGGAACCAACGTCATCTGGGGAACAGGCACGACCAGCACCGAAAGCAGCAACCTGACTCTGCTAGGGGAGCAATAGAAAGATGAATCTTATGAACTCTTCCGATAAGAGCCTCGTCATGAGGACGGTTGAAACGATGAATATGAGTTGTGGAAGCACGTGGGTCCCCTTAAACCGGAATCTGCCAGACACGAACGCTTTTTCCGATGGTCCTGGCGTTTGGCGTGCGGCTGATTCGCAGCCATCCACTGCCGTTTGGGGCTGCAGAGCTATTTTGGCCATGGAAGCCGAGACAGCGAGGCGCGCAGGTTGGACGAACACCAGGGCGCGGTAGGAGAGCGCACGGTGAGGACTTTCCCCATTTTCACACGCGGCTTCGTCGGATTGGTCACCTTCATCGGGTTGTTGGCTACCCTGCATGTCCTCGTCCCGCCCTCTGAAGACCTCTCCATTCGTTTCCTTTTTTACCTGGCGCTTGCGCTTTTCTCGGCGGGTCTCAAAGTGAAGCTCCCTGGCGTCACTGGCACGATGTCGGTGAGTTTCTTATTCATCCTCATAGGATTAGTCGAGTTAGGGCTGCGCGACGCGCTTGTCCTCGGTCTCAGTTCCACGCTCGTGCAAATCTATTGGCACGCAAAAAAACGGCCGGCGCGGTACCAAGTCTTGTTCAATCTCGCCGCGATCGCCATGGCGATCACCGTCGGCGACTTAGGCTTCCGCTCGGTCCTGGCCAAAACCCTCGGAGGCAGCCTTCCAGTGAAATTGCTGCTTGCCACCGTGGGCTATTTCGTCACCAATACTTTCCTGGTTGCGTGCGCCATCTCGTTAACCGAAGGCCGGAAAGTGACCGCGATCTGGAGAGAATGCTACTTTTGGGCGCTCCCCTATTACCTCCTGAATGTGCCCATCGTATGCGTGATCAACTGGATCGACCTTACTTTTGGCTGGGAACTGACAATGCTGGCGGTCCCAATTGCATGGGTTCTATTCCGCTCCTATCGCCTGTACATCGGCCGGTTGGAGGCGGAGAAGGCTCACGTCGAAGAGATGAATGCTCTTCACATCCGCACCATTGAGACGTTAGCGTTGGCGATTGAGGCAAAGGATCAGACGACACACAATCACCTCCGGCGCGTTCAGTATTACGCGATTGAGCTCGGAAAGGAAATGGGCCTCACCGAGGTTGAACTGAGTGCTTTGCGGGCCGCGGCCCTGCTGCATGACATCGGCAAGTTGGCGATACCGGAGCACATCATCACGAAGCCCGGCAAATTGACGCCTCAAGAGTTCGAAAAGATGAAAATTCATCCGACCGTGGGCGCCGAGATTCTAGAGCAAGTGAACTTCCCTTATCCGGTAGCACCCATCGTCAAGGCCCACCACGAAAAATGGGACGGCAGCGGCTATCCACTCGGACTCATGGGAGAAGAGATACCCCTCAGCGCCCGCATCCTTTCCGCAGTAGACTGCCTGGACGCTCTCGCCTCCGATCGACAGTACCGGCGCGCCCTCCCCATTGATGCTGCGATGGCGATTGTCCAGAGCGAATCCGGCAAGAGTTACGATCCCCGGGTCGTGGATGTATTAGCGATGCGCTATCGCCAATTAGAGGAAGAAGCGATTCGGCTGCACAAGCCGATGTCGAGGCTGTCTGTCGGCGCACGAATCGAACATGGCAGCGCTCCCGCGCTTGGATTCGAAACGGCGGAGAACCATAAACCGCAGGGCGACTTCCGTGCTCAAATTGCGGCGGCGGGCCGTGAGGCGCAGTACACGCTGGAACTCATTTCCGAACTGGGGAATTCACTCGGCATGGAGGAGATGCTTTCGGTCCTGAGTTCGCGGCTGACGCAGTTGATCCCCTGTGACGCCATCGCCCTCTACGAATGCAGAGATAACGTGTTAGTCCCGATCTATGTTGACGGTCGGGACCGCATGTTATTCTCGTCGCTGCGGATTCCCATCGGCCAGGGGTTATCGGGGTGGGTTGCGGAGCACAATAAGCCGATTCTCAATGGGAATCCCTCCGTGGAGCCTGGCTACCTGAACAACCCTACCAAGTTCAGCTTGCTTCGGTCCGCGCTGTCGGTTCCTCTCGCCGGTCTCGATGGGAATGTGGGCGTGCTGTCGCTCTATCGCGCCGACGCGGACGGGTTCACAGCGGATCACCTGCGTATTCTTTCAGGGATCAGCTCAAAAATCGGTCTCTCTTGCGAGAATGCGATGAAGTATCGTGCCATGGAAGAGTCCGCAACAACGGATTACCTTACCGGCTTGAACAATCCTCGCGCGTTATTTGACCGGTTGAATCGCGAGATTTCCAGGTGCCAAAGGGAGCGGGATCCCCTCACTCTGATCGTCTGCGACCTGGATAATTTCAAAGAAGTCAATGACAGGTTTGGGCACAACGCGGGAAACAGAGTCTTACAGGAGTTTGCAAAAGGGTTGTCTGATTTCTGCCGCGATTATGACGTGACGGCGCGCTTCGGGGGAGACGAATTTGTCCTTGTCCTTCCGGGGGTAAGAGCCGATGCCGCGAACGACAAGCTCCTCGCTTTGTCGGCCCTCGCGGCGAGGGTGAGCCGAACCGTCTGTGGAGAGAACGTGATTTCGGCCAGTGTTGGCGTCGCTTCCTGGCCTGAGGATGGCGACACGGGGGACGAACTTCTCGGAGAAGCGGACATCAGAATGTACGCACAGAAACTGAGTTGTAAGCGGAAGCTCGCGACCGCGCGCGGAGCTACACAGGGTGTCGGAGCCCACTTGAGTAGCTCCGCGTATACAGTGCCCGCGGCGGTCAGCCGATAAATTACTTGATATGCGGTCCAGTTCGATCTTGCTCTTCTTTTTGCGACTGGGACTGGGGTTACTGATCGGCGGATTCCTGACTTTGATGCTGGTCAGGTTCGCCCCGGGATTCGGCGTGGACGAGCGGGAGTTGGATCCGGCGTTG
>Ga0075029_100000312_pt1 | contig 27417 bp, 19 predicted proteins | sample LitLauG_LLR_2013_FD_71391 | JGI IMG/M metagenome (GOLD analysis project Ga0075029, IMG submission 71391) | Freshwater sediment microbial communities from North America - Little Laurel Run_MetaG_LLR_2013 | ecosystem: Environmental > Aquatic > Freshwater > Creek > Sediment | place: USA... | reverse complement strand
AGAATCATAACGTAGCCATGGGTTAATTTCTTCCGACACGGCCGATTCTAATCCCATACCATGTAGTGCACAATACCGGAGGGTTAGCAGAACGAATGGATTCCTCGCTTGATATCCAGGGCCGGCACCTTAAGTTGTCGAATCTTGAAAAAGTTCTCTATCCGGCCGTCGGGTTCACCAAGAAGGATGTGATCGATTACTACCTGCGCATCGCTCCGGCGATTATTCCTCATCTGGCCGGACGCGCACTGACCCGCAAACGCTATCCGGATGGCGTCGACGGCGAGCCATTTTTCGAGAAGAATGCGCCTATGCACCGGCCGGATTGGGTGAAGACCGCGCCGATCTGGAGCCGGGGAAATCGCCGCACGGTGCACTACGTTCTGGCCGACGACCTCGCGACCCTGGTCTGGCTGGCGAATTTAGCCGCCTTGGAATTGCATCCGTCCTTGGCGATGGCGTCGGATATTACCTGCCCTACCGAGATGGTCTTTGATCTCGACCCCGGCCCGCCCGCCGATATTGTGCATTGCTGCCAGGTGGGCCTGTGGCTGAGGGAGATCTTCGAACACTTCGGGCTGCAAAGTTTCCCGAAAACTTCCGGGTCGAAGGGGCTGCAGGTTTATGTCCCGCTGAACACGCCGACGACCTACGACGCGACCAAACTTTTCTCACATGCGCTGGCGCAGTTGCTGGAGGCAAGTCATCCCGATCTCGTCTTGTCGGAAATGAGCAGGCAGGCGCGTACCGGCAAGGTCTTCGTCGACTGGAGCCAGAACGACGAACATAAAACTACGGTTGCGGTTTACTCTTTGCGCGCCAGAGAGCATCCAACGGTCTCGACTCCGGTGAGTTGGGACGAGGTTGAGCGGGCGTTCAAAAAGAAAGATGGAAAACTGCTGGTGTTCGAGGCGGCGCAGACGGTGGCGCGCTTCGAAAAGCTCGGAGACCTGTTCGAGCCGGTGCTCGAACTCAAGCAGCGGCTGCCGGATTTGAAAAAAGCAGCGCCAGAGGCAGCTACGGGGATCGAGATTGCTGCAGAGGCAGATGAGGACTCTTCCGAGCCAGAGGGGAAATCAGGGAAAAAGCCGGGAAAGAAGGGAAGCCCGGGCGCGAAGAAACGGGCGCGCGTCGGTACCGGCGGCCGCAAACGGGGAGGGGTATAATCACCAGCCTGCGGAGCAGCATGCGCTTCCAGCGCAAAACGGCGACGCGTAAGGCGCTCTCGAATCGATCGAACGTATGTCACAGATTTACGCCGGAACTTCGGGATGGGCTTATCCAAACTGGAAACCCGATTTCTATCCCGCCAAGCTGGCCCAGAAAAAATTCCTTAACTATTACGCCACCCAACTCAACACCGTTGAGGTGAACTTCACGTTCCGGCAACTGGTGAAGGAGTCCACTGTGCAGAACTGGCTCCGGGAAACGCCGGAGCACTTTCGGTTCGCGGTAAAAGCGCATCAGGTGATCACGCATATCAAGCGGCTGAAGGGGGCCGAGGAGTTTGTCACCCGATTTCTGGCGACGATTGAGCCGTTGGCTGCCGCTGAAAAGCTGGCTGCCGTGCTATTTCAGTTGCCGCCTAATTTGAAGGCGGATCCGGAACTGCTCAAAGATTTCATCGCCATTTTGCCGCGCACCGTTCCCGTGGCCTTCGAATTCCGCCATGAATCGTGGTTCGAGGACTCCACCTGGGAGATCCTGAAATCCGGCAAGGCGGCCGTCTGTGTGGCCGAGACCGAGACGCGAACCACTCCCGACGTTGTGACTGCGGAGTTTGCCTATTATCGCTTTCGCAAGCCCACCTACACCGGCGAGGAGCGGCATGCCATGCTGGACCGCATCGAACAGCACGTGGCCGCCGGGCGGAACGCTTATGCCTACTTCAAGCATGAGGAGACGCCGGAAGGCGCGCAGTACGCGGCGGAGCTGCTGCGGCAGGTGAGCAAGGTGGAAGGCGATTGACGCCCCACTTCTCGCAAAAGACGCGCGCATCCCGCTAATTACTTTCACCTGCGTCCGATAACGCGCATACTCGTCTTCTTCTCGTGGCCTCGCAAGCCAACTCGCGCGTGCTTTCGGCGTTTCTTGATTACTTGAGAATCGAGAAAGGGCTTGCGCCGCTTTCGATCCGCGCTTACACCACCGATGTTGGTCAGTTCACCGAGTTTCTCGAAAAGCGTAAGCGCATTCTGATGACCGCGCGGCGCGAGGACGTTCGCGAATTCCTGCAGCAGCTTTTTTCCAACCAGGTGGATGGGCGCAGCGTCGGGCGCAAGCTTTCGGCGCTGCGGCATCTTTATCGCTATCTGCTGCTGGATAAGCGAATCGAGCACGATCCCACCCTAAATATCGAGTCTCCCCGGCAGTGGAAGGTTTTGCCCAAAGCTTTGGCTCACGACGAAATGGCGATAACGCTCGCTGCGCCGGCCGCGCGGAACGGCAGCCGCAAACAGACTGCCCAAGCGGTGGCTCTGGCAGTGCGCGACCACGCCATGCTGGAAGTGTTCTATGCAGGGGCGCTGCGCGTGTCGGAGATGACCAGCGCCAAGCTCGAAGACTTAAAGCTGGAAGCGGGATACATGCTGGTGCGCGGCAAAGGGGACAAGGAGCGAGTGGTGCCGTTGGGGCGATCGGCGCAGGATGCGCTCACGAAATATCTGGCGGAAGCCCGGCCAGTATTGGCGACATCGAAGGGGGCGGGTCACAATTCGCCGTTGCTGTTCATCGCGCGCGGAGCTCGCAAGCTCACGCGACAGCGAGTCTGGCAGATGGTGCGCGCTGCTTCGGCCGCGTCGGGACGGAAGGCATCGCCACACATGCTGCGGCATTCCTGCGCGACGCATATGGTGGAGAACGGAGCTGATTTGCGGACGGTGCAGACAATCCTGGGCCACTCCGATATTTCGACTACGCAGGTGTATACGCACATGGCGCTGGACCGGCTGCGGACGGTTTATCAGAAACATCATCCTCGAGCACGAAAAGCGCTGTGATGAATAAGCAATCTTCAATTGTCGCCAGAGCCGTTTCCGACTTCCTCCGCCATCTCCGCGAGAAGAACTCGTCAGCCCACACGATCAAGGCCTACGCGGGCGATCTGGAGTCCTTTGCCGCATATTGCGGATCGCGAGATTGGAAACGAATCGACCACATCGCCATTCGCGGATTTCTCTCTCAGCTCTACGAAAAAGGTTTGAGCAAGACTTCGGTCGCGCGCGCGCTCGCTGCCGTGCGGTCGCTGTATCGCTGGCTGGCGCAGGAGGGCGTGGTGGAGCAGAACCCCGCGAAGCTGGTGGCCACGCCAAAGCTGCCGAAAAAACTTCCGCGCGTGCCCACCATCGAAGAAATGAATTCAGTGCTCGATGGCCAAATGCCGGAGATTGCCGCATTCCCTGAGCGCGACCGGCTGATGCTTGAACTGCTTTACGGCTGCGGCATTCGCAACTCGGAGCTGACGGGAATCAATGTAGACGATGTTCGAGTAAGCGCGGAGGCGATTCTGATTCGCGGCAAGGGAAAGAAGGAACGCTACGTTCCCTTTGGCGATTCCGTGAAGGCGGCGCTGTCGGCCTATCTTCCTATGCGTCAAACGACTCTGACGGAAACGCGAAAAAACACGCCAGCGCTTCTTATCAACCAGCGCGGTGGCCGGCTGACCACGCGCAGCGTGGGCCGCATCGTCAAGGGGATCGCAATCGCGAAAGGGCTTTCGCCCGACGTGCATCCGCATACCTTGCGCCACGCCTTCGGCACCCACATGCTGGAGGAGGGCGCCGATCTGCGCGCCATCCAGGAGTTGCTCGGCCACGAGCGGCTGGCCACCACGCAGCGATATACGCAGCTCTCGATGAAGCATGTGCTGCAGGTCTACGATCAGACGCATCCGCGCGCGAAGTAGGCCAACGTGGGAAGTTCGGCTAACGACTTTCGCGCAAGTGCTCCCACATTTCCACGACTCGCGCCTTCAAATCGCTCGTCAGGTTTTCATACGCCGCTTCTGATGCCTCCGACTCGGGAGGCGGAAAAATCGGGTCTCCGATGGTCATCTTCAGCGGCGCCAGCCGCTGAAAGAAATGTTTTCCTCGCGGCCACGATTCGTAGAATCCATCAATCGCTACCGGAACGATCGGCACCTGCATGTGAATGGACAGGATCGCCGCGCCTTTCTTGAAGATGCGCGGCGTGCCGTCGATGGAGCGCTCGCCCTCCGGATAGAGAATGAGGACGCAGCCTTCGCGCAGTCCGAAGGCCCCGGCGCGCATGGCGGGAATGAGGTTTGCATCGGGATCGAGCACGACGACTCGCAGCCAGCGTGCCAGCTTCCGCATCAAGCCCTCGCCGAAAATGTCGCTGGTGCCGACAGCGAACGATTTCTCCAGGATTTCTTTCGGAAGTACCCCCGACAGAACTACTGGGTCGATGTAACTTTGATGATTGGACGAGAGAATGTAGGGGCCTTTGAGCGGCAAGCGTTCGAGGCCGCCTACGCGCAGACGAAACAGATCTCGCGAGGTCATCTGGATGACGCGCGACAAGGAATACCAAAAATTGAATGCAGGGTGAGGACCGCGCAACGCCAACACCTCAGGGTCGGTGGGCTCTTCGGCGAGGATCGCTTTCCATCCGGCAAAAGTCACGCGGGCGGATGCTCCACCTGCGGCTGCACTATCGAGGACCGCATCAAGCAGCTCACGCACCGTGTAGATCTGCGCCAGTTGCGATTCCTCGACGTTGCCCCCGAGTTCTTCTTCGAGTCGGCTGAGAACCTCCACGCGTTGCATGGAGTCGAGGCCGAGATCGAGTTCCAGATTATGCGTGGGGCGCAGATTCGCCGGTGCCGTACGTGCCGACTCGCGCAAGATTTTCAAGCCGCGCAGTACCTCGGGACGGTCAAGCCAGGCGGCCTCGTCTTCGCTGAGTGGCTTTTCAGCCGGCAGTTCCGAATCGTCAGCAGGCCTTTTGCCGCGATTTGCCTTCACCCGCTTCTCGACTTCAAAGCGCTTGATCTTGCGCGTGGTGGTCCGCGGGAGGTCTTCGTTCCAGATTTCGTAGCTGCCGATACGCTTGGTCGACGCGATTTGCGGCGAGAGCCCCTCGATGTCAAAGCGAATCACCTCGCGGGAGTTGACCACTTTCCGTTGCCGTAGAGCGTCAAAGTTGGGGACGATGACCGCGTGCAGACGGTCGCCGCCCTCGCCCGGACTGCCTTCCAGGCCCATGACCGCGATTTCCTTAATGAATGGCGACTTGAGATAGTGCGCCTCGATTTCTTCCGGGTAGACATTCTTGCCGTTGCTGAGGACAATGACCTCTTTCTTTCGGCCGGTAAGAAACAAGTTTCCACGCGAATCGAAGTAGCCGAGATCGCCGGTGTAGAGCCATCCATCGCGCAGCACGGCGGCGGTGGCGTCGGGACGATTCCAGTATCCCTTCATCACGACGGCCCCGCGAACCGCGACTTCTCCGACGGGCGGGCCGTCCTCCTGTGGTTGCGGATCGACAATCCTGGCTTCGACGCCTTTCATGGCCTTGCCGCAAGATCCGATCACGATGTCGTTGGGAGAGTTCACGAAAATGGCCGCGGCCGTTTCCGTCAGTCCTAGAGCCTGCATCACATCGATTCCGAGATCGTAAAAGTCGTGGGCAACGCGCGGATCGAAGCGCGATCCGCCGGTGGCGAGGTAGCGCATCTTCGGTCCCAGCGTGTTGTGGACTTTGCGAAATAAAACGGGGCCGGCATTGATGCCGACTTTTCGCAACACGCGGTTAAGCACGACCATTGCGCCGAAGATTTTCCGCGTGAGGGGACCGCGCTTCTTGACCTCTTGGAATATTCGCTCGTGAATCAGGTTGTAAAACTGGGGAACTACGGCGAAGGCGGTGATGTTCCGCTCACTGAGAGCACGCATCAGTTCTGTCGTGTTGAGCGTCTCGATATAGACGACCCGCGATCCCTTGACCAGCGGCAGGAGTAGATTCGCCATCAATGCCAGCACGTGAAACAGCGGCAGAACACCGAGCAGGGCGTCGCTAGGGCCGAGATCGACCCAGTCGAAGACCGCCACAACTTCGCCGAGAAAGTTGGCGTGCGTGAGCATCACGCCCTTTGGATCGGCGGTCGTGCCGGAGGTATAGAGCAGGGAAGCGAGCTCGTTGACGTCGACGGGCGCGGGTTTGAAGCCGCCCGGGCCAGCCGCAAAAATTGCGGGCAGATCGGCGAGCCACTGCTCGTGCAATGGCTGGGTGACGCGGTCGGGATCGGTCAGGATCAAGCCGAGTTTCAGTTCAGCGGCTGCCGGATGGGCAACCGGGACATGCTTTGCATCCACGAAAACCGCCGACGTTCCGCTATCTTTCAGTAGCTTGGACACTTGGTCGGCGTGCAGAGCGGTGTCAAGCGGAACGGCCACGCAGCCAGACGCAATGATTCCCAGATATGCCGCGACCCAGCGCGGATGGTTGTCTGCCAGAATGGCGAGGCGGGCTCCGCGTGGGAAGTTCCTTTCCGTGATCCAGCGGGCAACGGATTGCGCCATGCGGTGAAGTTCGCCATAGGTGCAGCTTTCCAGATGATCGTGGCGCTGCAGTTCCAGAGCTACATTGCTCGGCCAGCGCTCGGCGCACTCCACAAAACGGTCATAGAACGTAGGCATGGTTCGTGGGGAATCTTACAGGAAAAGTGTTTTGACCGCCCGTCATTACCGGACAAAACCTGCAACCACGAAGGTCACGAAGTATCACGAAGGAGTCCGATTTCAAGTGCATTCCCTTCGTGTACCTTGGTGGCCTTCGTGGTTAACGGTCTGGATTCGGCGGCGAATGTCTTTAGTACTTGCGACATAAGTCCAATCCTCCTCCGCCCGCATCGAATATGCTAGGCTTTAAGTATCCTTGGGCGCGTTGCCCTCCGAGGGGATTTCCAGTTTGATCAATCAGCTGCTAGGCAAGGTTTTCGGCACTAAGAACGAGCGTGTGATCAAGGCGTTGATGCCGGATGTTGAGGCCATCAATGCGCTCGAACCTGAGATCCGGAAGCTCACCGATGGAGAGTTGCGCGCGAAAACAGAAGAGTTCCGCCAGCGTATCCAGGAGCGCATGAAACATCGTGGCGGCGGCAGCAGCGAAGGCCCGCCTCCTGAAGGGCTAAACGGCACCGGCGATGAGGAAGAAGGTGACCTCGACCGGCAGAAGCGGCTGGAAAAAGAAGAATACCAAGCACTCCAAGAAGTTCTGAATGACATTCTGCCCGAAGCCTTCGCGGTAGTCCGCGAGGCCGGCCGCCGCGTCCTCAACATGCGCCATTTCGACGTGCAGTTGATCGGTGGCATGGTGCTGCACAAGGGAACGATTTCTGAAATGAAGACCGGCGAAGGCAAAACGCTGGTCGCAACCCTTCCGGTTTATCTGAACGCGCTCAGCGGGCGCGGCGTACATGTAGTCACAGTGAACGACTATCTCGCCAAGCGCGACTCCGAATGGATGGGCAAGCTCTATCGCTTTCTCGGCCTGACTGTCGGCGTGATTGTGCACGATCTCGATGACGAGGAGCGGCGCGCCGCCTACGCCGCCGACGTGACGTACGGCACGAATAACGAATTCGGCTTCGACTATCTGCGCGACAACATGAAGTTCGACATCAAGGATTGTGTGCAGCGCGGGCACAATTACGCGATCGTCGACGAGGTCGACTCCATCCTGATTGACGAGGCACGAACGCCGCTCATCATCTCCGGCGCCAGCGAGGAATCGACGGACAAGTATTACAAGGTCAACCGCATCATTCCTAAACTCGAGAAGGGCGAGGAAATCGAAGGCCCTCCAGGCGAGCCTGCGACGCTTACCGGCGACTTTGTGGTCGACGAAAAGCACCGCAACATCACGGTGACTGATGAAGGCTGGGAAAAAGTCGAGGGATTGCTTGGCATTGGCAACATTGCCGACCCGGAAAATTGGCCGCTGAAGCACCACGTCGAAACGGCCATCAAGGCGCACGCGCTCTATCGCAAAGACGTCGAATACGTGATCAAAGACGGCGAAGTCATCATCGTGGACGAATTCACGGGGCGCATGATGCCCGGCCGGCGCTGGTCCGATGGCCTGCACCAGGCGATCGAAGCGAAAGAAAACGTCAAGATCGAGCGCGAGAACCAGACGCTGGCCACGATTACCTTCCAGAATTATTTCCGCATGTTCAAGAAGCTGGCCGGCATGACCGGTACGGCCGAGACCGAAGCGGAAGAGTTCGACAAGATCTACAAACTCGAAGTAGTCGTCATCCCGACCAACCAGCAGATGCGGCGCATCGAGAATCCGGACATCGTCTACCGCACCGAGAAGGAGAAATATTTCGCCGCCGCGGACGAAATCCAGCAACTCGGCGCGAAGGGCCAGCCCGTGCTGGTGGGTACCACGTCAGTCGAGAAGTCGGAGCGGCTGTCGGAGTTGCTGAAGAAGAAGGGCATCAAGCACGTCGTGCTCAATGCCAAGTTCCACGAGCGCGAAGCTGAGATCGTCGCCCAGGCGGGACGCAAGGGCATGATCACAATCGCCACCAACATGGCCGGCCGCGGTACCGACATTCTGCTCGGCGGCAATCCTGAATTCATGGCCAAGCAGGAGTTGGTGAAGAAGGGAATTGCGCAGCAACTGCGCGTGGCTCAGGGCAAGATCGAAGGGCCGCAGGAAGACGGCGAGACTTCTGTTTTCTATTACAACGGCAACGAATTTACGGTTCCCACTGAAAAATGGGCGGAGGCGCTCACCCGCTACAAGGCGCAGACCGACGTGGAGCACGACGAAGTGACGGCCGTGGGCGGCCTGCATATTCTCGGCACCGAGCGCCACGAGTCGCGGCGAATTGACAACCAGCTTCGCGGGCGCGCCGGCCGCCAGGGCGATCCCGGCTCTTCGCGCTTCTATCTCGCGCTCGAAGATGACCTGATGCGCATCTTCGCCAAGGAATGGATTTCGACCCTGCTGCAGAAGTTGGGGATGGAAGAGGGCGTTCCGATCGAATCGAAGATGATCACCCGCCGCATCGAGACGGCGCAAAAGGCGGTCGAAGGGCAGCACTTCGAATCCCGTAAACACCTGCTCGAATACGACGACGTCATGAACAAGCAGCGCGAGGCTGTGTACGGGCTGCGCCGCCGGCTGCTCGAGGGCATGGATCAGAAAGACTTGATCCTCGAAGATTACGTCTCGGCAATTCTGAGCGACTTGCTCGAACAATACGTTCCGGCTAAGGCGCATGCCGATGAATGGGACGTTAAGGGCCTGAAAGACGCAGTATTCACGCGCTTCGGAGTGGATTTTCTGGCCGAGGGAGTGAAGCCGGACCAGCTTGAGCGTCAGGCCCTGGGCGATGCGATCTTCGAAAAACTAAAGGAACGCTACGACGCGAAAGAGAAATTGATTGGGCCCGAGGCCATGCGCCATCACGAGCGCATGATCATGCTCAGCGTGATCGACCAGCAGTGGAAAGATCACTTGCTCAGCATGGATCACCTGAAAGAGGGCATCGGCCTGCGCGGGTACGGCCAGCACGATCCTCTGGTGGAGTACAAGAAAGAATCGTTCGACATGTTCGAAGCGATGATGCAGCGCTTCCAGGAAGATACGGTTCGGTACTTGTACCTGATGCAGATTCTGGAGCGGCCGCAGGATCCGAATGCGGGCAGAGCTCAGCCGGTATCGTCGCCGTCGGGGCAAGGTCCGGATACAGCGGCCCCTGCACAGCACGATGGCGATGGCAACGGGCGGCGTCCGCAAAGAATGGTGTCAACTTCGGCGGATGAACTGGAAGAGGCATTTATGCGCCGCAAGCGCCGCGAGCTCGAACAAGCCCGCATGGCCGGCGGCGGTGAAGCGCAGCAGGTGCAGCAGGTCGTCCGCGGCCAGGAGAAAGTGGGCCGTAACGATCCTTGCCCCTGCGGGTCAGGCAAGAAATACAAGAAGTGCCACGGGGCGTAGAGATCATGGCATCACCGCCTTGAACGTCATTTCTCCGGCGTTACTTTTCGTCTCGCGTTTCCAGTCGGAAAACAATGCCGCATAGTTCTTCGTGATGTAGTCTTCGGCATTCACGCCTAGCTTCTTTGCCGTGGCGTCAATCCAGCGGGCCGAGCCTTCGATCTCGCAGAAATCTCCGATCGGCGTTTCGTCGACCACGACCTGCCCCTTGCCGTCGCTCCACTCGGCACGAAATTTCTCGTAGCGGAACGAGGGCGAATAGCCTAGCGCGCACAAGATCGCATGCATCTGCTTGCCGTCTTCTACTTTGGTTTCGAGTTCCGTCCGGCTGCTGTGTCGACCGCGAGTTGTCCCGCTCTTGTGGGTCACCGTCCACTCCGAGCCATACTTGCGGATGCGCAGCAGTTCGTTGCGTTGTCTCAGCTTCCCTCCGGGGAGGTCGTAAAGCGTGTTCATCTCGTGAGTGCGCCGCGTGACCAGGCGAAATCCAGTGGCGCGAAGCTTCCGGTGGAGAGCCTGCAAATCGCCGACCCGAAATTTAATCTCGACTTCTTGCGGCATGAGAGCAGTGTATTACGACAGACAGATGGCTGCGCAGCCCGCAATCGCGCGCGATTCCCGCGGGGGTGGTGCTATCATTTCTCGGAAATCCGTCGCCAGCTTGTGGGGGCAAGCATGAAGAATCTGTTCGAGCGGGAAGCCGTCGACGAAGTAATTGCGCGCATCGACAAGCTGCAGCCGGTGTCGCATCGGCAGTGGGGAAAAATGGATGTGGCCCAGATGATGGCCCATTGCTCAGCCAGCATGGATATGGCCACCGGCAAGCTGAATCTGCCCCGCGTTTTTATTGGGAGACTGATCGGGTCTTTTGCGAAGCCGTCTTTCACCAACGAGAAGCCGTTCTCTCAAAGTCTTCCGACTGCGCGTGAGCTGGTGTTCTCCGATCGGTGCGATTTTCAGCGCGAGCAGGAACAACTTAAGAGCAAGATTCGCCGGTTTCAGGAAGGCGGAGAAGCGCAGTGCACGCGGCATCCGCATCCGTTTTTCGGATCACTTACGCCGTATGAGTGGGCGCGCGGCACGTACAAGCACCTTGACCATCATCTGCGGCAATTTGGCGGATAGGCCGTCAGCTGAACGTCGGTAGTTTCACCAAATCATCTTTCGGAATGGACTCCAGGTGCCCGCCCGCCTTGCGCCAGGCGGTGAGTCCGCCGACGATCACGAACGTGTTGAATCCTTTTTCCCGCAGTAAATGCGCCACCCGGGCGCTGGTCGCTTCGCGCGCTCAAGTGCAGTAGAGATAAATGTCCTTGTCTTTGGGGAGGTTCTTGATCTCCTCGTCGAGATTGTTTGGCTCGATGCGAATCGACCCTCGAATGCGCTCGCCGCCGATGTCGTAATAGCCGTGGCTGCGTACGTCCACGATCAGCACGCGGGCTGCTTGATCCGAGGCCAGGCGGGACGCCAGTTCCTGCACCTGGATACGCGGCACCACGTCGTATTTGCGATACTTGCGGAATTGAATCACGCGGTAAATCGCATAGATGACCAGCGCGATGATGATTACGCCTTCCATTGCCCGTCCCGCGGCATTGAAGCCGTTGAAGACCTTGGCCAGAACGTCGCGGGACAGATATCCAATCAAGAGGTAAGTCACCGCATAGAGCAGAGCGCCCGAGAAATCCAGGCGCAGGAATTGCCAGAAGCGCATGTTCATGCTGCCGGCCAGCGGCGCAGCCATGGTGTTGATGCCGGGGATGAACTTCGCGATGAGCAGAGTCGCCTTGCCGCGTTTGTAAAACGATTCTGCCGAGCGCAGGATGCAGGTCTCCGGGTTCATGGAAACCCGGCAGAGAAACGCGAGCAGGTTCCATCCAGCGTAACGCCCGAGCCAGAATTGAACAGTGTCGCCGATGAGCAGGGCGGCCGCGGCGGCGAGCATCACGCCGGGCGCAGAGAGGGGATGCTGGGGGGAGGCCACGGCCGCTCCTGCAGCAACCAGAGCGAGAGCCGCGGGCAGTGGCAAGCCCAGCGATTCCGCCAGCAATATGGCGAACGTCAGGGCATAGCCGTGCCGCGCCATCATGGGCAGTAGATCTTTCATAAACTGGGGATTGGATAGTCCGAACCCAGAGCCGGGTTCAGTATAAACAAGCCGGGCGTGAATCCGAGGGATTCACGCCCGGTCTTGCCGCACGGGGAGCACGTCTCTCAGGAGGACAATCCCCGTTCAGGGTGAGCAAGACAGCGGCCTGCACTCGAAGTCTCTCCGGCCCTGACCGGGCCGGCGCGTCGAAAAACCAGGGCGCCTTTCGTCTAAAGCTTCGACTGAGGCCGTTGCCTCTCGCTGCCGGAACGTACGCAGCGGACAGAAACCCCGAGCGACCTGCCTTTCCTCAGGTGCCAGGGCGAGATCGAGGTCGCATTTCGCGCCTCAACGCATGCCAGTAGCGTCTCATTAGCCTTCCGCTCTGGCGGACAGTCCCAGCAACTGCAGCCATTCTGCAAGTCCTTGCATCATCTGTCTGTGGCGATGGTCACCGACGAAAGTGACGGCAATCATGCGGGCAAGGAGGAGGCGGTTGTGCGTTAACGCACGCGTCGAAACACGAGATGGTGGACTACTTCTCGCGCGCGACCACGAAATCCGGAGCCCAGAGCAGGGCCCGTTTGATCTCGGAATCGGGGAAGGTGCAGATCGACTTTTGCGCTGATTCGGCATACTGGGCTGCCCGGGCGGTCGCGGCTTCGAGGGACCCGTAGCACTGCAGAATCTCCAGAATTTCGGCGTGGCTTACTCCGTTGAAGGCTCCGTGCCTCAAGATGACTTCAATCTTCGCCCGTTCCCCTGCTGTGCAGCGTTCCAGCGCGTGGATCACCGCCATTGTGACCTTGCCCTCGCGGAGATCGCTCGCCACCGGCTTGCCCAAGACTTCTTCTGAAGCGGTCAAGTCGAGCACATCGTCGACAATCTGGAAGGCCATTCCCAGGTCGTGCCCGTACTTGCCCAAGGCCGCTTCCTGAGTGGGACTGGCGCCGCCCAGGATTGCTCCCAACCGCATGCATACCGAGAAAAGGCAGGCGGTTTTGCGGTAGATCAGGTCGAAATATTCGTCGAGCGTGATGAACTTGCCGAGTTTTTCAATCTGCAGCAGTTCGCCTTCGACCATCTGCTGCGTGAGTTCGATGAGGGTGTCGAGAATCCGGAAATTCCGTTCTTGGACGGCGATCTTGAACGCCTGCATGTACAGCCAATCGCCGGCGAGCACGCATTTGGAGTTGCCCCACTGCGTATTGGCGGCCGGACGGCCGCGCCGCGTCTTGGCCTCGTCAATGATGTCGTCGTGAACCAGGGTCGCTGTGTGGATGATCTCGACCACGGCTCCCAGCCGTACCGCGCCGCGCCCTGGATAGTCGAAGAGTTTCGCGGCCAGCAGGAGCAGGGCCGGACGAATTCTCTTACCCCCACCGGCCCGCAGGTACGCGCCAATTTCAGTGATTGCCTGAACGCCTGAAACGGTGTCGCGCCCGAACTCGTCCTCCAGCGCGACGAGGTCGTCCTTCAGCAGGTCGAAGATCTCTTTCCCGTTAATGGCGGCTGGCGCGCTCAATTGGTCCTGTAGTTTATAAACTGCAAATCGATGCCAAAATCTTTTTGCCGCAGTAGCGCAATGATCTCCTGCAACGTGTCGCGATCTTTGCTGCTCACCCGCACCAGGTCGCCCTGAATCGATCCCTGCGCTTTTTTCTTGGAGTCCTTGATCAACTTCACAATTTCCTTGGCTTTTTCGATGGGAATCCCTTGCTGCATCGTGATCCGGCGCTTCACCGTGCCGCCCGCTGCCGGTTCCACTTCCGTGTAGGTCAGGCCCTTCAGCGACACTCCTCGTTTGACCAGCTTCTGCTGCAAGACGTCGATCACTGCCTTCAGTTTGTATTCGTCGGCCGAGTGCAGGGCGATCCCGTCTTTGTCGAGTTCAATGTTCGACTTGGAGTCTTTCAGATCGAAGCGGGTATGAATCTCCTTCAGCGCCTGCTGGATGGCGTTGGAAACCTCCGCCATGTCGACCTTGCTGACGACGTCGAAACTGTTATCGGGCATCTATTTCTAATCTTTCTGAAACCAATGGAATCTTAACCTGAGATTAACAGAAACGCGAGTCTAGCCGAGCGGAACTTTGCTTTCAACGATTTCAGCCAGTTTGAAAAAATCGTAAAAGTTTCGGGAGGTCTGTTCGCCAATCTCCTCCGCTGACAGGCCGCGTAACTCGCCTAGCTTGCAGGCCGTTTGTATGACGAACGCTGGTTCGTTGCGCTTACCCCGGTTGGGAACCGGCGCCAGATAGGGGCAATCGGTCTCAATGAGCATGCGGTCAAGCGGGACCTCAAGGGCCGCATCGCGAATCTGCTGTGCCTTGGGAAATGTGATGTTCCCGGCGAAGGAGATCATGAAGCCCATGTCGAGCGCGCGCTTAGCCTGGGCCCAGTTCCCGGTAAAGCAATGCAGAATGCCACCGAGGCCGTTCGGGGCCCACTGCGTTTCGATCATTCCCAGGCAGTCTTCCCATGCGTTATCGCTGTTATCCGACGGGCGGCAGTGGATCACGATGGGCAGCTTCGCGGCCCCAGCCAGTTCCATCTGCCGGGCAAAGACCTGCTGCTGCGTATCGCGCGGGGAATGGTCGTAAAAATAATCCAGCCCGATTTCGCCCCAGGCGATTACCTTCGGATGCCGTGCCAGACGCTCCATCTCAAGATATACGGTCTCGTCCGCCAGTTGTGCCTCATGCGGATGAATACCGATGGTCGCGTACATGAAGGGATACTTCTCGGCCAGCTGAATGCCGGCATCCAGCGTTGGGGGGCCATCGCCGTTGCCGATGGCGACAATCGTCGTGACGCCAGCATCCCGCGCCCGAGCGATCACCTGCTCGCGATCCGCCGCGAACTGCTTGCCATCCAGATGAGCGTGAGAATCGATGTACATGTGCTCGTGTAGGGACAGCCGCCTCGGCTGTCCAGGCCGAGCAAAGCTCGGCTGGGTTCTCGTTATAGCCACGGGATGCCCTACTTCAGCCGCGCTCCCACAGGCACATCTTCAAGAAAGCTGGCCAAAACAGGCTTGCCGCCCTCCAGAGAAGCGGCCACGATCATCCCATTGGACTCCAGTCCGCGCATTTTGCGCGGAGCGAGATTGGCGACGATCACCACTTTGCGGCCAACCAGAGTTTCGGGGGCATAGGCCTCAGCGATTCCAGCCAGGACTTGCCGCACCTCCGAGCCGATATCAATTTCCAGTCGCAAAAGCTTGTCGGACTTGGGCACACGCTCAGCAACTTTGACGAGCCCCACCCGCAGATCAACCTTGGCGAAGTCATCAATCGTGATCTTCGCGCGATCGGTCGCGACATTCGCGGTAGGAACAGCCGTTGGTTGCGCCGCCGCTGCCTGCGGGGCAACCGGGGCCGCATCTTTTGCTTCCTCCACCACAGGTCCTCTCTGCTGTTCTTCCATCTGCTGCATCCTTTCAATGGCGCTCTTGTCCGCACGCGGAAACACCGGCGCAATGTCGCCCAGCTTTGTTCCCAGATGCAACTGTCCCCATGAAAGCTCGGGCAAATTCAACTTCTTGATATCGCCCAGCCCCATCTGCGTCCAGATTTTCGCGGTCGCATCAGGGATGACAGGATGCGCCAGAGCAGTGGCGATGCGTAGCGCCTCCGCGGAAGTGTAGAGCACCGTGGCTAACCGGGAACGGCTGTCCTCATCCTGCTTCTCGCCGAGCGCCCAAGGCTCATTCTCGACGATGTACTTGTCGACCGCGGCAACCAGTCCCCATGCTGTTTCAAGCGCGCGCGAAAACTGGAACTGATCAAAATATTCGCCAAACTCGCGGATGGTCTTCCGCGCCGTCTCCGCAACTGCATCGTCAGCCGCGGTGCGCGACGCCGCGTGCGACGGATACGGCACTTCGCCCTTGAAGTACCGGTTAATCATCGTCAGCGTGCGGCTGGCCAGGTTGCCCAGCCCATTCGCCAGATCGGAGTTATAACGCTGCACCAGCGCGTCGAAAGAAAACGATCCGTCCTGGCCAAAGACGACCTCGCGGAGCAGAAAATAACGCAGCGCGTCGGCGCCGAGCACGTCGAGAATCGTCTCGGTGCGCACGATGTTGCCGCGCGACTTCGACATCTTGCTTTCTTCAAACAGCAGCCAGCCATGCGCCACAATCGCCTTGGGCAGCGCAAGCCCTGCCGCCATCAGAAATGCCGGCCAATACACGCAGTGGAAGCGCACGATCTCCTTGCCGATCATTTGCACATCCGCCGGCCAGAATTTCTTGAACGCCTCCTGCGCGCCTGCATGCGAAGATCCGTAGCCAATCGCGGTGATGTAGTTGGCCAGCGCGTCGAGCCAGACGTAGATCACATGCTTGGGATCGTCGGGCACAGGAATGCCCCACGAAAAAGTGGACCGGCTGATTGAGAGATCGCGCAAGCCCGAGCGCACGAACGAAATCACTTCATTGCGCCGCGTGTCTGGGCGAATGAAATCCGGATTCGCATAAAGCTCCAGCAGCTTGTCCTGAAAGGCCGAGAGCTTGAAGAAGTAATTCTCCTCGTGCACGGTCTCCGTAATGCGGCCGCACGTAGGGCAGGGATCGCCTGGCTGCGCGCCATCGACGTAGAGTTCGTCGGAAACGCAGTACTGGCCTGTGTATGTGCCCTTGTAGATGTAGCCGTTATCGCGAAGCTGGCGGAATAGGTGCTGCACGCGCTTCTTGTGCCGCTCCTCGGTGGTGCGGATGAAGTCGTCGTTCGAAATTCCCATCCGCTTCCACAAATTGCGGAATTCGGCCGAAATTTCATCGGCATACTGCTGCGGAGTTTTCCCCGCGGCCTGCGCCGCGCGCTCAATCTTTTGCCCGTGCTCGTCGGTGCCGGTCAGAAAAAAAGTCTCCGCGCCCAGCATGCGCTGCCGCCGCGCGATGGTATCGCACGCGATGGTTGTGTAGGCATGGCCAATGTGCGGCCGCGCGTTGACGTAGTAAATCGGGGTCGTGATGTAAAACTTCTTCGTCATTTGTGTGTGCGTTCCGAATGCAGATAGGCCTGGATGGCGCCGCCCATCACAGTTCTCAGCGGCACATGATGTTCCGAGGCAATGCGCCGGCAGTCTTCATATTCCGGCGCATAGTTCGTGACCGTTCCATTCATGCTGGCGATCTTAATCCTCACTTCGCCCCACGGTGTTTGCACGCTCTCCCAGCGACGCGCGAGTGTCTGCCGTGTCTCCTCGCGCCGTCGCACGCCGAGCGTTGTGGTCTCGGCGAAAATCAGTTCGGTGAGCCGGGCTGCGTCTTCGGGCTTACACAAGACCGTCAGCAACATTCCCGGGCGATTTTTCTTCATTTGCACTGGCACGGCGAATGCGTCGAGAGCGCCTTCTTCGAGCAATCGATCCATCCCGTAGCCGAATACCTGCGGGCTCAGATCGTCGAGATTGGCCTCCAGCACGGTCACCGTGTCGGCATGGGTTTTGTCCGACAGAGTCGAAGCCGTCTCGCCGACCAGCAACCGCAGCACGTTAGGATGACCGTGAAAGTCGCGTGATCCTGCTCCGTAGCCGGCTTTCTCGATCTTCATCGCAGGAAGGCTGGCGAACCGCTTTGCCAGCGTAGCCACGATGGCCGCACCCGTAGGCGTCACTAATTCTGCCTGCACACCCGAAGAGTAGACGGGAGCGTGCTTCAGCAGTTCCACCGTCGCGGGCGCGGGTACAGGAAATGTTCCGTGCGCGCACTTTACAGTCCCGCCGCCGACATTCAACGGCGAACAGACGATCTCATCGACTCCTAGAGCTTCTGCCCCTGCCGCCGCGCAAACAATATCCACCATGGCGTCAACCGCGCCAACTTCGTGGAAGTGCACGTTCTCGATAGAAGTATTGTGAATCTTGGCCTCGGCCGCTCCCAGGGCTTCAAAAATCGAAATGGAAGTTTTCTTCGCGCGCTCGCTGATGCCGGCCTTGGCGATGATTGATCGAATTTCGTTCAATCCACGCCCATGCGAGTGCGGCGCGGCTACTCCCTTCGACAAGCTCAGCGCAGGCTCTGTCCGCGAACTCTTGCCATCCGCTGGATGCGTGTGCTCATGATGATGCGCGTGTCCGTGCTCGTGGTTAGCCTTCGCGGGCGTGGGCGCCCGCGCCACATTCTCTTTCGCCCAGTACTCTTCGCGCGGCATATCCTTCTCACCATCGACCCAGACGTCCACTTTGGTGGCAGAAATTCCGCTGCGCATCACGCGGGAAATCTCGAGCCGCGCCCCAACATCCAGCGCCGCCACCGCTTCTTCGAGCACCCGCGGAAAAACGCCAGCGTCCACCAGCGCGCCCAGAAACATGTCGCCGCTGATTCCGGAAAAGCATTCTAGATACGCAATGCGCATGAAATTCCAAGCGGTTTATGCCCGCCACGACGGAACTTTCATCATAGGGAAGCCCCCAAGCCTCGTCAAACTTGGCCGTTTCCTCTGCTAGAATCACTGATTCTCAGATAACGCTGACTCTAAAATAGCTTAGAGGGACTCTTTGTACCGTCATCTCGAACACTTTCTGGCCAGATCCGTGTTGGCGTGTCTTCAGGGCCGCTACCCTGGTGTAGTTCTGCCCAGCGTTGTCATCGAACAGCCTCCGAAGGTCGAGTTGGGCGATTTTGCCATTCCGATTTTCCCCTTCGCCAAGCCTCTGCGTTCTGCCCCGCTGAAGATCGCTGAGAGCATTCGGGCCGATGTGGGTGCGATCGAGGGTATTGCTGGAATGCAAGTCGCCCCTCCGGGCTATCTGAACGTCAAGATGGATCGCACGTGGCTAGCTACTAGGCTGGCTGCCGACGAGAAGCCGTCGGCCGAGACTCCCGCTGGGAAGATTCTGGTCGAGCATTCCAGCATCAATCCCAACAAGGCTGCCCACATTGGACACCTGCGCAATGCGATTCTCGGCGACACTTTCGTACGCCTCCTGCGTTATGCGGGCAGGGAAGTCGATGTGCAGAACTACATCGACAACACGGGCGTGCAAGTTGCCGACGTGGTGGTTGGCTTCACTCATCTTGAAAAAAAATCGCAAGCCGAAGTCGAAGCCCTCACCCGCCAGCCTCGTTTCGATTACTACTGCTGGGATCTCTATGCCCGCGCCTCGCAGTGGTACGCCGAGGACAAGCAGAACCTGAGCATCCGCCTGCAGACTCTGCACGCATTGGAAGAAGGCGGAAACGAGATTGCCGCGATTGCTGAGCTGATCTCGACCGCGGTCTTACGCCGCCACCTCGAGACCATGGACCGGCTGGACATTGAGTACGATTTTCTCCCGCGCGAGAGCGAGATTCTGCGCCTGCACTTCTGGGATGCCGCCTTCAGCAAGCTGAAGGAGAACGGCGTGCTCACCTTCGAGAATGACGGCAAGAACAAAGGCTGCTGGGTGATGCGCCGCGCGGGAACAGAAAAGGTCGAAAGCGAGGAGCTTTACCAGACATCAGATGTTGCCGAGGACTTTGATCGCGTTTCAGAAGAAGACCAGAAAGTCATCGTCCGCTCCAACGGAACGGTCGGCTACGTGGGCAAGGACATTGCCTACCACATGTGGAAGTTCGGACTGCTCGGCCGCGATTTCGGCTATCGCAAGTTCTACCAGTATCCGAATGCCCACGACTGCTGGATTTCAACCACTGACGGCGAGAAAGAGCATCCTCATTTTGGCGACGTAGCCGAAAACTACAACGTCATCGACGTACGACAGTCGGAAGCCCAAAACACAGTTAAGGAAGCCCTGCGCGATCTGGGTCACGGAGAAGCTGCCGACCACTTCACGCACTTCTCCTACGGGATGGTCGTTCTGACCCCACGCTGCGCGGCCGAGCTCGGCTACACACTGAGCGAAGAAGACAAGGTACGACCCTTCATCGGGGTCAGCGGACGCAAAGGCTTCGGAGTGAAGGCCGACGACCTGCTCGATCAACTGATCGCCTCGGCGCGGCAGGAAGTGGATTCACGCCATCCCCAACTTCCTGACGACGAGCGGCTGAGCATCGCCACGCAAATTGCCATCGGCGCACTACGCTACTTCATGCTGAAGTTCACCAAGCCGTCGGTGATCGCTTTCGATTTCAAAGAGGCCCTCAGTTTCGAAGGTGAGACTGGACCTTACGCGCAATATGCCGTCGTCCGCGCGACCAGCATATTCCGGAAGGCCGGAGTAGATGCGAAGACTTTCGCCGCAGAAGCCACTCACCTCTCTGCGGCCGATCTGGCAACTCATCTGAACGGCGAAGCCGGGAACGAGATCTGGGAACTCTGGCTCGCCTCCTCGAAGACGTCCTACATCATCGACCAGTGCATCGCCACCACCGAGCCGGCCTACCTGGCCAAGCATGTCTTCCAGTTGGCGCAGCTGTTCAACACGTTCTATCATCGGCATCCCATCCTCAGCGAGCCAGATGAGGCCCGAAAACGGTTCCTGCTGGCTACGGTTTCAGTAGTCCGGCGCGAACTAATTCGCTGCCTGGCGGTAATGGGCATTACCGTGCCCCCGGTGATGTAGAATGCCGCGGAGCGCTTGACGGGTCGGCGCATTCGGGTTTTCTCATGAGTGATGCCGTGCCGACATCGACGCCCTCTCGCCATTGGCCGCGCACGATTCTCCTCGCCCTCCTGATTTCTATTCTGGTTCTGGCTGCCGCCGGCTTCCTTTACGAAAACATCGCCGAGTCCCGCGACCGCCGCTTCAATCCTATGGCCGGAAAGCTTGTCGACATCGGCGGATTCCAGATGCACATCGATTGCAGCGGCGAAGGCTCGCCCACAGTAATCCTCGATTCCGGCTTGGGCGACACATATCTCTCGTGGAGCAAGGTGCAGCCCGATATCGCAAAAGTCACGCGCGTTTGTTCCTACGATCGCGCAGGTCTTGGTTATAGCGATCCCAGTGCGCGGCCGCGCACCAGCAAGGTGATCGCGGAAGAATTGCACGCTCTGCTGCGGGGGGCTGGCGTGCAGCCGCCGTATATCCTGGTCGGCCATTCGTTGGGCGGCTACGACGTGCGCCTGTACGCCAGTCTTTACCGCGAGGAAGTTACCGGCATGGTGCTGGTCGACGCGTCCCATCCCGACCAGGAGAATCGCTTTCCCCGTGAGCTCAAAGACATGGGAAGCAGTTGGCAGCGCGAAGCGGAGTTTTTCGCCTACACCACTCCCTTCGGCATCCCACGTCTCCTCGGCTTTTGCCAGGACCAGCCTGTTGAGCGTGCTGCGGCCTGCAATTTCCATACGGCTCGCGAGGCCGTCGCGGAACTGAAGGCCTTTCCCCAAAGCGCCACGGAAACCGCCACCACCGGGTCTCTCGGAAGCATACCGCTGGCCGTCATATCGCACGATCCGGATAAGCCCTCTTCGGATCTTCCTCCCGATCTGGCGAAAGCGACCAATGAAGCTTGGGAAAAAATGCAGGAGGAATTGGCTCGTCTCTCTTCGCGGGGCACACAGACAGTGGCCAAAGGCAGCTCCCACTACATCCAGACCGATCGTCCCGACCTGGTGATTGAGGCCGTCCGCGAGGTTGTCACTCAATCCCGCGCGCAGCAACCTCCTTCACCTCCGATGCCCTGACCGGCCGCAGACAACTCCTGAACCTTGATTCGAACCAAACTTGCTACTCTTTTACTCTTGCTTTGAACGGCGCAAGCCAGCGAAGTTGCTTGCAGACGTGAGGATCCCCATGATCGCATCGTGTCATCGGAAGGTGTTTCTCGAGATCGTATTGTTGCTGAACATTTCTTTTGCGAAAGGTTTGCAGGCACAGGACTCTCCTGCCCAAACGGAGGCTCCCCGTCCGCAGGTGGGTCTTGCCCTCAGCGGCGGCGGGGCTCTCGGGCTCGCTGAGATCGGCGTAATCCGCTGGCTGGAGGAGAATCACATCCCCGTCGACCGCATTGCTGGAACCAGCATGGGCAGCATCATCGGAGCGATGTACGCCACGGGGATGTCGCCGGAAGAGATCCAGCAATTTGCCGGAAAAATCGACTGGGACCAGGCCTTCCTGGCCGGCCCGAATTACTCCGATCTTTCCTTCCGCCGCAAGCAGGACCGCCGCCGTTTTCAAGTCGCAGCCGCGCTCGGTCTGAAGCACGGCCTGAGCGGCCCCAATGGATTTGACTCCGGACAGGCGGTGGAGTTGCTTCTGGCTCGTATCGCCTTGCCGGAATCCGGCGTCGAGAGTTTCGACGATCTCCCCACACCGTTTCGCTGCGTAGCCACCGACATGATGAACGGCGAGGCGGTCGTGCTGCATGACGGGCCGCTGGCACAAGCTTTGCGCGCTTCGATGGCGATTCCTGGCGTGTTCACTCCAGTGGAGATCAACGGACGCGTTCTAGCCGACGGCGGGCTGGTAGAAAACATTCCAGTCGAAACCGTTCGCGACATGCATGCCGATGTCGTCATCGCCGTGCAATTGCAGATTCCGCCGAGCGATCCCTCCGCGCTCCAGACCATCGGGGGCATGCTCAGCCGCTCGGTCGACATCATGATCGCGCAGAACGAGAGTCGTTCCATGGCCTTGGCTCAGGCCAAGCTGATCGTTGACGTAGCGGGCTTCGGCACATTCGATTTTTCTCGCATCAAGGAGTTGATCGACCTTGGATACCGCACCGCCGCGAGCCAGTCGTCGGACCTGCTGCAGTACGCGATCAAAGATCCGGAAGAGTGGAAGCAGTATCTGGCGGCGCGTGCGGCGCGAAAACGCCCGCAGCCGCAGTCGGTAGCTAAAATCGAAGTTTCCGGCGCCGACCCTGACACCGATCGCAGAATCGAGCACCGGCTCAGTAAAGCGCTGCGTGGGACTCTTGATCTTTCCAAGCTCGATACGCAACTTACCCGCATCGGGGGTGAGGGCCAGTTCGATCGGCTCGGATACGAAGGGTTCAACCAGAATGGTGTTCCGGGGCTGCTGGTCACCACGCACGAAAAATCCTACGGGCCGCCCTTTGTTGACCTCGCAGTAAACGTCGACGGCTCCGGCGTGGCGGCATTTGATTTCTCTGCCGGCGCACGGGTTACATTCATGGACATTGCCCATCATGGCGGCGAATGGCGCAACGATTTTCTCTTTGGCTCAACCAATCTCGGAGCCACCGAGTTTTATCAGCCCCTGTTCGGCTCGCACTTCTTCGTCGCTCCTTACGCGTTCGCCTCGAAGTTTGCGCGCAACTCCTTCAATGGGTCGGCCCGCGTCGCTGTCTTCGGCGACGAGCGAGCCGGAGGAGGCCTGGATTTCGGCTACGATACACGACGCTGGGAAGTGCGCCTCGGCTACGAGAACTTCGACGGCAAGCTCAGCCCCCTGATCGGCGGCAGTGGCTTGCCCAACGTCAGCGGTACCACCGGCGAATTCCGCCTACGCTTCGTCTGGGACGGCCAGGACAATCCCGCCGTTCCCAGCCGGGGCACGCGCTTTGTCGCAACCGCGGAGCGCGTTCTGCAGAGCCCTGGCCTCGCACATCCCATCGGGTTGCTGGATGTCCGCAATACAACGTTCATTCCGCTTGGCGCCAAGACGTCCTTGTTTGCCATTGCCGCCGGCGGAAGCACATTCCGCGGCTCTGCCGGGCCATTTCAGGTATTCGCGCTCGGCGGTCCTTTCCATCTGGGAGCTTATCTTCCGCAGGAATTCCTCGGCAATCACTACGTGTACTCGTCTCTGGGATTTCGCCGCGTGTTTTACCACCTGCCAGCGCTGGTGGGAGGCAATATCTATTGGGCAGGTTGGTATGAGGCTGGAAGCACATTCGGCACCGCACTCAGAAATCCGGGTCCCGTCGTCGTGCGCGGTACCGCGAATCTGGGAATTCTGGCCGACACCATCGTGGGGCCGATCGCACTGGCCGGCAGCGTCAGCCCCACCGGCCAAAGCCGTATAAACTTCTCGATCGGGCGGCTCTTCTAGAGAGACGTAGCTGGCAACGTCTCTCTTCGGGAGCCCTGCGTGCTTTACAGAGTCGCCATATCGATCACGAATCGATACCGCACATCGCTCTTCAGGACCCGCTCGTAGGCCTCATTTACCTTTTGAATCGGGACCACCTCGATGTCGCAGGTCACTCCGTGCGTGCCGCAGAAATCCAGCATCTCCTGCGTCTCGCGGATGCCGCCAATCTGCGAGCCGGCCAGACTGCGCCGCCCCGCCGTCAGCGAGAACGCGCCGATCGGAATGTCCTTCTCTGGAAGGCCAACGACGACCATGGTGCCATCCACGTTCAACATCGACAGATATTCATTCCAGTCGATCTGCGCCGAGACCGTGTTGATGATCAGGTCGAAATATCCTTTGAGCTTCGGGAAAGTCTCCGGGTCCGACGTCGCATAGAAGTGATCCGCTCCGAGACGCTTGCCGTCCGCCTGCTTCTTCAAGGACTGGCTGAGCACCGTGACCTCAGCCCCCAGAGCATGCCCGAGCTTCACGCCCATGTGTCCAAGCCCGCCCAGCCCAACGATGGCGACCTTCTTCCCGGGCCCGGCATTCCAGTGCTTCAGCGGAGAGTACAGCGTGATCCCGGCGCAGAGCAGCGGCGCGCAGGCGTCCAGCGGCAGGTTCGTGGGCATGCGCAGCACATAGTTCTCGTCGACGACGATTCTGTCGGAATATCCTCCGTAGGTCGGCGTGCCGTCTTTCTCGCGGCCGTTGTAAGTCCACACGGTCTGCACGGTGCAATACTGCTCGAGCCCCTGTTTGCACTCCGCGCAAGTGCGGCAGGAGTCCACGAAGCATCCGACCCCGACTTTATCGCCGACCTTGTACTTGGTGACCTTGCTGCCCACCGACGTAACCACGCCGGCGATTTCATGTCCCGGTACCATCGGGAAGATCGACTCCTCCTGATATTCGCTCCATTCGTCTCGCGTCTGGTGGATGTCGGAGTGACAAATTCCGCAGTACTTGATTTCGATGACAACGTCATGTTCCCGCGGCTCCCGCCGTTCAAATGCATACGGGGCCAGCGGAGCCTTGGCCTTTAAAGCTGCATATCCCTTGCTGTTGCTCATGATGGCTTTACCTTTTCCTTGTCTAGCGTTTGATATACTTCGCGCCTCAGTCCGATTGACCTGACCCGATCAACAGAGCCCAGGAGACACGCGTGCGCGTATCCAAGTCGAGTTTTATTGTTCCGTTGCTAATAGCGATCGCTGCTGCCGCGCAGCAGGCGCCTCAAGCTGACGCCAAGCCGCTCTTCACGCTACAGGAAGTGATGATTCCGGTGCGCGACGGGATTCATCTTCAAACGGTACTCCTCGTTCCCGTCGACCAGCAAGGTCCGCTGCCGATTCTGTTCCGCCGCACACCCTACGGCGTTCCCGACAAGGTTCCGACCAAGATGCCGCCTTCGTTCAAAGAACTGGCGCAGGATGGCTACATCTTCGTTTTCCAGAATCTGCGCGGCCGATTCAAATCGGAAGGCGTCTTCAATCTTTCTTCATGGGTCGATTTGAACGACCCCAAGGCCACCAACGAGACCACCGACGCCTTCGACTCAATCGAGTGGCTGGTCAAGAATGTTCCCAACAACAACGGCAAGGTCGGCATGTGGGGTGTTTCTTACGACGGCTTGACCACCGCGCTCCCGCTGCTGCATCCGCATCCGGCGCTCAAGGCGATCAGCGAGCAAGCCGCCCCGGTCGATCAATGGATGAATGACGACATGCACCGTTTTGGCGCTCTGCGCGAAAGCTATGGCGTTGAATATTCCGTGCTCGAACAGGCCGACAAGAACAAAAACACGAACTTTGAATTCGACGAGTACGACACGTATCAGTGGTATCTCGACCTAGGGGCGCTCTCCAATGTGAACGACAAATATCTGCACGGCTCCATTCCGTTCTGGAATTCGATTGTCGATCATCCCGACTACGATGCATTTTGGAAGAAGGAAGCCTGGATCAATCAACTCCACGCCTCGACTGTGCCGAACCTCAACGTCGCCGGATTCTGGGATCAGGAAGACCCGTGGGGACCGTGGCAGATTTTCCGCCACGCCGAAGAGAACGATCCCGATCACACCAGCTTCATGGTCGCCGGTCCGTGGTACCACGGCGAGTGGCAGGCCCCCAAGGGCGACACGATCGGCCTGATTCCGTTTGGAGGGCACGAAACTTCCCGCGAATTCCGCGAGAACATCCAGGCGCCGTTCTTTCGCTACTATTTGCACGGGCAGGGCGAGAAACTTGCTTGGCAGGCCAGCACATTCCAAAGCGGATCGAACTCGTGGCATACCTACGCTGTCTGGCCTCCGATGGAAGCCAAGCCCACGAAGTTGTATCTGCATGCCGACGGCACGCTCTCGTTCAAGGCGCCGGAAGCCCCGTCCAAGGCTGCATATCGCGAATATGTTTCCGATCCCTCCGACCCCGTTCCTTACCGCCAGCGTCCGGTGTCTCCCACGTATCCCGCGGGCGATTGGCGTACCTGGGAAGTTGCCGACCAGCGCTTCGTCGACAATCGTCCAGACGTACTCGATTTTGTGAGCGATCCGTTAGATCATGACGTGACGATTACCGGTCCGCTGGCTGCGAATCTTACGGCGTCCACTTCAGGCACCGACAGCGATTTCGTGGTGAAGCTGATCGACGTCTATCCTCAGAATGCGCAGAAGAATGCATGGGATCCCGAGGAAGGGCCGAAGCCCGGACAGTATGCGCAATCTCTGAACGGCTATGAGTTGCCGATTGCGATGGAGGTGCGCCGCGGCCGCTACCTGAAAAGCTACGAGAAGCCTGAGCCGCTGACCGCCAACAAGCCCACCGAATGGAACGTTTCTCTCCGCGACCACGACCACGTTTTTTTGAAAGGTCACCGCATCATGGTGCAGATTCAGTCGACATGGTTTCCGGTCATCGATCGCAACCCGCAGAGGTTTGTGCCGAGCATCTACAAGGCTACGGCCGCCGATTACGTGAAAGCCACGCAACGAATCTATTGCTCGCCGGAAATGCCTTCGTACCTGCTTTTACCCGTCATGCCGTAATACACGTAGGGGCGGACGCATTCGTCCGCCCCGCGAGCGAAGCGAGCGCCCCGGACGAATGCGTCCGGGGCTACGTGAAAACGTCCGGGTCTCGCCTTACCCTCACTTCCAATTACTTGCCGCTAGCGGTGCCGTGCTGTCCCAGCCACGATGCCAACTGCGATTCCTGCTGCGACTTCAAATCGATGCAGCTATTGATGCGTTCAATGGACTGCTTGTAGGAGCGCTCCGCTGCCGCAACCTTGTGCGCCGCGAAAAACTCCGTTACCTGATCGCGCGTTGCAGCATCGCAGAAAACGCTCGTCGCCTGCACTACTTCCGCGCTGGCAAACGGCCCGCCGGCCTTCTCCATCTCCGGCCAGTGC
>Ga0075029_100000311_pt1 | contig 27507 bp, 22 predicted proteins | sample LitLauG_LLR_2013_FD_71391 | JGI IMG/M metagenome (GOLD analysis project Ga0075029, IMG submission 71391) | Freshwater sediment microbial communities from North America - Little Laurel Run_MetaG_LLR_2013 | ecosystem: Environmental > Aquatic > Freshwater > Creek > Sediment | place: USA... | reverse complement strand
GCTCGGGAATACATGCCCGGGCTGGGGCGGATGTCGGCACTACGCACGTGGACGGGCTTTCGGGCGGCTACTCCAGGCAAGCTTCCGTTGATTGGACCGTGGCCAGCGGATCAGTCGGTGTTCCTGGCTACCGGTCATGAGGGACTGGGAATCACGACCTCGCTGGCAACCGCGAGAATTCTGGGAGATCAGATCACGGGCGCGAAGTCAGAGATTTCTATTGAGCCTTACTTGCCTGCGCGGAGCGGCAAGGAGCACGCGCATGCTTAGCGTGCGGGTGAATGAAGTGCCGATCGCTGTGCCTGTGGGAACAACCGTTGCCGTGGCGATGATGATTGCCGGTCAGGCTTGCCGCACCTCAGTGAGCGGCGAGCCGCGCGGGCCGCTGTGTGGAATGGGCACCTGCTACGAGTGCCGCGTGACGATCAACGGTGTGCCGCATTGCAAGGGCTGCCAAGTTTTGTGTGAAACGGGAATGGAGATCCGCACGAATGGATAGAAGCGCACCGAGTGGCTTCGACGTTCTGGTGGTCGGCGGCGGGCCAGCAGGCATGGCGGCTGCGGTACGGGCGGCGGACTGCGGCGTGCGTGTGGGACTCGTAGATGACAACCTTGCACTAGGAGGCCAGATCTGGCGCGAGGGCTCTGATGGCGAGCAAGCTTCGGAATTCTCGCGGTGGCGCGAGTTGCTGAGCATGGCGCAGGTCACGACGTTGTGCGCTAAGAGAATATTCGACCAGTGCGAGAAGGGCATTCTGTCGGCTGAGGGTTCGGATGGCGTGTGTGAATTGCGCTACGAAAATCTGGTGATCGCTACCGGAGCGCGGGAAAGATTTCTGCCCTTTCCCGGGTGGACTTTACCGAATGTGACGGGCGCGGGCGGATTGCAGGCAATGGTGAAAGCTGGTCTGCCGATTCGCGGGAAACGCATCGTAATTGCGGGCACTGGTCCGCTGCTGCTGGCCGTTGCAGCTTATCTGCGCAGGCATGGCGCGGAGATTCCGATCATTTGTGAGCAGGCATCGTGGAGCCGCCTTGTACAGTTTTCCGTTGCGCTATTCAGTCAACCGGGGAAGATCGTTCAGGCATGGCAGCTCAGGAGCGAGCTTTCCGGCGTTCACCTTGCGGCGAACAGTTGGGTAACGGCAGTTCAGGGGCGGGACGTGCTGGAGAGCGTCACGATTTCTTGTAGCGGAAAATCGCGGACGATTCCCTGCGACAACCTAGCCTGCGGATTTCATCTGGTTGCCAACACGGAGTTGGCGGTGCTGCTGGGCTGCGGAATCGATGCGGGCTTTGTGCAGGTCGACGAATTTCAGCGGACTACCGTGCCGCAAGTTTTCTGCGCGGGCGAACCGACGGGCATCGGCGGCGTGGGACTCTCGATTGTGGAGGGGCAGATTGCCGGACTGGCCGCAGCCGGGCGGACTTCCGAGGCTCGAAAGCTCTTTGGAAAGAGACGACGGGCGCAGCGGTTCGCCGGGGCGCTGGATCGCGCGTTTCGGTTGCGGCCGGAGTTGGCTCGCCTACCTTCCGCTGAAACCATTGTCTGCCGTTGCGAGGACGTCACTTACTCGCGGCTGCAACGGCACACCTCCTGGCGCGCGGCGAAGTTGCAGACACGCTGCGGGATGGGTCCATGCCAAGGGAGAATCTGCGGACCTGCAACGGAATTTCTGTTTCGCTGGCGAACTGATTCAGTGCGGCCACCGATTTTCCCCGTGCGAGTGGAGAGCCTGGCTGCCTCTCCATCGCCCGAAGAGCCACAAGCCGTCACAGGAGGGCCTCGATGAAGATGAATTGGAAGGGTGTGCTGCCCGCGATCACCACGGGCTTCAATCGCGATCTCAGCATCGATCACGGATTCATGGCCGAGCACAGCCGCTGGCTGCTCGACCACGGCTGCACGGGCATTGTGGCGCTCGGCTCGCTGGGCGAGGGCGCGACTCTGACGTTCGAGGAGAAGCTCGAAATTCTGCGTACTTGTGTGCGGGCGGTTCAGGATCGCGCGCCCGTGGTGGCATCGATCTCGTCGCTTAGCACCTTGGAAGCTGTTACCTTGGCAAAAGCCGCTGCGGATCTGGGTTGCGACGGGCTGATGGTGCTGCCTCCGTACGTTTACAAAGGAGACTGGCGCGAGATGAAGGCGCATGTCGCGGCCGTGTTTGCAGCGACGTCTCTGCCTTGCATGCTCTACAACAATCCCGTGGCGTATGGAACGGACTTCCTTCCGGAGCAGATTCAGGAGTTGGCGGAAAACGAAAACCTTGCGGCGGTCAAAGAGTCGAGCACGGACATCAGGCGGGTGTCGGCGATTCGCGCCTTGCTCGATACGAGACTCGAAATTCTAGTCGGCGTGGACGACGCCATTCTTGAGGGCATTGCAGCGGGAGCGACAGGATGGATCGCGGGCCTGGCGAACGCTCTGCCGCGCGAGTCGGTGGAATTGTTCAACTGCGGCAGCAGCGGCGAGAGCGAGCGGGCATTCGAGCTCTACCGCTGGTTCTTGCCTTTGCTGCGCATGGATACGGTTCCGAAATTCGTGCAGCTGATCAAAATGGTGCAAGCGGAAGTTGGGATGGGAAACGCCCGGGTGCGCGCCCCACGACTCGAGTTGGATGGAGCGGAACTCGCTCACGCGAAGAAAATAGTCCAACAAGCGCTGCAGTCGCGCCCGCAATTCGCCAGCCCTGCGCTGTCGCCTGCGAAATAGATCAGGAACTGGAGCGCATATCGCTGGAAGTTCCGCCGGCAGCGGGGACGTACGCTTTGGTGGTGTAGTCCATGACCATGCGATCGGCGCTGAAACGCCAGCCCAGGGTGCGGATGGCGCGCTTCATGCGGGTGATCCAGCCGCGCGGAAGGCCGTCATTATCGCGCTGGTAATAGAGTGGAATCACTTCTTCCCGCAGGGTGCGCATCAAATCTTCGCCATCGCGCTCATCGTGAATGCTGATGTTGGAATGAGTTCTGCCGGTGCCGATGGCGAATCCGTTGATGCCGTCGTAGGCCTCAGCCCACCAGCCATCGAGAATGGAAAGATTCAGTCCGCCATTGAGCACCGTTTTCTGACCGCTGGTGCCGGAGGCTTCCTGCGGGCGGCGCGGATTGTTGAGCCAGACATCGACGCCTTGCACAAAGTGACGGCCTACATTGATGTCGTAGTCCTCGACGAAGACGAACTTGTCTCCGAACTGCGGATCGCGCATCAACTGGGCGATCTGCTGCAGCACGCGCTTGCCTGGTTCATCGAGCGGGTGCGCCTTGCCGGCAAACACGAATTGGACGGGGCGATTGGGGTCGTTCACCATCGACAACAGCTTCTCGATATCTTTCAGAATCAGGTTGGCACGTTTATAGGTGGCGAAGCGGCGGGCGAATCCAATGGTGAGAGCGTCGGGGGTCAGAATGCGCTCGAGGCGGGCCAGCACTTCCACGGGTTCTCCGCGGCGCTCGGCCTGTTCAACGGCGCGGCGGCGGACGAACTCGATAAGCTGCGACTTCAGGCCGAGATGCGTCTCCCAGAGCTCGCCGTCATCGACGCTTTCGATGCCCTCCCAGATTTTGGCTTCGCTGCTGCGCTGATGCCAGCCCGGCCCGAGATGGCGATCGTAGAGACGAAACATCTGCGGCGCCAGCCATGAGGGCACATGCACGCCGTTGGTGATGTGGCCGATGGGAACGTCGTCCTCGGGCTTACCGCGGAAGAGGAAGGTCCACATAGCGCGCGATACTTCGCCATGCAAAGCGGAAACGGCATTGGCGCGGCGCGAAAGGCGCAGGGCGAGCACGGTCATGCAAAATAGTTCGTCTTGATTGGCCGGGGTCTCGCGACCGAGGCCGAGCAAGCTGTCCTGGGAAAGACCGAGCGCCTCGCGCAGCGGGCCGATGTGCTCTTCCACCAGGCCTGCATCGAAGCGGTCGTGGCCAGCGGGAACCGGAGTATGCGTGGTGAATACAACTTCGCGCGAGACACGGGGCACGGCGGCCTCAAAGGCAATGCCCTCGTCCTCCATGCGCATGCGAATGGCTTCCAGCACGGCGAAGGCGCTGTGGCCCTCGTTGAGGTGTAGGACGCCGGGGGAAATTCCCAGGGCGCGCAGGGCGCGCAATCCGCCGACCCCTAATAACACTTCCTGGCGGATGCGGATTCTGAGATCGCCGCCATATAAACGCGAGGTCAGTTCGCGATCCTCGGGGGCATTCCCTTCCACGTCGGAATCCAGCAACAACAGATCGCGGCGCCCGACTTTCACGCGCCAGACTTTGGCCTGAATGCGGCCGCTGCGAGTTTCAATTTCCACGACCACGGGCCGGCCGTCCTTTCCGATGGCAACTTCCATCGGAAGTTGATTGACGTCGGTCTCCAGGTATTCCTCGCGCTGCCATCCGCCGACATCGAGCCGTTGGCGGAAATAGCCTTGACCGTAAAACAGGCCGATCCCGACCAGCGGGATGTCGAGATCCGAGGCCGCCTTGATGTGATCGCCGGCCAGGACGCCGAGACCACCCGAGTAGACCGGCAAGGACTCGTGAATGCCGAATTCCGCTGAGAAGTAGGCCACCGGATGCGGCCGCAGCACACCGGCGTGGCGGGTGCCCCAGGTGCGATCTTCTTCCAGATACTCGAGCAAGCGGCGATAGGCATAGTTCACGCGGCTGTGCAGCATCAGCTCAGCGGCACGGGATTCGAGCTTGGCCAGAGGCAGTTCGCTGAGGAGGGAAATCGGATTGTGGTTAAGCTCGTTCCAGCGGGACGGATCGAGATCGAGAAAGAGGCTGGAAGAGTTGTGATCCCAACTCCACCAGAGATTGCGCGCCATCGCCCAGAGCCGTTCCTGCAATGGAGCGATGAAGCGATCAAGAGTCCGGGCCTCGCTCACCACGGGAGCCACCTGAGTAGCGGCGTCGGCCAGCATAGCGATTTCATCTTCGCTGAAGACGCGGGCTTCGACGGTCTGTACCACCAGCACGCCCTGCAACACGCCGCGATCAATCACGGGGACGCCCAGAAAAGACTGGTAGGCCTCCTCGCCGGCCTCCTCGAAATACTTGAAGCGGGGATGGTTCTTCACATGGGTGACGGCGATGGGCCGGACCTGCTCCGCCACCAGGCCGGTGAGTCCTTCGTGGACGGCCATGCGCAAACTGCCGACGCACTCGCGGCGCAGCCCGACCGTGGCCGCCAACACCAGGTTGGCGCGATCCGGCTCCAGCAGATAAGTCGAGCAGACGTCGGTCCGGAATCGTTTCGCGATTAGAGCCACGACGTTGGTGAGCATTTCGGCGGGATGGCCGCCGTCGCCGGCGAGCTTGCCGACTTCGTCCAACGGCAGGACGCTTCTGCCTTCGGAAGCATGCGCGTCTTTCGTTTCGTCGACTGCCTTATCGTATGGATTCAAGCTGATTCCCCGGTTCTTATGATTCTGCTATGAACATCGACAGGGATGAACTATCTGATCATGTCATACTTGCCGCGGTTGCGCGAAGTGGACTGTAGGCCTCAGGGAAGTTCATTGCTTATCCGCAAGCGGAAGTAGTAGAATTTCGGCCATTCCAGCCTCACCGTTCGGGGACGTGCGCCCAGCCTGCGAACTGGTGAAATCAAGAGTTTGGTATCACGGAGTTCGCGGGCGTTTTAGGGCCAAAAAGGGGCCCAGTGGAACAAGGCATACTCCGGAAAATTCTGCCCAGATCATCCCGCCAGTGGGTGAAATGTGCGCAGGCAGAGCATCAAGATTAGAGGAGCAAGATGACAGCAAACGCTGCACGCCTTCGCACTGTCACGGGAGTCCTCGGACTCGTTGTCGTGGGATGGTTTCTGACCGGACGGGCTGCTCAGCCGGTCCCGCAAGGGTTGCCCACCGACTGGAGCCACCGGCACGTCATCTTCTCGCAGCCCGGGAACGCCGCACAGGCTGCGCGCGTGGCGAACGAGCCTCGGTATTGGCAGCAGTGGCTCCGGCAGAACGTCGTTCGCGTCTTGGCGGACGAAAGCCAGACTTCGGTGAGTTCCTTCGCTCGTCCAATGGGCGTTCGTAGAGTCAGTGATCCGGGCGTGCAAGGCGACTGGTCCGAAAATCTGGGCAGCGGGGCGAGCGTGGGAGCGGGAAATTATCCGGCAAAATTCGGGTTTCAAATTACATCGGCCAGCTGCAGCAATGCGGCCACGCCCGACTACGTGGTTTTTGGCACCGGTCTGACGGGTTCGTCGTCGCAGCCGAGCATCGCGGGTTTCGATAATATTTATTCCGGTTGTGGTTCGTTTGGAAGCGTGCCGACAGTTTATTGGGCCTATAACACCGCCGGGCAGATTCTGACCTCTCCCGTGATTTCTGACGACGGACTCCAGGTTGCATTTGTGCAGACGGACGTAGCTCTGGAAGGAACGCTGGTACTGCTGAAGTGGAAGGCGGGGAACGGGACTCTGGGCGCTCCCATGACACTGACGCCCGTTGCGAATAGCGCATATCGAAGCTGCACGGCGCCGTGCATGACCACGATTTTGCTAAAAAATGCGAGCCATGTGATCACCGATGACCGGACTTCTTCGGTTTTTCCTGACTACAACAGCGACACCATCTGGGTGGGCGGCGCGGTGGGCTGGCTGCACAAAATTACGGGCGTGTTTCACGGAACGCCAGCGGAGGCCACTACTGGTGGATTCCCGGTTCAGCTGGGTTCAGGAAATCCGCTTTCGAGCCCGGTTTATGACACGGGATCGAAGAACGTTTTCGTGGGCGATCTGGGTGGATTCCTTTACCGCGTCAGTCCTACGGGGGTGGTGACCGCGTCGGCCCAGATCGATCACGGTACGGGGATTGTCTCCGGCCCGATCGTGGACGTAACGTCGGGAAAGGTGTACGTCTTTTCCTCCAGCGACGGCACCACGGCTTGCGTCGGAGGCACGCAGCCATGCACCGGGGTGTTTCAGTTCGCAACCAACTTCGCAGCCGCGTCTGGCGGGACGGAAGCGGTGGTAGGATCGAGCGTTCTAAGCCCGAATCCGATCTATGAAGGCGCCTTCGACAGCGCGTATGTGAGTTCCGTCAATGCGACGGGGAATCTCTACGTATGCGGAAATACGGGAGGCCCGCCGGTTCTTTATCAAGTTCCGGTTGCGGCCGGCACCATGAAAACGCCGGTTGCCGGACCGGTGATCTCGAATACGACCACGGGATGTTCACCCGTCACCGATGTGCTCAATCCGAATGCTACGGGCGGAGCTACGGAGTGGCTGTTTGCGGGCGTTCAAACTCAGGGATTGGGCAACTCCTGCGCGTCCGGCGGTTGTGCGATGAACTTCAAAGACACGCAATGGAAAGCTTCGACATCCTACGTGTTGGGTCAGCAGATTCTTGACAGCCACTTTCAGGTGCAGACGGTTAGAACCGCCGGGAAGTCGGGCGCGGTGGCTCCGACCTGGAGCATGACACTCGGACTGCTGACCAATGATGGTGCGGCGCTGAAGTGGGTGAACCAGGGGGCTCAGGCGGCCTCGCATGGCACCTGGCAGGCTACGCACGTCTACTCGCTGAATACGTTGATCGTAGACAGCAATAACAATATCCAACTGGTCATCGGGGGCGGAACTTCGAAAGCGGGTACGCATCCGGTATGGGCCACGACCATATACACCGTGACGGCGGACAATACGGTTCGCTGGCGGAACGTCGGATCGTTGGCTACGGCGAGCATGGCGGCGGCTGGCGGCACCAGCGGAATGATCATCGATAACACGGTTTCGTCAGGAACCATGGCGGGGGCTTCTCAGGTATACTTCTCCACTCAAGGCAACCAGACGTGCGCAACTTCCGGGGGCACGGGTGGGTGCGCCGTACAGGCCTCGCAATCTGCTTTACAATAGTCAGGGCTCAGATAGGGTTGATCATTATGGCGACGAACGATTTTTCCTCCGAAACTCCGAAGACTCCGACAACGAAGAAGCCCTACGAGAAGCCGGCGTTCCGTCACGAGCAGGTGTTCGTAACGACCGCGCTTTCGTGTGGGAAGATCGCCACGCAGGGAAGCTGCGGTCTCCAAACGAAGGCCTCATGACCCTCTCCCTGCGCCAAGGTAGTCAGGCGGTTTGGTGTGAACTCGTGGCCGAGTTGCTTCGTTCACAAGGAAAACTGCGCCTGCGGGCCACTGGGCGCAGCATGCTGCCTACCATCTGGCCGGGGGACACGCTGGTCATTGAGCGACTGGCCGAGGATGAGGTTGCAGTGGGCGAGGTTGTGCTGTTTGCGCGGAACGGGCGTTTCGTAGCGCATCGCGTCGCAGAAACCATGGACGGCGTCGTTCATACGCAGGGGGATTCGGCGTCGCGCCCGGATGCGCCGCTGGTTGCGAGCGATCTCATCGGAAAAGTGTCGATGATTGTGCGTGACGGGAAGCTAATCCAGCTTGCGGACAGCCGGCGAGCCGCGGACCGCGCCTTGTCCAGTCTGGTTGCACGCTCGGAGTTCGCGGGCCGCGTGGTTGCTGGAGTTCACAAGATCCGCCTCGCGCTGCGGAAAAGAGTTTTGCACCAAGCTACTTCGCAACCCAGTTCACGCGCCCGGGTTTCGCCTTGCCAGAATTAACTGCTGAAGTCGAGCGTCTTAGCCTCGTCATCGAAATCGGGGGAATGCCCGTGCGCGTCAACACGAGCGATGCGGCTTTCCTGGCGATGCTGCAGGATCGCTACGCTGGATTTGTGGGATCGTCCGAGCGGGCGGAGATGGAATTCGACATCGATCTGACGCCGCCGCGAGTTTGTGATCCAGAGGCTGACGTGCACGTGAGCCACTACCAAGGACGGTGGTTGCTGGAGCGTGGCGACTTCCGGGCGGAGTGGTCGCCGGATACTCGCAGCGGCTGGATCCGGCAATCGGCGAATCCGTATTCGATCGACGCAGTGCTGCGCATCGTCCATACGCTGGTGCTGGCGCGGCAGGGAGGATTCCTGGCGCACTCAGCGAGCGCCATCCGCAATGGCAAGGCATTTTTGTTTGCAGGCGTTTCCGGAGCGGGGAAGACGACAATTTCGCGGCTGGCACCGCCGGACGCGACGCTGCTGACCGACGAGATTTCCTACGTGCGCAAGCAGGACGCGGGCTACGTTGCCTTCGGGACTCCGTTTACTGGCGAACTGGCCAAGTTGGGAGAAAACGTCTCGGCTCCGATTGCGGCGCTGTATCTGCTGGCGCAGGGGCCGGAGAATCGCATCGATCCGATTTCTTCGGCGGAGGCGGCGCGATCTTTGCTTGCCAACGTGCTGTTTTTCGCGGAGGATGAGGAACTGGTGCAGTCCGCATTTCACGCCGCGTTCGACTTCGTGAGCCGCGTTCCGGTCTCACGACTGACGTTTGTGCCCGATTCGCGGGTGTGGGAGTTGATTCGTTGAGCCGGCTCTACGTTGCACGGAATCCGCGGGTCGCGGCGCGCAGTCTCGATGGCGAGATGATGATCATGTCGGGCCGCGATTCGACGCTGTTCACATTGAACAAGACGGCGACGATCATCTGGCAGAATGCCGATGGCGCCACGCCGCTCGATGAAATCGTGGAGCGCCGAATCTGCGTGGAATTTGATGTGGAGCGCAATGCCGCGCTGGAGGACGCCGAGTCTTTGGCGCGTGAACTCGCCGGCCATGAGATTTTGCAGATCTCGGAAGAACCCATTCCACAGCGCAAACCGAACGTCGGAGAATCACGGTGAGCGACCTGCTGGCAGAGATGACGGCGCGGGCGCAGGAACTGAACATTCCTCTGAGCGTGCAGCTCGATCTTACTTATCGCTGCAATGAGCGCTGCGTGCACTGTTATCTCGACCACAACGATCACGGCGAGATGACCACGGCAGAGATCAAGCAACTGCTGGATCAGATGGCAGATGCCGGGGTTTTTATTCTCACGCTGAGCGGCGGCGAGATTTTTCTGCGCAAGGATTTCTTCGAGATTCTGGAACACGCCCGCCGGCTGATGTTCTGCGTGAAACTGAAGACCAACGCGGTGCTCATTCGCGAGCGGGAAGCGCGGCGAATACGCGACCTCCACGTGGAATCGATCCAGATCAGCATTTACTCGCACCGGCCGGAAGTGCACGACGCGATCACGCTGATTCCGGGCTCGCTGAAGCGCTCTCTGGATGCGATTCGATTTTTGAAATCGCAGGGGCTGAAGGTCATCATCGCCAATGTGTTGATGACGCAGAACGCGCAGGACTATCCAGGCGTGCGCGCGCTGGCAGCGGAATTGGGCATCGAGTGCACGCTCGATCCGACTATCACTCCCATGATGGACGGGGACCGGTCGGTTCTGGGTCTGGGAGTAGATCGCGAGGCGCTGCGGCAGGTGTTCCGCGATCCGTCCCTGGTGGGCGATGTGGATGAGTTCTGCGCCATTGCGGCTCCTCCCGGCGAAGATGTGTTGGAAGCCACGCCTTGCAGCGCCGGCCACACTACAGCCTACGTTTCTCCCTATGGCGATGTTTACCCGTGCGTGCAGTTCCCGCTTCCGACGGGCAATGTGAGGCAGCAGCGCTTTCTTGATATCTGGCAGCATTCCGAGCAGATGAACGACGTGCGCTCGATCCGGTTGAAGGATCTGACGACCTGCACCGGGTGCACGCACGTTTCGAGTTGCACGCGCTGCCCCGGCCTCGCCTACCTCGAAGGCAACATGCGCGGGCCGTCATCGCAGGATTGCGAGAAATCGTTCGCGCGAACCGGAGTGCCCTCGGCCAATATGCTCTCGAAGAAACGCGCTGCCGCAAATCTGGTGCAGATTCGCGCGCTTCCGGCAATGGCCGGAGTGCCTGCGTGAGACTCGCGCCAGCGAGTTCAGATCCTGCAAATCTTAACGAAAAAATGCCCGCCGGCAGAACACTCGATCACGAGTGGGCCATTTTGCTGGCGGCGTCTTCTGTAACTCCTGCTGAGCAAAAACAGGCGCGGCTGCGTTCGCTGCTGCAGCACCCCGTTCGGTGGAATTCTTTATTCTCTTTGGCCGATCATCACGGGGTTCAGCCGCTTCTTTATGAAGGGCTCGCGCCGATTGCTCGAGAATTACCGGCGGAAGAATTTGAATTCCTCAGGCAAAGTCACAAGGCCAATTTGCATAAGGCCTTGCTGTTGTCGCGGGAGTTGATTCGCATCGTCGATCATCTCTCTTATCTCGGCATCGAAGTCATGCCGTACAAAGGGCTGGCGCTGGCGGAACTGGTCTATGGCGACATCGCGCTGCGGCAGTCGGGGGACATCGACTTGTTGATTCGTCCCGAAGACTTTCGTCCGGTTCGTGACGCGGTGGGCAAACTCGGGTACGTGCCGCATGATCTTTTTTCGGAGGCGGAGGAACGCGCACAGCTGAAATCGGGCTACGAGTGCGCCTTTGACGGGGCTGCTGGTCCGAATCTTCTGGAAGTGCAGTGGGCGATTCAGCCCAGGTTTTACGCTATCGATTTCGACATGGCGGGCTTATTCGAGCGGGCCACGACCGTAATGGTCGCGGGCCAGCCTATGAAAACGCCGTGCGTAGAAGATTTGCTTCTGGTGCTATCGGCGCACGCCGCCAAGCACGTCTGGGGGCGACTCATCTGGCTGTGCGATCTGGCGCGAATCACGTCTCTTTCCAATCTGAACTGGAATCGGATCCGCAAGCAGGCAGAGTCCTTGGGGATCGTGCGCATTCTGCGGGTCACGATGCTCGGGGCGAATCGGATGTTGGGGGCTGCCATTCCAGCTGCTGCGGAAGAATCAGGTCTTAGTGCGGACGATCCCGCGACGCTGGCGCTGGTGGATCGACTTGCGAGCTTCATCAAGAGCGAGACGCCCTTCCAAGTGGAGTCTCCCGCTTATTTTCGTTTGATGATGCAATTGCGGGAGCGAGCGTCGGACCGCCGACGATTCCTGACGCGGCTGGTGTTTACGCCGGGCCCGAGCGAATGGGCTGCGGTGCGGCTTCCGCAGCCGCTGTTCCCGCTCTATCGCCTAGTGCGGCTTTCCCGGCTGGCAGCGAGGCTGGTCCGCAAGTAGGGGGCAGCTTATGCCGCTTGCTTCGGCTGCACCGGAGTCCAATCGCGGAAGTAGAGCAAGAACAGGGCGATGCTTCCGATCAGAGGCACGGCCATGCCGACTCTCAGCGATCCGAAGCGTCCGGACGAAACTCCCACCAGCCAAGGCAGGGCGCTGCCGCCCAGATTAGCGACTGTAAACATCACCGATGCTACCCGGGATGCTCCCACTCCAAACTCTCTGGCCAACAGCGCAATCGTAATCGGATAAACGCTGGAGAGTCCCATCCCGGCAATACAAGCGCTGCCAGCGATCGTTAGAGCGGAATGTGAGAACAGCGACCCGGCCATGCCCGCGGCAGCCAAGAGCGCGCCGATTTGCGCCAGCTTGATCTCGTCAATCGCCCGCAACGCCATTGGGGCAAACAACCGGCCAACGGTGAGTGAACCATAAAAAAATGACCCCATCATCACAGACAGGGCAGGAGCCATGCTGCCCAGGCTCTGGGCATAGGAGGCAACCCATCCTCCGAAGGCGGTCTCGGTTCCGACATAGATGAAAAAGAGCGCGGCCACGACGAAGATGGTTGCATTGCGCCAGCCGATATGCGAAGCCTTGTCCACCCCGGTGTTTCCAGCGCGGGGGGGCTCGACAATATTTTTCGGCATGGCGGCAATTCCAATCGCTACCGCAATCGAAAGCAGGGCAACCGAGATGAGAAATAGTGGCACGCGATGGGCGTTCGCAGCAGCGGCCACCAGAAATGGACACGATACTGCGCCCACGCTCCAGCAGAAATTCAGAGTGTTCAGGGCCGCGCTGCGCCGCTCGGGATTCACTTCTGCCACCAGAAGATTCGAGGGCGGAACCGCCAAGCCAAAGCCCGCTCCATAGCCGGCGATGCAAATAATGCCCAAAACTCGGGGCCCAGAGAACATGAGGGCAAGGCTTACACCCGTTAGCAGAAGTCCGGCCTTGATGGCGAACCGATAACCCCAGCGGGCCGAGAGCACTCCGGACACCATTACCGCAACAGTCGAAGCCATGAATTGAGCGGGAAAGAGTGCGCCGGCCTGAGAGTAATTCAGCGACCAGCGGGCCGAGAGCGAGGGCAGCAGAGGGCCCAGAAGCACGGTCACAATTCCGATGGGCACAAACGAGGCGTAGGCCGCCAGCGTGAGCGCTTTCGCGGAAGCTGCGCTTTGAGATGGTTCCGTGGTGGGCATGAATCAGGGGTTCAACCGGCCTCGCGCCCGCAGGCTAGTCGGCGCCCGGTGCTAGTGCGGTAGATTCGCGTATGACGAGTTCCGGTTCAATCGCGATTTCCGCAGGATAATCTTTCTTTCCCTCAATCCGCTCCAGCAGGCTCTGCGCGGCCACCTCGCCCATGCGGTTCAGAGGCTGGCGCACGGTAGTCAAGCTCGGAGTATGAAACGCCGCGCCTGGAATGTCGTCGAAGCCCATGACCGAAACGTCCTGAGGAACGCGCAATCCATGTTCCTGGAGCGCCCGGATCGCACCGATCGCCGAGATGTCGTTATAAGCGAACAGCGCCGTGAACGGCTTGTTGCGGGCGAGAAGTCGCTTGGTGTAGGGATATCCGAGCATGGGCGTGGCGTCGTCGGAATCAATCTGTACGGTCAATTCCGGATCGATGGACAATCCGATCTGCGAGGCGATGCGGCAAATTGCTTCCCAGCGATCCTTGGAATCCGAACTCAACGGACTGCCCTTCATGAAAGCGATGCGCTGGTGGCGCAGCTCTTTCAGATAATTCAGCGCCAGAACCGCGGCGTGTTCATGATCGAGGACGATATTGGTCACGCCCTTGATTTTGCCGTGTCCGGCGACGGCCACCACCGGCAACGACGGCGACTCGTGAATTGTGGTATCCACGGTGATGATGCCCTCGACGCCGCGCTCCGACAGAATCTGCGAATAGCGGTTCAGCAATTCCGGATCGTGCCGGTGAGCCACGGTCAGAAAGAAGTAATCGCGCTTCCGCAAATACTGTTCGATGCCGCTGATGATCGCCGAGCCGTAGGAATCGCCAATCTCCTCGGCGATGACGCCGATGGTATAGGTGCGTTTGTTGCGCAGGGTGCGGGCAAAAAAGTTTGGGCGGTAGTTGAGTTCCTTGGCCGCGGCGTGAATTCTGTGCTTGGTCTCCTGCGGAATGGAGCGCGCGGATGGCGCGTCGTTCAGCACGGCGGAGACCGTCCCCGGCGTCAGCCCCAGATGTTGTGCGACAGTCTTGAGAGTGACCACCGTGGACTTCTGGGCGGATTTCTTGCCCGGCACGGTGTTCCCATCCGGATTATTTCTCAATCACCCCTCGAATCGACTTGGATTTGGCCTTATGGTCTGGGTCTTTCAAGCTTTGGAAATCGATGGCGCCTTCTGCCTCATGCTTTCGCGTACCGCTCACTGTTCGGCTTCGATCCGCTCAATGCGAAAAACAGAATGTACAGATAGCAGACGACCGGGAGAAAGAATGCGTGATGAATGCCGATGCGATCGGCAATCCAGCCCTGCGCCAGCGGGATGATTGCGCCCCCGACAATCGCCATGATCATCACTCCGGAGCCGTCGCCCGTCAGCGGACCGAGTTCCGCCACGCCCAGCGTAAAGATGCTGGGGAACATGATGGAGTTGAAGAAGCCGACCAGGATGATGCTGTACATGGCTACGTGTCCGCTCGTGAGCATGGAGATTGCCACTAAGGATGCGGCGCAAACCGCGCAGAAGCCAAGCAGATAGCCCGTCTTTATCTTCTGCAGAAGGCCTGATCCGATAAACCGCCCTACCATGGCGCCGCCCCAATAGAAGGCAACAAAGCTGGCTGCTACCTTTTCGGTCACTCCCCCAATGTCAGGCAGGATGAAGTAGTTCACCAGAAAGCTGCCGATGGCAACTTCGGCGCCCACATACACGAAGATTCCGATGGCGCCGAAAATGAGGTTGGGATGGCTCCAGATCGAGTCGTTCACCTTCTCGCCAACCTTATGCTGGGCGTGCTCGATCTTGGGCAGTTTGAAACTGCCGATCGCGATCGCAAGCAGCACCAGGGCAATCCCGAGTCCGACGTACGGCGTTTTCACGGTGGCGGCTTCGTGCACACGATAGGTCTGCAGCGCATCGGGAGCCAGTGCGCGGATCTGATCCATCGTCATGGGCGCAGCGCTCAGAATCAGGATGCCGCCGAAGAAAGGCGCCAGAAACGTGCCTAACGAATTGAATGCCTGCGTGAGATTGAGGCGGCTGGAAGCGGTCTCGGGTTTCCCTAAAACCGTCACATACGGATTCGCGGCCACCTGCAGGCAGGTGATTCCAGCAGCCAGCACGATCAGAGCGCACAGAAACAGTGGGAACGACGGCACGCTGGCAGCCGGCACAAAGAGGAATGCGCCCACGCCCATGGTGAGCAAGCCTGCCACCATGGAACGCTGATAGCCGATCCAGTCGATGATCCTAGCCGACGGAATGGAGAAAACAGCATAAGCTCCAAAGAAAGCAAACTGTACGAGGAGCACTTGGGCGTAACTCAGATCGAAGATCGATTTCAGGTGCGGGATCAGGATGTCGTTCAGGCAGGTGAGAAATCCCCACATGAAAAACAGAGTAGTGACGGTGGCCAGCGGCACGCCGTAACTCTTGCTGTTGTCAAATGATGTCGAGGCCGCGGACGTATTCGGAGCCGTAATCGCCATGATGTATGTTGTCCACTCTCCCCAGAGAGGTGTGCTGCAACAAAGGCGTCGTCATCATAGCATCGCCAAGCCTGCGGTTCCGGGTTTTTTGCGAGATTAAAGCCAATTTGAGGCCTAGAAAATCGTTTCGCTAACTTGACAATCCCTCGCTGTCAATTAAGATTACATCCCGGTCCAGCGACTACCCATGTTCATACACCTGACGTTTGGCCATCTCACTCGTAAACCTCTCATTTTCGCAGCGGCCATGGTTTTCCTGCTGGCCGGAAACGGGCTCTCCGCAGAGGTTTCCATGCAGGGCACCGTGGTGTTCAGCGAGGCAGGATTCCCCTCTGCCGATTCACTGGGGCCTTCCGCGCAACAGGTCGCGGCGATGCTGCCGGGAGCGCAGGCGGCGGGGGCTGACCAACTCTCTGCGGTGGTGGCCGAGCCAGCCACGCGGCTTCTGGTGCTTCCTTACGGGTCTGCCTTTCCCGAAGAGTCCTGGCCTGCCATCAAGGCATTCCTCGACCGGGGAGGCAATCTTCTCGTCCTGGGCGGACGCCCCTTTACCCGCGCCGCCTACCGCGACCGGGGCCAATGGAAGGTGCGCGAGTATAGCGTGCGCTGCACGCGTCCGCTGATGATCGACCAGTACCAGGAGACGGCGGGCTCCGAAGGCGCGCAATTCCAGCCCAACCCCGAGATCCCGCTGCAGCTTGCCGCATTCCACTGGAAGCGCGGCTTCAGCCCGGTCATCCGGCTCAGCGCGGTGGATCTCTACCATCGCGGAGGCGCCGCCGGCTCGATTGATGCGCACCTCGACACGCTGGCCTGGGGAGTGAAGAACGGGCGCAAAATGTCTGCCCCAGCGATTCAGGTCGATCACTACCGCAACGGATTCGATGGCGGCCGCTGGATCTTCGTCAACGCCGAGTTGTCGGCTGATTTCTTCGATAATGCTGCGCTCGTGCAAAGGCTGGCCGAACGCGCGTTGCAGGGCGCCGAAGAATTCACGGTGCGGCCTGTCTTACCGCTCTATTTGCCCGGTGAGCCCGTGCAATTGCAGGTGCTCTGGCACCCTAGTGAGGCGCCGAAAACAGTTGCTTTGAAGATCTCTTCCTTTCCCGAAGACCGGCCTTCGAATCGTTCCACGGTGACTTCTCAACTTCCATCCCACCAGCCCATTACTCTTCCCGCGCCATCCGGCAAGGGCCTATATGTCGTCGAAGCGCAGTTGCTGGAAGGGGATCGCGTTCGTGCCATTTATCATTCTGCCTTCTGGATCCGGGACGAGGTCTATTTGCGCTCCGGACCTCATCTCAGCGTGAACCACGATTACTTTGAAGTGGACGGCCATCCGCTCGCGGTCGTGGGCACGACTTATATGTCGAGCGAAGTGCAGCGGCTTTATTTCGAATATCCGAATGTTTACGTGTGGAACCAGGATCTCGGGCAGATTCACGATGCCGGGCTCAACATGATTCGCACGGGCTGGTGGACGGGCTGGGACAAATTCTTCGACCCGAATGGCCAGCCTTACGAGCGCACGCTACGCACGCTTGAAGCGTATCTGATGACCGCGCGCAAATACGGCCTGCCGGTGCAATTCAACTTCTTCGCATTTTTACCCGATGTTCTGGGCGGGACGAATGCGTTCCTCGATCCGGAGACTGTGCGAAAGCAGCAAACTGTCGTCTCTGCCGTGGTGGCGCGCTTTCACGATGTTCCGTTTCTGGCTTGGGACCTCATCAACGAGCCGAGCTTTTCGCAGCGTTTGTGGACCATGCGGCCCAACGGCGATCCGATCGAGCTTGCGGCGTGGAACCGCTGGCTGAACGAGCGCTATCCGGATCGCGCGGCGCTGGCCGCGCTCTGGAATGTCGCTCCGGGCGCGGTTTCCGGAGCAATCTCGCTTCCCACAGAAGCTGAGTTCGCTCCGCGCGGCATGTATACCGGAACCAACTCGCTCCGGCTGTACGATTATTTTCTTTTCGCACAGGAGGAGTTCACGAAGTGGGCAGGGAACATGCGCAGCACGATCCGTGCAACCGGATCGCAGCAACTTGTTACCGTTGGGCAGGACGAGGGCGGCATTCAGGATCGTCTGTCGCCGGCATTCTGGGGCGAGTCGGTCGATTTCACAACCAATCACTCGTGGTGGCAGAACGACTACATCCTGTGGGATTCCCTCGCGGCCAAGCAGCCCGGCAAAACTCTGCTGATTCAAGAGACCGGATTGCAGCGCGAACTGGATCTTGACGAGGTCGCGCGTCGCACGGTGGAATCCGAGGCTGCGTTGCTCGAACGGAAAGTGGCGACGGCGTTCATTCAAAGTTCGGGCGCGATCGAGTGGTTATGGAACACCAACTCCGACATGACGGAGAGCAACGAAACGCCAATTGGCGCGGTGCGCACCGATTACACCGAGAAGCCGGAAGCGACCGTCATGCGCGGCTTTGCCCAGTTCGCCTCCGCGCTGCAAACCCATCTGCGCGATCCGCAGCAGCCGTCGATCGTAGTCATCACATCGCAGGCCGCACAGTATTCCGCGATTGCTGACTTTCAACTGGAAGGGCAACGCCGCGCTGTCCGCGCTCTTGCCTACGACGTTCATCTCCCGGCTTATGTAATTGCGGAAAATCAGATCGCCAAATTGGGATCGCCGACACTGGCCATTTTGCCTTCGCCGCAGGCGCTGACCGAACACGCGGCTCTCGCACTTCTGCACTATGTGGAAGAGGGAGGAAACCTCCTCATCACCGGCCCGCTGGACCGCGACGAGCACTGGCAAGTCATGCCGCGCGCGGAAAGCCTGGGGATCCGATGCCACGTCGAGCCGCTCACTTACCACAACGCAAGTATTCACATCGGTGATCGTTCCCTGCCTTTATCTTTCGGGCAGCCGCAGCAAAACTGGCTTGATTCGCTGCGCTTCGACGACGGGTCGACATTCAAAGAGATTCCGCGTGGGAAAGGCCGAATCTTCTGGGCGTCTGATCCGGTCGAGCTCAACGAGAATTCGGAGTCGATCGCGGCACTGTACGCTTACGTGGCCAATCGGGTGAACATTGCGCCCGCGTTCACCACGCCATCCCCGCTGCCTGCCGGAGTACTGGCATTTCCCACGGCGCTCGCGGATTCGATCCTTTACGTCTTCGTCTCCGATTCGGCCAGTGACACAGCGGTCAACCTGCGCGACCAGGCGACTGGAGCGCAGTTGTCGTTCACACTGCCAGCCGAACACGCTGCGATAGCCGTGGTGGGAAGAAAAGAAAAGAAGGTCGTTGCGAAGTACGGATTCTAGGCGACTATGAACTTAGGGCTGGGCCACGCTTCGTTGCTCGGCCAGTTGCTGCGATAGGAACTCCAGGTACTGTTCCATGCCCTCGCCGGTCTTGCCTGAGAGACGGAATATCTTCATTCCGGGCCGCACCGACTGAATGCTGGCACGTGCCGCTTCCCAATCGAACTCAACCGCGCCGGCCAGATCGTCTTTTGTCACCACCGCAACGTCCGCGCTGTTGAAGATTGTGGGATACTTCAGCGGCTTGTCTTCACCCTCGGTCACCGACATCAACACCAGACGTAAATTCTCGCCGAGATCATAAGAAGACGGACACACCAAGTTTCCGACGTTTTCAATGAAGAGAAAATCTATGTCGTGCAGGTTCCATCCTTCGAGCGCGTTCTGCACCATCGACGCTTCCAGATGGCACAGGGTTCCGGTTGTGATCTGCTTCACCGGAGCCTTGCTGCGCGCCAGGCGGACGGCGTCGTTCTCCGTTGCCAAATCGCCCACCAGCGCTGCCACTCGATAGCGCGGCTGTAGCCGCGTGAGCGTCTTCTCGAGGAACATCGTTTTCCCCGCGCCCGGGCTCGAGACCAGGCTCACCACAAACACTCCCGCCGCGCGGAACTGTTCGCGCAGAGCGCGCGCAATCACGTCGTTCTGCTTCAAAACATTTCTGCGCACTTCCACCAGGCGTGGTTCGCTCATTCCCGCACCTCCAAGGCAAAAACTTCCAGTTCCTTGCCCTGCCGAACATCCATCGTCGGCACGCCACACTCCGGACAAGTAAACGACTGCACCGACGCCAGCGTCCGTTGATCGCGGCATTGCGGACAGAAGACAATCACCGGCACATCCTCCACGATCAGCCGCGTGCCCTCCAGTGGAGTGTCCTGGCAGGCGACTTCATACGAAAACAACAACGCATCTTTCACTACGCCGGAAAGCGCTCCCAGCCTGAGATGAACGGCGGTCACCTGCACCCCGCGCCGCGCCGACTCCTCCAAGGCTGCATCCACGATGCTCATCGCGATGGAAAGTTCATGCATGCGCTTTTCGTATTCTATATCCGATTGCGCTTCGGAAGCCTTGGACGGCTGGCGGCTGAGGGCGGTATGATCCTTTCCTGTCCGATTCTGCTGCGGTCCCGATGGGCCGCAGCTCTGAGGAACTATGCCTGATCTCTCCACCAGCTACCTTGGACTGAAGCTTCGTACTCCCCTGGTTGCTTCGGCTTCTCCGCTCACTCACGAACTCGATGGGGTGCGCCGTCTGGAAGATGCGGGAGCGTCGGCGATCGTTTTACATTCGTTGTTCGAAGAGAACGCGGTCAAGGTCGAGGGACGAACTGCCGCGCACCCCGCCCTCGATCAGTATCTGGTCCTGTTACAGAGCGCGAAGGAAATCGTCGCCGTGCCCGTCATTGGAAGTCTCGGCGCAACCACCGGTGATGGATGGGCGGAGTACGCGAGGCGGATCGAACAGGCTGGCGCCGACGCTATCGAATTAAATCTGTATCAAGTTCCCAGCCAGGCCGATGTCGCCGGGGCGGAGCTGGAGAACGGCTACGTGGAAGTTGTGAAGAGGGTGAAAGCGGCGGTGAACATTCCCGTCGCCACCAAGCTCACTCCGTTCTTTACCAGCATGTCGAACATGGCCCGTCGATTCGACCAAGCGGGCGCGGACGGGCTTGTGCTCTTCAGCCGCTTTTATCAGCCGGACATCGACTTGAATACGATGGAAATTCAGCCGCACGTTCTGCTGAGCACATCCGAGGCGCTGCGTCTGCCATTGACGTGGGTCGGGATGCTCTTCGGACGCGTGAAGGCAAGCCTTGCGGGGTCTAGCGGAGTCCATAGTTATCAGGACGCTGCGAAGTTGCTTCTCGCGGGGGCCGACGTGACCATGATGTGCTCCGCGCTGCTTCGCCACGGAGTCAGTCAACTGCACGAGGTCGAGACAGGGCTGCAGCGTTGGATGGAAAAAAACGAATATGCGTCCATCGCCGAGATCAAAGGACGCTTGAGCCAGTTACATTGCCCTGATCCAGCGGCTTTCGAGCGCGCTCAATATCTGAACGCCGTGAGGGGCATTCAGAACGTAGTTGTGACCGGGCGCGAGGCTTGGAGAATTCTTACCGGCCAATAAAATCGCCGCGGATTCTCACGGATAAGCCTGATTCAATCCGTGATAGTCCGTGGCTCGTTTGTTACTTGGTGAGCTGGCCGATGAACACTCCGAAGGGCTCGAGCGAGACCGTGTCTCCCTTGGCGAAAGACTTCCCGGTCGTGGCTAACGCAGTCGCCGATTTGTAGCCGTTCTTGCTCAATTCAAAATTCACCTTCTGCGCGCTCGCCGTCATGTTCAGCGCAACCAGTACCGCCTGATCTTTATACACGCGCAGGTAGGCGAGAACGTTGGGGTCGTTGTCATCGACGGGAACATAGCTGCCTTCCAGCAGCGCCGGGTTGGTGTGGCGCAGCTTCAAGACGCTCTTGTAAAACACGAGCACCGAGTTGGGATCCTTCGACTCGTCGGCAACGTTGTGCGTCTTGTACGTCGGAGGAACCGGCAGCCACGGCTTAGCGGTTGAAAAACCGGCATTCGCGTTTTGGTCCCACTGCATGGGCGTGCGTTCCCCGTCACGGCCTTTTTCCTTCGGCCATCCAGTGCGGCCGATGGGGTCCTGGACCTCCTCTTTGCGGGTCGGAGGAGTGGTCTTCATGCCAATTTCTTCGCCGTAGTACATGATCGGCGTGCCGCGCAGAGTCAGGTACAGGCCGCCCATGAGCTTCGCGATCTGGTCGTTGTGCTTGCCGTCTCCGTAGCGGTCGTAGGAGCGAACGATGTCATGATTGCTGATGACGAACGTGGGCCAGCCCGAGGCGGAATTAACCGCCGCGATCTGCTTGCGGAATTCGGCAGGTGAAAGCTTGTTGACGGTGGTGAAGAGGAAATCCATGGGCAACTGCAGCTCGTTGTTGCCCGCACCATAATACTGATTCAGTTCCTTGATGTCGGCGGTCCAAGTTTCGCCAATCAGGACTGCGTTGTTTTCGTCCGCCACCTGGCGCAGCCCGCGGAGCACGTCGTGCACTTCGGGCAGTTTCTGGTTGTACTTGGTGTCTTCGTTGGGATCGCCGAAGGCGTTCTTGCCCGGCACGATTGGATTGTCGTGCAGGTTGGGATCTTCGAACAGCGTGTCGACCGCATCGAGTCGAAATCCAGAGACGCCGCGCTTGTACCACCAGCGGGTCACGTCAAACATGGCGTCTTTTACGGCCGGGTTGCGCCAGTTCAAATCGGGTTGCTCGGCGTAGAACATGTGGTAGTAGTACTGATTCGTAGTCGGGTCGAATTTCCATGACGAGCCGCCGAAGATCGAAATCCAGTTATTCGGAGGCTGGCCCGGACCTTTCCCGTCGCGCCAGATGTACCAGTCGCGATACTGTGAGGTGCGTGAGGATTTCGAGTCGATGAACCATTTGTGCTGGTCGGAGCTGTGGTTGACGACGAAGTCGAGAATGATGTGAATGCCGCGCTTTTTGGCTTCACTTGCTAAGGTGTCGAAATCGGCCAGCGTGCCGTACATCGGATCAATATTCTCGTAGTCGGAAACGTCATAGCCGAAGTCGACCTGGGGCGAAGGGAAACAGGGCGAGATCCAAATCGCGTCGACGCCGAGGTCCTTAAGGTAGTCGAGCTTCGAGGTGATGCCGTTGAGGTCGCCAACGCCGTCATTGTTGCTGTCGGCGAAGCTGCGCGGATAAATCTCGTAGAACACGGCGTGCTGCCACCATTCGTGGCCTTCGGCGTCCACTTGCTTGCCGGAGTTCTGCGCGGAAGCGAACAGCGATAGGGTGAGAGAGGCAACGAGAATAATCCAAGACGACTTGGTCCGCATAGGTCTTAACTCCGCTCCACAATGAACTGAGGAAATCAACAAATGTTTGCGAAGGCATTCTACGCCCAGTAAGCCCAGGCGCGCTGCGATTCCAGTTCCTTGTCTAGCTTAGGTCAAGGGCGCCCGAAGTGGATGGTCACCGTCTGCTGCAAGTACGATCCGGGCGAGGATCCTGGCATCTGAATTTGCAGCTGTCCAGATTGCGTAAGTTTCGCACCTTCTGCCGAGGAAATTTGGGTTCCGTTCCAGGTTGCCAGCTCGTAGCGGCTTCCCTGCAGGCCTGAAACCTGCACGGTGAGCTGGTTCCGGGCAGCGTTCCAGGATTCGGAGAGGACGCGCAGGCCACGGCTGGGGCTTCCAAGTGGCGGAAGTTCGTTGGAAAGCGAGATTCCGAAATCGTTCTTCACGCGGATGGTGACGGTGTTGGGGCCGCCGTAGACCGGGAAGCGCAGGGATGCATGCTGGTCGTTGGTGTTCCCCTCGATCTTGAAGGGCAAGGGGCGTCCGTTCATTTCGACGCTGACCACCTGGGCGCGCAGGCTGAAGGCGGGAGAAAATTCGATCCAGCATTCGCCCTCGCCGGTGCGCTTGGTCTCTAGCACTATGGTATCGGCGGTTTTGCGGTATTGGAAATCCAGGCCGAGCTGCCCGAGCTTCACGTTGTGAATAGCAAACGAGGTCCAATCAGCCGGGATGTGGGGAGTCAGCGTGATCTGATGTTTTTCGGCGTCGGTTTGCAGGCCGAACATGCCGCGCAGGATCGGACTCACGACCATCGCTGAGGACCAGATCTGATGCGGCGAACTGGTCGCGAACGATTGATAGTAGTCGCCGGACAGCACCTCGGTGAAGTGTCCGAGGGCGCCATCGAGACCGAGTAGCGCATTCGCCCGTAGATTCGAGTAGGCCGGAAACGCCCGATGGTAGCGGTATTCGGCAACCGATGCCCAGCCTGTGAAGAGTGGCCAGACGGCGCCGTAGTGATACCCGGAGCCGTCGTAGTCTTTCGATTTGTCAGAGATGATGCGCATGCCCCAATCGGTTTGGTGATCGAAGGTGGAGAGTTGGGAGATTGTGTCGTCGGCGTGGGCGGCGCTCGACAGGCCGAACCACATAGGAACCGTGGTCAGCACGGTCGGTTCCTCCACGCGCTTGTTCTCTTTGTTCAAGGCGAAGGCGTAGCTCTTGATTTCCGGCGCCCAGAAGGCTTGGTCGAGTGCGTTTTTTTTCTCATCGAATTCGGCGGCGAGTTGCTTGCTGATGTCGTCTTTCCCTAAAAGTTGGGCGAGATGCGAAAACGCGCGCAAGGCTTCCACTCCTAGCCCGGACTGGTAGTACTCGTTCTTCACCGGAAGAAGCGGACCACCCTCCACCCAGCCGTGGCCGACGCCGATGTTCTGCGCGAAACCTTGCGCATCGTAAGTGGAGCGCAGGAATTGATAGGCGCGCCAGACGTTGTCCCATTTCTCGCGGGCAAACGCCACGTCGCCGCTCTGGGTTGCATAATCATTCATCGCGATGATGAACAGCGGCGTGGCGTCGGCCGATGCGAAGGCATAGGGATAATCTTTGAACCACGGCACCAGACTCGCGCTTTGCGAAATCTCGTGTGGAACTTTGCCGTCATCGCGCTGGAATTTGGCGATGAAATCGAGGGCGGTGCGGGTGGTCGAATAATCTCCTTCCGCATTGAGCGCGAACGAGGTCCAAAGAGAGTCGCGGCCGAAGAACCAGGCGAAACCGGGGCGCTGGCTCGTCCCCGAGGTGCGATATCCGGCGATCAAACCAGAGCCGAGATACGGATTGTTGACCAGGCCCTGGATGGTGCTGATGCGAGCCCAATCGTACGCCTCCTGCAACGTGCCGTCGGGCAGTTCGAGGCTGACGGTTTTGTCGAGGTAGGCGTGATAGTAGTCGGCGGAGGACCGAATGATGTCCTCATCGGTGTTGAGCAGGTGCTGATAAGTTTTCCCGGCATCGGCGCTGCCTGCCACCGACGCGGTGATGACCAACACTTTGAAATCTTTTCCCTTCTGCGTAACGCCCAGGCGCATCGAGTTTTCTTCGGTGGCGGAGTAGTTGGTCTGATAGGCGAGGTGAGTATCGCTAGCGGTGGGCGATCCGACGAACGCGGCAAATTTGCGCGCCTCTTCGCCGAAGACGAAGGCGTGGCGAATTGGATCCCAGTCCAGGTACGTGCCGCCGAGCGCGGCCGGCCATTCGAGCTGAAAATCGGCGGTGAAAGCAGCTTCGATCTCCAGCGGCGACTCGGTTTCGACATCCAACCGAATGAGTGCGCCCGCTTCATTGACGGGGACGCACAGGGTCTCGCGCACGCGAAAGGAATCTCCGGCATAAAGGATGGACGCCGATTCTGGACGAACCGTCAGAGTGCGGGCAAGACTTTCAGCGGGAAGGGCACGATCGCCGACGTGGAAGATCAGATGGAAGTCGCGGAAGATCTTGAGGGGATAGACCCAAGCTTCAAACCGTCCGGTTTCGTTCCCGAAAAGCCCGGCGCGTGAGCCGACGACGGGGAGGAACTCCCAGGTGCGGATCGTGCGGGAAAGTTCCAGCGCCGGTGCTGGTTTCTGGGCAAACGAGAAAGTGGCGCAAAGCAGGCAGAGGCTCGCCAAGAAGATGCTGGCGCGCACTGTCCGGAGACTTGGCCGGAATTGTCTACGCGCGTTCCCTCGAACAGGCATCCGCCCCGCCAGACTTGCAAAGTCACGGTTCACTGAATATAAGGAAGAAGGGCGAATTCTAGCACGAGCCGAGCGGGCCAGGTAGCGACCTCATTGTTCCCTTCACGCCGCGTCTTTCTGACATCTCTCAGCCGTTCCGCGCTGGTGTTATCGCTGGAGCATGTGCTGGCGCTTGCCTGGCCACGGCGGGCGCATGCGAGTGAAGTACAGCAGAAGACGGCAGCGCCAGGCGCCGATCTGGGTGTCAGTTTCCTCAATGTTGCGCGCGAGTCGGGTCTGAACGCGAAAACCATTTTCGGCGGCGAGCACAAGAATAAATATCTGCTGGAAACGACTGGGTGCGGCGTCGCTTTCTATGATTACGACAACGACGGCTGGCTGGATATTTTTCTGGTGAACGGCTCGCGGCTGGAGGGCTTTCCCAAGGGAAGCGAACCCACCTCGCATCTGTTTCGCAACAATCGCGATGGGACATTTACCGATGTCACTCTGAAGGCAGGCGTGGCGCACTCGGGCTGGGGACAGGCGGTTTGCGTCGGCGACTACGACAACGACGGCTGGGACGATCTGTTCGTCACCTACTTCGGCAAGAACGTTCTCTATCACAACAACGGCGATGGCACGTTCACCGACGTGAGCCAAAAGGCCGGTGTCGCGGGCACCGGCACGCGCTGGAACACGGGCTGCGCCTTTGTGGACTATGACCGCGACGGGAAGCTCGATCTGTTCGTTGCGAACTATATCGATCTCGATCTGGCCACGGCTCCCGTGCCGGAATCCGGGCCGTGTCTTTACAAGAGCGTGATGGTGGCTTGCGGACCTCCGGGGCTCAAGGGCGGAAAAAACATCCTCTATCACAACAACGGGGACGGCACGTTCAGCGATGCTTCGGAATCGTCGGGCATTCTGCGGGCGAATGGCACTTACGGACTGGGCGTGCTGACTGCCGACTTCGACAACGACGGCTGGCCGGACATTTATGTGGCCAACGATTCGACGGCCAGCGCGTTATATCAGAACAAGAAGAACGGGAAGTTTGAGGATATCGCGATTGAAGCCGGATGCGCGCTCAGCCCGGATGGCAAGCCGCAGGCTGGGATGGGGGTTTCGGCGGCGGATTACGATCTCGACGGCAACCTCGACATCATTAAGACAAATTTTGCCGGTGATACCCCGTCGCTTTATCACAATCAGGGCGGGGCGAACTTTGAGGATGCAACATTTTCGGCGGGGCTGGGCGCTCACACTCAATTTTTGGGCTGGGGCTGCGGGTTTTTCGATATGGATAACGATGGCTGGGCGGACATTTTGATTTGCAACGGACATGTGTATCCCGAGGTCGAGCAACTGAAGACCGAGGCGGGCTACGCGCAGCGCAAGTTGCTTTATCAGAATTTGCATAACGGGCACTTCGCGGATATTTCGCTGCAGATGGGGCCGGGGATTTCGGAGCCGGTCGCGTCGCGGGGCGCGGCTTTTGGGGATTTCGACAATGATGGCGATATTGACGTTGTTGTCAATACAGTGAACGACTATCCGCAGTTGCTGCGCTGCGACTCGAAGCTGAATAACAACTGGATCAAGATCCGGACCATCGGCACGAAGTCGAATCGCAGTGGGATCGGGGCGCGGCTGGTGTGCGTGACGCAGGTGGCCGGGGAATCGAAGCCGCACCGGCAGATCGATGAAGTGCGCAGCGGTGGGGGATATTTTTCGCAGAATGATCTGCGCGTGCACTTTGGGCTGGGCAAAGCGGAGAAGGTGGATGTGTTGGAAGTTCACTGGCCCAGCGGACAGGCCGACACACTGAAGGACGTGAAGGCAAACCAGGTGGTCTTCGTGAAGGAAGGTGAGGGGATTACGCGCACGATGCAGTTTCCAGTTAAGAACAAAACATGACCACAGAGGACACTGAGAGG
>Ga0075029_100000310_pt1 | contig 27566 bp, 23 predicted proteins | sample LitLauG_LLR_2013_FD_71391 | JGI IMG/M metagenome (GOLD analysis project Ga0075029, IMG submission 71391) | Freshwater sediment microbial communities from North America - Little Laurel Run_MetaG_LLR_2013 | ecosystem: Environmental > Aquatic > Freshwater > Creek > Sediment | place: USA... | reverse complement strand
TTCCGTCGAACGGTCCCGCCCATAAAAGCGCGGGTGCCCTCCCGGACGTTATCCGGCACACTGCTCTGCGGAGTTCGGACTTTCCTCTGTCTTGCGACAGCGACCGTCCGGTCCGGCTGCAACAATTTCATTATAGTGCAGGCGGATGGCGCAGACAGATGCGACCGACAGATGGGTCGTGTTTGGAATCTCTCTTGGAAATAAGCGTCAATTAACTTCCGACCGCCAAAGCAATTCTCCCGGCGGCGAAAAAGGAAGCAGCAGCGGCCAACCGAACATAACCTGAGACCGCGACGCCCGCGTATTTTTCTAGGAACCAACCAGTTGCCGGACAGGCCGAAAGGCCCGAAAGCAGCGCGAACCAACCATTTGTCAGCGGCCACGGTCCTTTCGTCCAAAGCAGCCAGAGGCCGCCACCTCCCGCGACGATTGTCCACGCCCAAGCCGCGATCCATCCGAGCGCTGCGCCAATCGTGGTTCGGCTAATGGTCTTCTGCTTCAATTCGTTTCTTTGGATAGCATTGATTATGCCTTTTATCCGGATTTCAAACGGCGCCACCGGTAGATGCCGCACGACTCGGGGCGACGCCACGCCCTTTCTCAACCAACCTCTTTGGGCGCGAGTATGAATGTATACGTCAGCAGGGCCAAGCCGACCAACAAAGGAATCAGTCCGGCCAGATAAACCGGCTCGTCGCGCACCAGCCCATGCAGAAGGGCAATAACCCCGATGCCGACGACGGCCGTGATCAAACCGCCCAGCTTCATACCTTCGAGGCGGCGTTTGGTGACGCTCTTATTCTGCTCACGCAGCAGCTCGATCGCGGCCTTCGCGCCTTCTCCTGAGCTCTCTGCGATTTTTTTCAGCGTCTCGTTCCTGTAGTATTCTTCTCTTTCCTTGCGGCGCGCATCAGACCATGCGGCGACGGACAAGAAAGAGAATAGGGCGATACTTCCTACGACCGGTATCGCGACCGCGACGACCCCGACGGCGTTGCTGTCCATTTCGAATGCCATTGTCAGCTCCTTGAAGTTCTTGTGCTTTCGTCCGGTATGACCGGCCTGCCGCAGTTCCGGTTGCATTTTCTTCGTGCGGAAGGCATTTTTGAAATAATGCAACCGTCGGCAAGATTGGCGGGTCATACCGGTTGAGGAACCTCCATAGTGAGCGCCACCGACGATCAGGCCGCTGTCGAAAAAGTCCTGGCTGGCGACATCTCCGCCTTTGAGGGGATTGTCCGCCGGTGGCAGGGGCCCCTGATCAACCTGGCCTACCGCTTTTGCCATGATCGCGGTCGCGCCGAAGAAATGGCCCAGGAGGCCTTTCTCCGTGCCTACCGAGCGCTCGGCCAGTGGCGCAAGGATGCGGCTTTCTCCACCTGGCTCTTCGCGCTGGCGACGAACCTGTACCGTTCGGAACTGCGCCGCATCCCGCCGCGCACCGTGCCGCTCGACGACGTTGCCGAGCCGGCGGACGCGCGCGCTTCTGACGGAGGCCTCGAAGACCATGACCGAGACTTGGCCGTGCGGCGTGCAGTCGGCGCCCTGCCGGCAAGGTATCGCGAGGCGCTTACTCTTTTTTACTTTCACGAAATGGACGTCACCGCCGCGGCGCGCAGTCTGGGTCTGCCCGAGGGGACGGTCAAAGCAAGACTGTCACGCGGGCGCGAAATCCTACGCAGTAAACTTCCGCAGCGGCTGGCGGTGCCGCGCTTGGAGGAGGCTTGATGAAACGCCCCACTGGACAATTCATGGGAAACGACGAGGACGAAATGAATCGCATTCTTTCGCAAGCAGATGAGATCCTGCCGTCGTCGGGCTTCGCCGCTTCTGTTATGGATGCGGTTCGGCGCGAGGCTGCCGCTCCACCGCCGATCCCGTTTCCGTGGAAGCGCGCACTGCCCGGCTTGGCGGTTGGCGGCTTGATGCTGGTACTGGTCCTGAGAGCTCTGCTTGTAGCCATGGCACATGCTGTCAAGGTAACTGCTCCGCAATCCATGTCCTTGCCGTCCGGGATGCCGCCCTTGTTCCATGGGGGTATCGAGTCCGCCGCCATCTGGGCGGCGTTGGCGCTGCTGACGGCGCTGGTTTCCGTGAAGCTCACGATGCGCCTCGCTTTCAGCAGAATTTGAGGCTTCGATGGTAGAGTGCCGGGCGTCCCCGCACCGGGGCAGGAGTCCGGCCACTCCGCCTGCCCCCCACATAACATGCTCTCCCTGTGAATGCTCAAGGGCGAGTCCTCCGGCGACATTGTCTTAGTCCACAGAGTCGAGCGCTGCTAAACTGATACCCAAGCTCAGAGTTCGGGCGTCAACGTCGCGCCTGAAGCCTGAGCCTGATACCAGCCATCCGAGCCCATGAATATCACCGAGGCGATCAAGATCGCGTTCCTGTCGTTGTGGGCGAATAAACTGCGCTCCGCGCTCACCTTGCTCGGTGTGGTCATCGGAGTGGCCGCCGTGATTGCCGTGGTCACCTTCGTCAACGGTATCAACGGCTATGTAGCGACCAAGATTTTCAATCTCGGCGCCGACGTCTTCATCGTCTTCAGGAACTCCCCCGCCATCACCAACGTGGATAAATTCCTCGAGGCCGAAAAACGCAAGAACCTGACCATGGAGGACTACGAAGCCGTCCTCGAGGCCTGCAAACATTGCGAATGGGTGGGAGCCTCGCTGCGCAACGAGAGCGGACACGTCAAGTACGGCGAACAGTCCATCGCCGATACGCTGGTTCGCGGCGTCACGCCTTCCATGCTCCCGATTATCGACATCAACCTCACCGCCGGACGCATGATCAACGACACCGATGTGCGCGACCGTTCCCCCGTCGTCGTCATCGGCCCCGACATCGTGCAAAACCTGATGCCCGGCGCCGATCCCATCAATAAGGAGATTCGTATCGACGGCTGGGTCTATCGTGTGGTCGGCGTCGGCGAACGCAAAGGCAAAACGCTCGGCCAGTCCCTGGATAACTACGCGATCATGCCGATTACGGCGTTTCAGAAGCAGAACGGTTCGCACGCGGACATTCGCATCTCGGGCAAGGCCGCGGCCAGCGGCGCGGGGTTCGATGAAGCGATGGACGAAACCCGCGCCATCCTGCGCGCCCGCCGCCACGTCCACCCCGGCGATGAAGACAATTTCGACATCGAAACCAATGACAGCCTGCTCAGTATCTGGTCGAATTTCAGTGGCACATTCTTTTACGCCATGATCGGAATCGCCGCCATCTCGCTCGTGGTGGGCGGCATCGTGATCATGAACATCATGCTGGTTTCAGTAACGGAACGCACGCGTGAGATCGGCATCCGTAAGGCCATGGGTGCGCGCAGCACCGACATTATGTTGCAGTTTCTGATTGAGTCCGTCACCCTGGCCCTGCTCGGCGGCGCCATCGGCGTCGTGTCCGGGATCGTTATCGCGAAAGGCGTTACGCTCGCCATCGGAATGCCCTCAGAGATCAAACTCTGGGCCGTATTCGCGGGAGTCTTCGTGGCGGCAAGCGTGGGTGTTTTCTTCGGAGTGTATCCGGCGAAACGCGCCGCCGTACTGGATCCGATCGTGGCCCTGCGCTTCGAAACGTAAAAGTGGGTTAACCACAGGTGAGCGAGATCGCGGGGAAGGCCAAAACAAGAAATGGGTATTCTCGGCGCACTCTGCGTCTCGGCGGTGAAAAGGTTCTGAAGCAATGCTAGTCAAAGGCGAATTCGGCGAAGGCCTGAACATGGCGGTGGACACCATCCGCAGCAACAAACTGCGCTCGTCCCTCACCGTGCTCGGCATCGTGATTGGAGTTGCCGTCGTCATCGGGATTTCGTCGATCGTGCGCGGTCTGAACGACAACGTGAGTCAGGTTATCACCAGCTTAGGCTCTAACATAATCTTCGCCTTCCACCTGGAACCCTTCACTTTCGGACGCCCCACGGAAGAGATGCGCACCCGCAAGGAGTTGACCTTCGACGACGCCATGGCGATGCAGGATCTGCCCCACGTCAAAGCGGTAACCGTCGGCGTGCGCTATTTCCGTCCCGAACTCGGCACCGGCACGTATTCCGTCAAATACAAGGACCGCAAGGCCAAACAGACAATTCTGGAGGGCGACACTTCTTCATACAAGGATGTGATAGACGTCGCCCTCGACTCCGGCCGCTGGTTCAGCGATATCGATGAAGAGCGCCGCGCCTCCGTCATCATCGTCGGCCACGATACCGCACAAGAGCTTTTCCCGAGCGAACAGCCGCTGGGCAAGGAGCTGAACATCGAGGGTCAGCTATTTACCGTGATCGGCGTGGCGAAAATCCGCCCCAGTGTGTTCGGTGGAGGAAAGAATCCCGATGACAACATCGTTTTCTTCCCCCTCTCCACTTTCCGCAAACTCCACCCCGAACTGAAGCAATACTGGATCAGCGTCAAAGCCACCTCGCACGCCGACATGCCCAAAGCCATGGACGAAATGCGCGAACTGCTGCGTCGTCGCCGCAGGGTGCCAACCGAGAAGCCGGACAATTTCGCCATCTTCACCCAGGATTCGATTTCCGACGTATGGAACCAGATCACAAGCATGATCTTTATCTTCATGTTCGCCGTATCGAGTGTCGGATTGATAGTCGGCGGCGTGGGCGTAATGAACATTATGCTGGTATCGGTCACCGAGCGCACCCGCGAAATCGGAGTGCGCAAAGCCATCGGCGCCCGCAAGCGCGACATCCTGATGCAATTTACGCTGGAAGCCGTCATGCTCACCGCCGTCGGCGGAGTGATCGGGCTCTTAGTGGGCGCGTTGATAACCGCCATCGTTCCGCTGGCCTTTCCCTCGCTTCCGGCCACCATGTCGGTGGATTGGTCGGTCTTTGCTTTCGTCGCCTCTGCCGCGGTAGGGCTGGTCTTCGGCATCTATCCCGCCTGGAAAGCGGCCAACCTCGATCCCATAGAGTCGCTCCGCTACGAGTAGCCAGCCGCGAAGCGGCGGAACAGGAAAGCCCGGCGCGTGAGCGCCGGGTAGCCCGCGAGGGGAAAGCCTTCAGTCCCGCAAGGGACGGCACCTTGTCGGCGACCCGGTAGGCTCTAGGCCCGAAGGGCCCGAAGGATTATTCTTTCGATTCAAATGCCACTGAATCCCAGAGCAGTGCTCGAAGCCGTGGCCGCACTCGGCACTGTCGGCAGTCTGTTTTTCTATCTCTTGTCCGCGCTCGGGATGGCCAGCTTCATCACTGATCGCAAGAGAGGCCGGCCCCATAAATTCAGGCAGCCTCCGCTGAGCCAACTCCCCCCAGTCTCTATCCTCAAACCCATGAAAGGTATCGATCCTGAAATCTGGGAGAACTGCTGCAGCCACTGCGAACAGGACTATCCGGAATTTCAATTGGTTTTCGGGGTCAGCGATCCCGCCGACCCCGCGGTCGAGGTTGTGCGCCGGCTCCAGGCAAAATATCCCAGCCTTCCGGTTGAGCTAATCGTGTGTGATCGCGTTCTGGGAACAAATATCAAAGTCAGCAATCTGGCGCAGATGCTACCCGTCGCCCGCCATGAAACTCTGCTGGTCAATGACAGCGACATCCGGGTCCCAACAGATTACTTGCGCAATGCGCTCATCCCGCTCGCCGACTCTTCCGTGGGACTGGTGACCTGCCTCTACCGCGGCGTTGCCGGCCCGACGCTTGGCTCGCGCCTGGAAGCATTGGGTATCGGCACCGACTTCGTCCCGGGTATTTTAAGCGCCCGGTTCCTTGAGAAAGGATTGTATTTCGGATTAGGTTCAACCCTGGCGTTTCGGCGTCGCGACCTCGAAGCCCTGGGCGGCTTCGAACCATTGCTTGACTACCTGGCCGACGACTATGAACTCGGCCGCCGTATCGCCGCCGCGGGAAAACGCGTCGAACTCAGCGCCGCGACCGTCGCCACTTTTCTGCCTGCTTACACACTGCGGGAATTTTTCCGCCATCAACTACGTTGGTCGCGGACGATTCGCGACGCCCGCAGCGCGGGATATGTCGGATTGCTTTTCACATTCGGCCTGCCCTGGGCTCTACTGACGCTGTTCGCCGCCCACGGGGCTATGTGGGCCTGGGCACTCTTCGCGATGACAATCGCCGTACGATTGGCCGTCGGGTTTGTGGCTGCGCGGGTCGTGCTTCACGACAATCGCGTTTTTCGCGATCTCTACCTGCTGCCCCTGCGAGATCTGATTGCACCGCTCGTTTGGGCGGCAAGTTTTATGAGCAACCGCATCCACTGGCGAGGCGATTCGTTCGTTCTGAAGGATGGAAAGCTGACCCGGACAAGCGCACCCAGTTGAGATTAGCGTGCCGGGAGTCGATCCCGATTTTATCGTGAGAGCAATTCAAATCCGCCGTCCGGGCGAAGACGATACTTGCGCCCCCGCCAAACAACGGTCTTGCCAAAAAATCCCGCCATCCAGAAGCAGGGGCCCAGCAAGTCCTCGAAAGGCAACAGCAGCCAATTGATCTTGGTCCGTAACACGCGCGCGGACACAACGTAACCGGCGATCGCGCGCACCCCGGCCGTTAGCAGCGAAGCCGGCCAAAGCCGCGGATCGACCGCACATGCGAGTAGCGCCAGAGCAATCGGCATGGTGAAAAGCTGCCCCACGTAGCCCGCGGGCCTGGACCGGCGCGTGCTCCTCGCCCAACGCAACCGGTGCGCGATGTTCTCGGCCAGAGTTGAGTCCCCGATGTGATGTTCGATCACGTACGACGACAGGATGACCCCGTGCCCAGCCTCGGCCGCAAACTTGCCCAGTACAAAATCTTCCGCCAGATAATCTTTCAAGCGCTCGAAGCCGCCGATGGATTGCAGCACCGTGCGCCGCGCGACGATCGTGGGCCCGACTGCAAACTTCATGCCTTCGAGCATCCGCGCCACCAGAATCCCGGCCACGAAGTCCGTATTCATGCCCGTGGCCTCAAGGCGTGACCACAAACTTCGACCGGGCACAGCGCGATACGGGCAGGTCGCCACCCCAACGTTCTTCTCCACAAATTCCGCCGACACGGTACGCAACAGCAGAGGAGTTACGCGTGTGTCGCTGTCGCTCATGACCACCAGATCGTTGGCCGCGGCCCGCAACATGCGATCCAGACTGAATGCCTTGGCATTGGGATAGGGCGGCTCGCCGGTCACCAGCAGTTGTGCGGGAATGTGAGCATACTCGCGGCGTAACTTCTCTACTACCCCGGCAGCGGGGTCGCTCGTCTCGCGCACCGCAAACAGCAATTCAAAAGCAGGGTAATCCTGCTCGAAAAATGTTCTCAGGTTGGATTCAAGACCGAGGTCCGCGCCGGACAAGGGCTTCAGGATGCTGATGGGCTCGGAACTTGTGCCGGCCGGTCGTGGCACAGCAAGATACCGGTACGCCGCAACTACCGCTAGCACGGAATAGACCACGGCTCCCGCCAACAGAGCCAGTAGAAGGATATCGATGAAGTTAGTCACGAGGCGGCCGGTTGCTGTAGATAGATTTTCCTCCGCTGCGCGCCAGCAAGAAAGATGTCAATCCCCGCAGTTCTTTCGGGTCCTCCTGGTCCGTCCACACGAACACTTCCGCTGGGCCCCTCCACAACACCGCCAGTGACTCTGGTGTCTCGAAGATAGGCGGCGCATCCGGAAATTTCGCCCCGTACCAGAGGTTCCCGCTCGGTTCGTGCAGCACGTGAACCTGCACCCCGGTGTAAAAATTCAGAGTAGACGCCTGATGATACTCTCCATCGATCACGATGACATCGCCCGGCCGAAACTGTTTTCGAATCGCCTCCGCGAGATTGTAAGACGAAAGAACCGGCGAGAAAGTGCAGAACGAGAAGTGCACACAGGCCAGTAGCACGACCATCATCGCGGCCAGCGCAATGTTGCCTGCCCAAGGACGTCCACGCCGTCGCAGTATCCAGTTCAATCCGGTACCCAGAAACAATCCGAGCGATGCCCCCAGAAGGGGCCCGCGAAACGCGCCCAGCGCCCGCGGCGTCAGATCCAGCACGTGGCCCAGCGAAAAATCGTAATCCTGAGGATTCTTCTTGAGCAGATCCGCTAGATCGGCTCCGGGAGCGGCCGGATGGGAAGTGGACAAAAGGTAAATACCTGCCACGAAGCCAAGTACACCGAAAACAAACAGTACCGCCGAGGAAATTCGTCCCGCCCGGCGGTCCGATTCGCTCGCCGCCGGCCCGGACTCCCGCGCCAGCCATGCGCCCACCAAGAGCGCTAATCCCGGCAGCCCGGAGATTGTGTAGTACTCCTGTCGCGTCGAAAAACTGAAGAATCCCACGATCACCAGCGCCCAAAGTGCAAAGAGCAGACTGGCGCGCTGCCCCCGGTCCAGCTTGCCCCGAAGTTCCCGCCAGCGCACCGGAACCTCGCGCAGGGCCTGCGGCAGAAACACGCTCCAGGGCAGAAGCCACGCCAGCAGCAGTCCCCAGAAGATCGCTAGCGGCACGGTGTCGTACCCCGGAGGCACGCGCTTGTTGAGGAAGCGCATGATGTGTTCATTGACGAAGTAGAACCACAAGAATCCCCGCGCCTGGCCCTGCGCCGGATTTCGCAACGCCGCCAGGATGTGCCAAGGCACGGCGATCGCAAGGAATACCAGCGTGCTCGAAACCACACGCAGCTTCAACAGGTGCCGCAGATTCCCCGTGAGCAGCAGATAAAGGCCGATCGCTCCCACCGGAAAAATCAGGCCGATCAGGCCTTTGGTCAGCACATTCAAGGCGCAAGTCGCGGCAAATCCCCAGCACACCAGACGCGAAGGCCGTTCTTCATCGAGCGACCGCAAAAAGAGCAAGTACCCGATGGTCAGCCACAGCCCAACCAGCACGTCCGGAATCAAAAAGCGTGTAAAAATATAGGGACCGATCGCTGTGGCCAGCGCGCCGCCCGCGTACAGTCCGCCCGATTCACCATAGGCATACCGGCCGCATCGATAGGTCGAGAAAAACAGTCCCAGCACGCCGAGCGCGAGTGGCAACCGCGTGCTCCAATCGCTCACCCCAAAGACGCGGTAGCTGGCCGCTACACTCCAATACGTCAGCGGCGCTTTTTCCAGATAGCGGATGCCGTTGGTGTATAAAGTCACCCAGTCGTGCCGCGCCAGCATTTCGCGTGACGCCTCGGCATGCACGGTGTCGACGTCGTCGAGCAAAGCAGGATGCCGGAGCCCGGCCCCGTAGATCGCTGCCCACAGCCCGATCAGCACCAGCAGGGAAACTCGCCAGTCCGCAACCCCGCGCTCCAAACTGGGCGTTGTCGGACGTGTCATTGTCGGCTGGATCATGCGCTCAATTGTCGGTGGTTCGAGATAGCGCGTGGCGCTGGGATTCATCGCGGGATTTTTCATTATACGAGATTCAGAAACGTCCTTAGTCCGCGGCCACTCCGCTGGAAACCGGGGCGCCCGCCACCTCGCGGTAAATTTCCAGGATCCTCGATACAGAAGTAGTCCAGGAAAAGCGCTGCGCCTGCTCATAGCCGCGTTGCTTCATCTGCGCGCGCAACACCGGATCGAGCAACGCCCGCTGCAGTCCCCGCTGGATCTCAAACACATTCTCCGGATTCACCAGCAACGCCGCGTTCCCGGTCACTTCCGGCAGGCTCGAAGTGCTCGATGTGACCACTGGGGTTCCATGGGCCATGGCTTCAAGCGGCGGCAATCCAAATCCCTCGTAGAGAGACGGGAAGACAAAGATCTTGGCGACATCGTAAAAAATGCGCAGCACTTCGATGGGCACGAATCCCATAAAGCGCACGTCGTTCTGCACTCCGCTGCGTACCACCGTGCGCCGCAGCCGCGGATGGCTCGAAAGATCGTCGCCGATGATGATCAACTTCAAATCCGGAAACTGCTGCTGCTTCTGCAGTTCGCTCTTCAACGCCGAGAACGCTTCAATGATCCGCACCACGTTCTTGTGCGGCCGAATCGCACCCGCATAAAGAATGAACGGATAATTCACCAGGTAGCGCTGGGCGATCAGGTCGCGGTCCGCTTCGGTCGCATGGCCGTGCAGAAAGCGCTCGTCAATCGCGTTATACACAACTTCGATGCGGGCGTCTGGAATAGCCAGCAGCTTTTCGATTTCATTCTTGGTGAATTGCGACACCGCGATCACGCGCGCCGCCTTGCGCAGGACGCGCCGCGTCAGATAAAAGTGCAGGCTGCGCCTCAGACCGGAAGCATTCCGCGATCCATACATATGCTCCAACAGATCGTGCACCGTGAGAACGTAGGGACAAGGAAGTCCGCGCGGAATCCAAAACAAATGCGGAATGTGGACCACGTCGCATCCCAGTCTCTGCACGATCGCGCGGAAAGCCAGATTCCCGTTAAGCGTGTCGTCGCGGCGGTCCAGCGCCACCAGGTGAAAATTCGGGAGCAACTGGCCAAATTCCGCGATCTTCGCCGGCGATCCGATGAGGAAATACTTGCTGTCGCGATCCAGGCACGATAGCGTGCGGACCACGTTTCGTATATAGGTGCCAACCCCGAATTCCGTCATGCGACGGATGTCGATGGCTACTTTCACAGCCTGAATTTAACCACACCGGACGCAGGGGAACACAGGGAATTCGGCCAGCATGCGGCTCTTAATGCAATTCACCGTCGCCGGGCGCGACGTCTGGAGTATCGACTTTCTTCTGTGCCACGGCCGTGTTAGCGGAAGCCGGTGCCGGCTGGAATTCTCCCGGGTCCCTGCCCGCCAGCGCGACGCTCATAAACTGCATCCAGATGGGAAGGGCGGCGCGGGCTCCGGTCTCTTTTTCGCCTAGCGATTTCTTTTCGTCGTAGCCGATCCACACGCCGCAGGTTAGTGACGGAGAAAAGCCCACGAACCACGCGTCGGTGAAATCGTTGGTCGTGCCCGTCTTGCCGGCCAGCGGATAGGGCATCTTGGCAGCGGCAACGGCAGTGCCGTGCAGCACCACCTCGCGCAGCATCGCCGTCATGATGCGCGCTGTGCGCGAACTGACGGCGTCTTTGATATCGGAGAAATCTTCCTCCAGAATCCGCCCTTCATAGTCGGTCACCTTGGTGATATAGCGCGGAGCAACGCGCACACCGTCATTCGGAAACACGCTGAAGGCGGAGGTCTGCTCGAGCGGCGTGACTTCGGCCGAGCCCAGCGCCACCGGAAGATATGCGGGAATGCTTGAGGTAATGCCAAATCGGTGCGCGTATTCGATCACCGTCTTGATGCCAACGCGGTCGGCAAGCTTGAGCGCTGGAATATTTCTGGACTGCGCCAGGGCGCGCCGCAAAGTGATGGTGCCTTCAAATTTATTATCGTAGTTGTGCGGCGAATAGGGGCCGGACAGAGTTGGAAAAGTTACCGGCGCGTCCAGAATCGTGTCGTCGGGGCTGCCGCCCTCGTCGATGACGGCGGTATAGACATACGGTTTGAAAGACGATCCAACCTGGCGCAGCGCCTGCGTGGCGCGATTGAACTTCGAGAGGTTGAAATCGCGGCCGCCGACCATGGCCTTGATTTCTCCAGTCGCGTTGTCGAGGGCAACGAGCGCGCCTTCAGCGCCTGAATCCTGCTCCAGGCTGATGCGCGCTTTTCCTCCGGCATCGAGCGCGAGAATTTTGATGTACACGACATCGCCCGCGGCAAGAATGTCGGAAAGTTTAGGTTTAGGCTTGGGCTTGGTCTTGCTCTTCGTCGTTGTCCATACCACATCGGCTGGCCCAAGTGTGGCCGCGCGCTGGCCGAAGCGGACTTCGGCGCTGCCCGGCGCGACTTGCGTGACCAGCGCGTGGGTATATCCGTTGACTTCGGCCTCTTCATCCCAATCTGGATCGGCGTACTTGTCGAGCTTCTGACCCTGGGCAATTACATTCAGCAATTTGCCGCGCCAGCCATGCCTCCGCTCGTAGGCGGCGAGGCCATCGAGCAGCGCCTGGCGCGCCGACTTCTGCAGATCCGTGTCGAGCGAGGTGTAAACCCGCAGCCCGCCTTCGTGCACCTGGTCGCTGCCATATTTGGCTTCGAGGTAGCGCCGAATCTCCTCAACATAGTGGGGAGCCAGCGAATTCGGGTCTTTCTGCAAGTTAAGCAAGATTGGCTTGCTTTTTGCATCCATCGCCTGGGCCGCGGTGATCTTGGCGTCCTCAAGCATGGCATTGAGCACCAGGTTGCGCCGCTTGAGCGCGCGTTCCGGATGGTTGATCGGCGAATAATATTGTGGCGCCTTCGGAAGTCCTGCGAGCAGCGCGGCCTCTTCGAGTTTCAGTTGCTTGGCCGGTTTGCTGAAATAATATTCGGAAGCAGCCTCGTAGCCGTAAGCGCCATGGCCGAGGAATATCTGATTGGCGTATAGCGTAAAAATCTGCGGTTTGGTGAGCCGGCGTTCGATCTGGATGGCGAGCAGCGCCTCCTGCACTTTGCGATAGAACGAGCGGTCGGGCGAGAGAAACAGATTGCGGGCAAGCTGCATGGTGAGCGTGGACGCTCCCTGCACCTTCCCGCCCGATTCAATGTCGCGATACGCCGCTCCGACGATCCGCCAGATGTTGATGCCCGAGTGCTGGTAAAAATCCTTGTCTTCGATCGAGACCAGCGCGTTGCGGAGAACCTCCGGATAATCGTCATAGGTGGCGATGACGCGGCGCTGCAGCGCGAATGTGCCAATGACCCGGCCCTGTCCGTCATAGAGTTCAGTCACGGAACTGGGCCGATAGCGTTCGAGTTCCTCGACCTGGGGCAGGTCCGTCGAGTAGACCAGCAGCAGCCCAGCGGCCGCGCCCACCGCGGCGGAGAGCAGGACGAGCAATCCAAACAGGACGCGTCCGACGATTTTTCGTCCGCCAATTTCTACCGCGGGAAGATGGTGGTACATAATCTTCATCGGAGCCCGCAGGTTTGAGCTGCAGGTTTCAAGGTTTCAACGCTTCAATGTTAGCGCAAAGGCCAGGTTTCAAGGTTTCAGAGTTTCACGGTTCAATGTCTCAATGTCTCCGGGAGTGTGCGGAAAGCGGGCGATCAGGTGCGGATTAACGTGCATCTGATTGATTCGACCACGGCCTTTCAGGTGTGGGCCGATGATTTTACTGACGAGATGAAAGACGTCTTTTCCTTGCAGGAGCAAACGGCTCTGAACGCGGTTTTCGGGGCAACTCGCTGGTCCTTATCTCAGCGCCGCCGGTAAATCGCGTTAGCCTACGCGGACATCAGTCGTTAGCACAGATGTTTGTCAAACCCCTGCAAGCCTTGGCGTATGTTGTCCCTTGTAAAAATCTGTAAAGCGGACCCCTCCAACGCATCTTTCAAGTCTCGGGAAGCATCTATTTAACTAACCGGTTAAACCTGTGGGGGAACCGGAATTCCAGTAAGGATGGCAACCATGAAGAAACAACTATTTACATTGACCGTGGCGTTGCTCGTCCTGCTGAGTATGACTGCCATGGCCGCCACCGGCCGGTATGATGCGCAGATTCAGCAGGCGGTCAGCCAGAAGATTCATGACGCGAAGCAATTGCAGAGCGTAACTTCCAGCGTCGAAGATGGCATCGTGACCCTGACCGGCACGGTCAATCTTTACCAGGACAAGCTCGATGCCGCCAAGAAAGTCAAGAAGCTCGCCAACGTCACCGGCGTTCGCAACGACATCGCGGTCGCGGGAGAAACCGTGCCCGATGGCCAGCTCCAGCAGAAACTGGCAAAGAAGCTGGCCTATGACCGTGTCGGGTACTACGACAATGCGTTCAACTATATTGCGATCGACGTGAAAGACGGCGTGGTCACACTCAGCGGCGACACCGTGTGGGATGTGCCGAAAGACTCGGCGCTCGCCATCGTAGCGCGCATGCCCGGCGTCAAAGACGTCGTCAACGAAGTGACCGTACTGCCGGTCTCGAACTTTGACGACTGGATCCGCCTGCGCACGGCCCGCGCGATATACCGCGACTCGGTGCTCGGACGCTATGCGACGGACCCGGTCGACCCGATCCGCATTGTGGTGGACAACGGACACGTGACGCTGTACGGGACCGTCCAGAGCACGATGGACAAGACCATTGCCGGAATTAGGGCCAACTCCGTGCCGGGTGCGTTCAGCGTCGAGAACAAGTTGGTGGTGAATTAAGTTTCTGGTGGATTTACCTTGTGGTGGGTTGGGGCGTGGCGCAAGCCGCGCCCTTTCTTATTGTGAACTTAATCGCGCACGGTTAACTCGAGATGATTCAATCTCTCACCGGCTCTGCGCGCCTGGTTTCCACCTGTTCAGGAATGCCCGAAAATCTTCCGGGGCGAGCGCCAGCGCATTTTCGAATTCGCCGTTCTTCTGGCTGTAAACCAGCTTCCCATCGGGATCGAGCACGGCCAGCCCGGGAATTCCCCCCTTCATCGGAACCTCGTACTTCGCCATCAGGTCCTGGTTCTTCTCTCCCTTGCCAATGTCCACGTGCACAACTTCATAGTTGGCGGCCAGGATCGGCGCCAGGTCCGGGCTATGAAACGCTTTATCGAGCACGTGGCAGTCGTAGCACCAGTTGGCGCCAAAAACGACGATTACCCGCTTGTGGTCCGCCGCTGCCCTCGCTAGAGCTTCCTTGATTTCGGCGCGCGCATTGGCGCTTTCGTTGTAAATGTCTTTCTCTTTCTTAACCGTCTGGCTAAAGCAGACCGCGCTCGTTCTCGTGTGCCGGGAATCGGCTCCAGAGGCTGCGGACCTCGGGGTGGTTCTTGACCAGGGAATTACGATTTTCATCGCTACTCAGGACTTCGCTTGTGAGGGCAGGGCAAGTTCGCTACACTCCATGCAAGAGGAGTGCACCATGAAACGGTTTCTCGCTTCAATCGTCTGCACTATACTCTGCTTTCCGTTCGCCGTGTGCCAGGTCTCCACTTCGTTTTCGTCCTTACCGAATGGCTGGCACGGAACCCTGCATTTTGGTCCGCGGCATTTTGGCCCGCCATTTTCTCCGGTAGCGGAGATTGCGGGCGCTCCCTTCTCCGCAGAAGCGACCGACGAGGATGTGCAGACACTTGCCGATGGAACTCACATCCAGCGCACAAGTCCGGGTCTGAAAATCTACCGGGACTCGATGGGCCGGACCCGCACAGAGCGTCACCCGCTCAGGGGGCCAATGGTCACTCGCCCCAACCAGCCCGAAGGCCCGACCATCGTCGAAATCAACGACCCTGTGGCGCACGTCACGTACATATTCGATTTGGACGAACCGATCGCGCATCGTCAGGAATGGGCTGCCAATGACTCCCGCGGCGGCGCGACTACACGAGGGCGGCCCGCACACGCCCTGATCGGTGGCTCGACGGGCATCCTTGCTGCTTCTGGCGTCAATAACGAGGCGGCAATCGCGCCGACTGCCACTGTTCGCGGGGTCGCGCCGCCCAGAGCCCGACGGCGCGGAGTGGCCAACGAAGCTGGCCCGCAGACAACCACAGAAAATCTCGGGACTCAAGTCATTGAGGGAATACCGGCGGAGGGTACGCTGCAGGTCACGACTTGGCCGGTTGGTTCGATGGGCAACGATCGTCCTATCACCAATACCACCGAATCCTGGACTTCCCCGGAGTTTAAAGAGGTGGTCCTCCGCAAAAGGAACGACCCGCGACTCGGAGAAGGCACGCACAGACTCTTCAATATCAACAGAAGCGTGCCGGATCCGAGCCTGTTTGAGCCTCCTCCAGGCTACACGGTGAAAGATGAAAAGAGAGACTTCACGATCAATTGGACCGCCAGGCGGTGATACGACGCTGGCTTAATTCGCCTTGCGCGAGTGCACCAGTTTCAGGCTGTCGGTCTGCAGAATGCGCTGGATCTGATGTTTCGCATGGACGGTCCAGGGGCCGGTGGTATCGAGCTTCACATAGGCGCGCCAATGTTGCAGCGCTTTGCGCGGCTCCCGAATTTTTTCGTAAGCCAGCGCGATGTTATAGTGAGCGTCCGCGTAGGTGGGCGCCAGTTGAATCGCGGTCTTATAGGTGTTGATGGCTTCCTCCACCCGTCCCGTCTCGTCGAGCACATTGCCCAAGTCGAAATAGGCGAGCGCGTAGCGCGGATCGATCTGAATCGCCGATCGGTAGTGCCTTTCGGCGAGCCCGTATTCCTGACGGTTGTAATACAGTGTGCCCAGATTGATGTGCGCGGCGGCGTGAATGGGATCCATTTCGAGAACCTTTAGGTAGGCTGTGATCGCCTCGCTCTGCGTCGAGGGATCTTCTTCCAGCGCGATCCCGCGCGCAAACAAGTCGGCAACGTCGGTAACCACCAGTTCCGGCCCGTTGCGCGGCGGGCTGGTCACCACTCTACTCTCTTCCGGTGAGAAGTCGAACATGAACTGTCCTGCGATCGGCTCCACCAGCCGCCCCTGGTGCCGGAAAGCGATGCGGCGTCCGCTTTGATAAGCTCCGGCCTCGAGCAGGGGATTCTCCATGCCAGCGACCTGTTTCTGCATGGCTTCAAGCGATTGCCGGATGACCGCTGGACGAACCCGTTGCGCGCACAGGTCACGCACCTTCTTGATTTGCACCAGATCGAAAAAGGAATAATCTTCGCTTGCCGTCACCAGTCCTGCCTTCTCCCAGGTCTGAAGCTGGCGAGGAGCGAGCCGGAGAATGCGCAGCAAGTCGGCGCGGCTGTAGCGATACACGGCAGTTAGACTTTCGTCAATAGTCTAGATTATCGGAACTTGTGTACTGGAATGCAAGTGGCAACCAAGTGGAAGGCTGTGGAAACCAGGGATGAAATCCCACCGAAGTGCCATCCAGTCGCGGTTGCGTCAACTCTCTCCGCCAACCGCCCGAAACTTACTTCGCGTTGGTGAATCACATGGATTGCCAGGCCCACAACTTTGCCGGTGGAGAGCCGGGGGCGCTCCATCAACAGCGCAAATTGTCGAGCATAATGATGTCGAGTCAATGTTGACCTCCGTCGTACGGTGAGCAGCAATGCCGGAAAGAGTGATTTCGCTGGAACGTCCAGCCGAACCGTCAACCGAAGCCGTCAACGAAGCCGTGCTGATCCGGCGTGTCCGCGACGGCGAGCACGAGCTTTTCTACGATTTGATCCGTCCCTACGAGCGCCGCGTCTACGCCACTGCCTTCGCCATCCTGCGCAACGAGGCCGACGCCGAGGACGTGGCCCAGGAAGCAGTGTTGAAGGCCTTCAATCACATCCGCCAGTTCCGCGCGGAAGCCCGCTTCAGCACCTGGCTCATCCAGATTACCGTCAACGAGGCGCGTATGCGTAGAAGGAAAGCGCACGCCAACATTATGGAACCGATGGCCGACCGGCAAGACGAGGAAGGCAACTACACGCCTCGCGACTTCGCCGACTGGCGCGAGATTCCTTCGGAAACCCTGGAACGCAAGGAGATTCGGCAAAAACTCGCCGAGGCGCTGGCCCAGTTGGGGCAGATCTATCGCGAAGTTTTTGTCCTGCGCGATATGCAGCACCTGAGCATCGAGGAAACCGCCAAAGCTCTGGGCATCTCCGCCGCGTCGGTCAAGACGCGCTTGCTGCGGGCACGGCTGATGCTGCGCGATTTGCTCGCTCCCGGACTCGGCGGCGCCTGGAGCATGACCGGTAATCTGTCTTTCGCAAAGGGGACCAAGCCATGGTAGTTAACTGCGAAGAAGTGTGGCGCGAAGTTTCCAACTATCTCGACGGCGAAGTCGATCCTACTTTGCGCGCCGCGATGGACGACCACGTCCGCGGGTGCAAGCGCTGCGCCGCCGTGCTGGACGGCTCCCGCAACGTGATTCAGTTGTATGGCGACGACCGCATGCTCGAAGTTCCCCTCGGCTTCAGCCAGCGCCTGCATCGCAGACTCGATGAACATATGCCGGGTACCCGGCGGAGCTTTCTGGGATGGATGGTCGCCGCCGCGGCTTGTCTTGTCTTCGGGACCATCGAGGTAGCCCGATCTTCCTCAAGTGGTCCTGAGCTGCGTTCCGAACAGGCGCAACTCGGCACTGGCGTCCCTCCGGACATGATGGTCGTGGTTGCGGAAGATGGAAAGCTATTTCACCTCGCGGCCTGCACGTTCCTCCACGAAAAGAACAACAGCAAGTTGCGAACCATCACCGCCGCCGAGGCTGCGCGGGAGGGTTACACCCCATGCGTCCGCTGCCTGAAGAAATATCTCACTGTGGCGGGGAATTCGTCGCGCAAATCCGCCCTGTCATCGTGAGCGAAGCGAAGGACCTATGCATCTGTAACTGGAGAGCAAACTGTAACTTTTGCGGCGCTGCCGACTCTACTAGTTAGGCGCCCGAAAACAACTGCCGGGCCTTGAAGGAGATCGTTATGTCCAGTTTCCCGTCGCGCGTGCCTGCTCTGCTCCTGATGGTAATCCTCGCAGGCGCGGTCGCGTGCCATGCCGGAGACCGTCCCGCAGTCAACATCCCTAACCCGGCCGTGGACGCCGCGCTGGCGGCGGCCAAAACTGAGCAAACAACGGTTGTCGCCGGGGGCTGTTTCTGGGGCATTCAGGCTGTCTTCCAGCACGTGAAGGGTGTAATCAGCGCCACTTCGGGCTACTCCGGCGGCGCAGCTAATACTGCCGAATACGAGTTGGTAAGCAACGGTGATACCGGCCACGCGGAATCGGTGAAGATTATCTACGATCCATCGCAGATCACTTACGGACAGCTTCTGCGTGTCTTCTTCTCCGTTGCGCACGATCCTACGCAGCTAAACCGGCAGGGACCCGACACCGGCAAGCAGTATCGCTCGTCCATTTTCTTTGCCAGCGACGAGCAAAAACGAATTGCCGAAGCCTACATCGCGCAACTGGAAAAGGCCAGAGTTTTTCCGCGTCCGATCGTGACCCAAGTCGTCCCCTTGAAGGCCTTTTATCCGGCCGAGGCCTATCACCAGGATTACGCGGCCCATCATCCCAACAATCCCTACATCGTTTATAACGACGCGCCCAAGGTCGCCAACCTCCGGCAACAGTTCCCTGATCTCTACACCGGAAAATAGCGGCAAGCGCGCCAACTGGCGTGGACAGAATTCAGAAGCCGAGTGGGTTTTCGCCACTCGGCTCTGTTCTTGGTCCCCTTCAGCGAAAACCTACGCGCTTCGCCGAAAAGACTTCGCGGTCGCGTGCGCTTCGGCGATTGGCCCTTCCGGTCCATGCACCGCATCCGAATACATGAACTGCACGGGGACCGTCGCGCTGTTGTCTGTCAGTTCCACCTCTTGAAATACCTCGGTCAAATTGCCTCCAGCCTCCGACACCGGGTAGTCGCCGCATTCCTCGCCCTGGTCCGACATCCACCCGAGGAAAGAATCGGCATTGGGGCTGTTCCCGGCACGGATTGCATCTTCCACATCCGAGTCGGTCCGGGCCTCATTCAGTTCGTGATAGAACGTGGCGACCACGTTCTTCCAGGGCTGGTCAAACACCGGGATGCCGTTCACCGTTCCATTGGCCTCGGTTTGTGAGTAGACGCCAACGGCGTAATACACAATGTCGGTAGAGACATGAACCGAGCCGTGATAGCCCCCTAGTCCATTGAGCGAATCGTCCTCATCGGCTTCGGGGACGATGACGTGCTTTTTCGCCGGCTGTTTCTTGACCGCGGCCATGACATGCTGTGCGCCGCCCGTGGTCGCCGTGTCGGTATTCAGCACGGTTCCGGGCGGAAGCATGAAATTGAATACCGTCGTGGTCAGGTCATTGCCGGCGAGATTACCTCCGTTGTAGAACGTCGTCACCAGCTGTTCAACGTCCCCTTGCGACATGACCGCCGGGCCGGAACCGGGCAGGGTCTGCGAGCCCGCGAAAGTTGTGGTGATCGGACCGGGAAAATACTGCGTCATAACATTGTTCAAATCCTGGTCCGACATCGCCGACTGCAGGGCCCGATCGATATTTGTGATATCGCCCGGATCCCACCCATCGCCACCAACATAGAAGTTCATGAACCGCAAATTTTGAATTGTCTTCCCACCCAGAAACTTGAGGTCGTGTTCTGGACTGGGAGCGATTCCCGGCACAATTGCCGTGGGTACCGGCGATCCCGCTCGTTTCCTGAAAGCCCGCTCCGCCTTCGAGCCTCGCCGGACATACACGTTCATCGGACGCCGGTGTTCTCTGATTTCCTTGGCCATGTTGACCTCCTTCACTTCTACTTCTTACTGCCTGCTACCAAGGGGATAGCCGCCGCCGAAAGACCTTCGGGTCCACCTTCCATGGGATTTCGTTTCGAATGCCTGTTGTGAGTCGAATCGCGCTAAAACGCGATCTGTAGCGTGTCGAACGCCGATAGCGCCCGCGTCGCTGGAGCCGACGAATCAGGCACCGCAAAATACTCCACAGCCATCTCACCCTTGGTAACCGTGATTTTCAGATAGCCGTGCTGCGAATCGCAGAAATTTTCCAGCCGGCCGTCCGAGCCGGCCATTTCGATGGGCAGCTTGGCACTGTGAAAGGCCTTCGACAGCGTATGCAAGCGGAGGTTGTATCCGCCCGCGCCCGCCACGATGAACGGCACATCCTTGCCCGCCAATGTTCCGGTGAAGCGCTGATAGTCGTGCACATGGCCGGTGAGCACCAGATCGGGCGTGCGCTTCGCGCTGGTGCACGCCGTGTTGAAAACGTCGTACAGATGCTGGCTGCCAGGTTTCGGGCCATACGCGGAATAAATGGGATGGTGCACGGCAACGATCAAAGCTTTGCCGGTCGGAGCGTTCTCCAGTTCAGACTGGAACCAGTCGACCTGTGCCTGGCTGAGTTTGCCGCCTTCCGGGCAATTGCTGTACAGGCCAATGAAGGTCGCCAGCGGCGTATCCAGCGTCCAGTAAACGTTGGGCTGAGTCATCGAGTGCCGGGGAGCGTCTTGCGCTTCAGGAGTGATGACCGGGACCTGGGAACAGAAATTGCGCACGAACGACGACAGGCTCGGCTCGGGAACCTGTGAATTCACGTCGCCATCGTGGTTCCCCGGAATCGCGAAGATCGGCGCCGGATAGTTGATGTAGGGTTCATAAAACTCGGGATAGTAATTCTGCGTTTCTCCGCAGTAATAGATCACGTCTCCCAGGTGATAGAAGAACGACGGATGCTGCGTAATGTCGGGCCCCGCAAAATCCTTCTCCATGTAGCCGGCAACATTTTCGATCTGCGTCGGAGTGTTCACCCCTCCCGTGTCCCCCACGGCATGGAAAACCATCGTTCCCGAGTTGTTGATGGTCGTCATTGCCTCCGGGCTCAACACCGCGTCGAGCGAGAGGTGGAACGGCGCCAGTCCGGTGGGCGCCGGCAAGTCGCGCCACGGCTGCGCGGGGTTTTTACTCGGATCGACGACGGTGTGAAAACCCGCCGGCACCGGATCGTTGCTGAACGTCCGCCCGCCGTTCCCCGAGCGTCCTGGGTGGCGTTTCACCACCTTCAAGGCGCTGAAGTCGATCATACTGGCTTTCTTGGTCTTATTGGCTGCTTTCCCCTGTTTGGCAGATTTCATCAGAGACTCCTTTGTGAGCATTGCAAAGTGGTGTCAAAAAGAATGTCGCGCTTCCAACTAATTCAGCAAAAGGGCCGCGGAAAAACATGCAGCGATCGGTGCGTCGCTGCCACCAAAGATGTACTCCACCCAAGCCTATCCACTAAGAACGAGAGTCAGGCCTTTTTCCCTTCAACCGCGATTTGCACAAGCTGCTGTGGGGAACATTTTTCTCCCCGCCGGTCATCCTTGCACTGCGCGAATTCTCTCAGCCTCCGCGAAGTGCATTGCGTATCAATAGTTTGCGGCTCGAGCCCCACATTTGGCAGCGGACTTGCTTCTCTCATGTCGCAACCAAAAATGCTTGCGGAAAGGAGACTGCGATGAGGAAAACACACTTCGCCTTGTCCACGATATTGCCCTTGACCGCCCTGACTCTTGTTGTGTGTTTCGTTGGCCAGCCGGCGTTGGCGCAGAATGCTTCCGGCCCCAAGCGCAATCCAGCCACTCAACAGCAGACGGTCCAGTCGGACGATCATGGCGCGTCATCGGTCAGCACATTCAGTGGAACAATTGTTAAGTCCGAGAACAAATTTGTCCTCGAGGCCTCCGACAACCTCACCACCTATCAACTCGACGATCAGCAGAAGGCTCACGACTTCCTGAACAAGCGGGTAAAGATCACTGGATCTCTGGATGCCTCTACGGGAATGATTCACGTCAGCGCGATCAATCCAGCCTGATCCCCGTGAAGATAGGGTGCCTCTGAGCAGGACACCTGTGGGGAAGGAGGCGGTGGGCGTATGGCCGCCTCCTTTTTCGCAAATGCTTGTAGAACCCGTTGTTGCGTACTGTTGTTGCGTACTGATGTTTGACTTAGCGAACAACCTGTTAGCACGCCGTGGCGTCAAAATCCCGGGCAAGAAGGATTAGGCATGCGATTGTTGAGCGTTCGCCTCATTGTTTCTCTGATCCTCGGCATCACGCTGGTTTCGTCCAGCTTTTCCTACTACGAGGTGTTAGGGGAAAAGCGCGCCCTGCGCAGCGACCTGGAGCGGCGTGCCGAGCTGTTTGGTGAAAGTCTGGCGGGCAACGTCGAGCGCGCGTGGAATGCGGACTCGAGCCGCGCCAACTCCGGCAAAGTCCCCACCAACGAACTGCAGCAGCTTGTGCAGCGTTTCGGAAACCGGGAACACATGCTGGGTGTCGCTATTTACGACCGGCAGGGCGCGCTGGTAGCCATCACACCGGAACTCGCCACTACGCTCACCGCAAGTCCATCGCTCATGACCCAAGCCATCGCGCTGGATCGCGAAGAAAACTCGTTCGTCCGCCTGGGAAGCATCCCGGCCCACATCCTCGCCTTGCCGATTCGCCGCCAGAATGACAATAACAACAATGACAACGAAGTCCTGGGCGGCCTCGCCGTCGTGCACGATGCGAGCTATATCCGGACACAGATTCTACTCGCCTGGCGCCAGACATTTTTCCGCGTCTTGGCCCAGGTATTCCTCATCGTCCTGATCACGTTGCTGATTGTCCGCTGGAGCATCACCGGCCCGATCGCCCGCGCGGCGCTGTGGATACGTGCCCTTCGCACGGGGAAGATTTCCTTCCGTCAGGAAGTACCGGACCTCGACATGTTTCGCCCGCTGGCGCGCGAAGTTGCGACCATGGCCGAGAGCCTCAGCCACGCCCGCAACGCGGCTGAAAACGAGGCCCGCCTGCGCGAGGCCTCGGAATCCATGTGGACGGAGGATCGTCTCTCGGTGCAATTGCGCACGCGTCTGCAGGACGGCCACCTGTTCGTGGTCTCCAACCGCGAGCCGTACATGCATCAGCGAAACGGAAAGACCCTCGACGTGGTCGTTCCGCCTAGCGGCCTGGTCACCGCGCTCGAACCCGTGCTCAACGCCTGCGATGGCACCTGGATCGCCCACGGCAGCGGCAGCGCCGACGCCGAAGTCGTGGACGCAGCCGATCGCCTGCGCGTTCCTCCCGACGATCCCCGCTACAGCTTGCGCCGCGTATGGCTCAACAAAGAGGAAGAGGAGGGTTACTACTACGGCTTTTCCAACGAAGGGCTCTGGCCGCTCTGCCACATCGCCCACACGCGCCCGCTGTTTCGGGCGAACGACTGGCAGCACTATCAGGATGTCAACCGCAAGTTCGCGAACGCAGTTTTTGAAGAAATCGACAATGTCGCGAAGCCAGTGGTGTTAGTTCAGGACTACCACTTCGCGTTACTGCCGCGGCTGATCAAAGAGAAGCGTCCCGATGCCCGCGTGGCCATCTTCTGGCATATTCCATGGCCCAATCCGGAAGCCTTCGGCATCTGCCCTTGGCAGCGCCAGTTGGTAGATGGTCTGCTCGGCGCCGACTTGATCGGATTTCACATTCAGTCGCACTGCAACAACTTTCTGGAGACGGTCGACCGCGTCGTGGAGTCGCGCGTGGACTGGGAGCACTTTTCCGCATTGCGCCAGGACCACCGCACCATCGTCCGCCCTTTCCCCATCAGCGTTGCCTTCACCGGCGATGATGCTGCGGAAGGCAACAATCACGCCTTCACCTACCTCGAGCGTTCGGCTCTCATCCGGAGCCTGGGCGTTGAGGCAACCTACATGGGGATCGGCGTCGATCGCGTCGATTACACCAAGGGAATTCTCGAACGCTTTTTTGCGATCGAGAGCTTCCTCGAAAAATACCCCAGCTACCAGGGAAAATTCACGTTCGTCCAGATCGGTGCGCCCAGCCGCACCCACATCAAGCGCTATCACGATCTGTTCGCGGAAGTGGAGGCCGAGGCCGAACGTATCAATTGGCGCTTCCAGAGCGGCAAGTGGAAGCCCATCGTGTTCTTAAAGCGCCAGCACAGCCATCAGGAGATCGAGCCCTATTACCGCGCCGCCGATCTCTGCCTGGTGACTTCGCTGCACGATGGCATGAACCTCGTAGCCAAGGAATTTTTGGCAGCGCGCCGGGACGAACGGGGCGTGCTCATCCTCAGCCAGTTCACCGGAGCGGCCCGCGAACTGCGCGACGCCTTGCTGGTCAATCCCTACGACATCGATCAGACCGCCGACGCCATTCGCGCTGCGTTGGAGATGGAGCCCGAGGACAAACAGCTGCGCATGCACCGCATGCGCAAGATCGTAAGGGAGCACAACATTTACCGCTGGGCCGGGAACCTGATTACCGAACTGTGTGAGGTGCGCCTGGATGCGCCCGAAGACACGCAGGAGAAATTCCGCGCCAGCATGTCAGTGGCTTGACTGTCGGTGGCATGAAAGGAGCAATGCGTTGAGGCCAGAATTGCAATCGCAACTCGTGCCTTTTCTACAATCGGTCGCACACGCGCCCCAGGCGGCGCTGCTGCTGGATTATGACGGAACGCTCGCGCCCTTCCAGGCCCGACGTGACCAGGCCTACCCGTATCCCGGAGTCGCTCTCGTCCTGCAAGAGATCGTGCGCAACTGCCGCACGCGAGTGGTGGTCATCTCCGGGCGAGATGCAGCCGACGTGCTCCCGCTCCTCAATATTCACCCGCGTCCAGAAGTTTGGGGAGTCCATGGGCTGCAGCGCCTGAAGACCGATGGGAGCATGGAGATGCCGCACCTCGATGCGCGAACACTCGATGGCTTGTCCGACGCCGACCGCTGGCTCGGCTACCAGCAACTGCGCCGCGCTGCGGAATTCAAGGCCGGAAGTATCGCCGTCCATTGGCGCGGACTTAGCGAGAGTGACGCGGAAGATGTTCGCGCCCGGGTCACGCTCGGCTGGCGGCGCATTGCGGAATCCAGCGGGCTCGACCTGCTGGAGTTTGACGGAGGACTGGAGATTCGTGCGCCTCAGGCCGACAAGGGAGATGCGGTTCGCACCTTTCTGAGTGAGGTCCGGCCCGGCACGCCCGTGGCTTATCTCGGTGACGACGCCACCGACGAATCCGCTTTCCAGGCCATGGAGGGCCGCGGCATCAGCGTGCTGGTTCGTCCTGCCTGGCGCCCGACGGCGGCTCAATTTTGGCTCAAGCCCCCCGACGAACTTCTCGACTTTCTCGGACAATGGCTGCAGAGCTGTACCCTGCATCATGAAAATGACCTTAAGAGCGGCGCGGCCGCGACGGTGAACCGATGACAACGACGGCGCAAGTAGTTTCTCTCCGAACGCCGGTGAAGCCCTTTTACTTTAATACCTCGGCGCATCTTTTGCGCATCACTGCGCAGAAAGCGAATACCCGCGCCGAGCTTCTCAATGCCTTGCGCGCCTGTTCCGACGACTCCATTTTCCAACATACCTTCCGCACTCTGCAGGAACACCACTTCATTCGCGAAGGTTTCTCCAACGACTTCGCACACTGGGCGCTCGCCGCCTGCAAGCTGCCCGGCTTGGCGGAGCAGTTAGCCAGCGTGGACGTGCGTGAGTTTACCTCGCTCGGCGAGTTGCGCGAGCGCTTCCTCCTGATTGTGGAGAAACACCTCCAGCGCGATCCCGCGGATGGCCCGCGGATGGCTGACGAGACGTTTTACTTCTGCGCGTCTGACATCGTCGTGATGCCCACCAACTTTGTGGCCGAGACCATGCAGGACTTCGCCAAGGGCTTGAGAGAGGTGAGCGTGCATTCCATCCATCATCATTTCATTGAAGCGCGCCTGCGGCTTAAGCTCATGTCCAACGATTTTTCACAGTGGCTGCACGAGGATGTCGGACTCACCGACACCGCCCGCGCCCTGAACCGGATCGATATCTACACCGCAACGCTCGAGGACGTACGCAGGCAAATGGTTCGCGTCGTGGAACGGGCGATGACTTAAGCAGGCCGGACTTGGCAGCCTGCGGAAAAGGTTTGGCGGTGATTTGATTTTGGGTGGCGCAGCGGCAAGCACTCTCTTTCGCAGCCTTTGGGCGGTGAAACACACTATGAAACTCATGAATCCTCAAACTGCAACCACCAATCGCGACCAGCCGGCGCTCTCCGCTCAACCCGCGCCTGTGCAGCCCGAGCGGCGTAAGGCGCCCAGAACTTCTCCCCGAACCTGGGAAACGCCTCCCGCCCCGGTTCCAGCTCCGCACCTCGACGACTACCAAGCCATCATCGGCATTGCCGAACTCGACGAATTGCGCTTTCTTGCCCGCGAACTCAAGGGAAGGACCGTCAGAATGGTCAACTCCACCGCGGTTGGTGGCGGAGTTGCCGAAATGCTGAATCGCCTCGTTCCTTTACTGGGCGAGCTAGAAGTCACCACTCACTGGGATGTAATCACCGGCGGAAACGATTTCTTCGAAGTGACCAAAGCCTTCCACAACGCGCTCCACGGCGCCGAATACGAACTGACCCAATCGGCAAAAGAAATTTTCCTCGCCTACAACGAACAAAACCGGCAGCGCATGCAGTTCCCAGAAGATCTGATCGTCATTCACGATCCCCAGCCCGCCGCCCTGATTGCCTCACGAAACGAAACCCCCGCCCGTTGGGTCTGGCGCTGTCACATCGACTTATCCAATCCAAATCGACAAGTATGGGAGTTCCTGCGCCCCTTCATCGAACAATTCGACGCGGCAATTTTCTCTTCGCAGTCGTTTGCCCGCCAGTTGCCCATTACGCAGTACCTGTTTTACCCATGCATCGATCCGCTTTCCGAGAAAAACAAGGAACTCGACGAGAGCTTCGTGCAAAAAGTGTGCGACGAATTCGGCATTGACCGGACGCGCCCCGTTGTCACTCAGGTATCTCGTTTCGACCGGCTCAAAGATCCTGTGGGCGTGGTGCAAGCTTTCAAACTAGCCAGAAAATACGTCGACTGCCAACTGGTGCTGGCCGGCGGCGGCGCCAGCGACGATCCCGAGGGGGCGCTCGTCCTCAAAGAGGTCAAGGAAGCGGCCGGCGACGACCCCGACATTATCATCCTCGACTTGCCGCCATGGTGCGCGCTGGAGATCAATGCCTTGCAGCGCGCCTCCACCATCGTGGTCCAGAAATCGATCAAGGAAGGCTTCGGCCTGACCGTCACCGAAGCGCTCTGGAAAGCCAAACCCACCATCGCCGGCGCCGTCGGCGGCATTCCCAACCAGGTCATCCACAAACTGACCGGGATGCTCGTCCATTCCGTCGAAGGCTGCGCCTATCAGATCCGCTATCTCC
>Ga0075029_100000308_pt1 | contig 27630 bp, 28 predicted proteins | sample LitLauG_LLR_2013_FD_71391 | JGI IMG/M metagenome (GOLD analysis project Ga0075029, IMG submission 71391) | Freshwater sediment microbial communities from North America - Little Laurel Run_MetaG_LLR_2013 | ecosystem: Environmental > Aquatic > Freshwater > Creek > Sediment | place: USA... | reverse complement strand
CGCCACCTGCTTCTCATACGTCGCCTTCATATCTTCGGCACCCCAGCCGAAGTGCCAGATGGTGCTGAGAACGTCGCTGGGCGGCGCGGCGGCGACTTTCGAAAATAGGATCCAGCTTTTTTGCGTCCAGACGGCGTCCATCACTCCGGCGAAGCGGGCTTTTTCGGCGTCGAATTTCGAGGTGTAAAACTCGATGGCGGCCTTGGGGTCGGTCGAGTTCAAATGCAGATGGTGGAAATGCGCGTCCGTAATGGTCTGGGCGAATAGGGGCGCGCAGGCAAGGGCGAAGATCGCGATGGAGCGAGGTGTCAACATAATTTAAACAGCCTTCAGGGCGAATTATACTTTAAGTTTGCGCATCCACATTCTCACCACCGGCGGCACTATCGAAAAAGTGTACGTGGAGCAGCAGGGCTCGGTTGCCAATCTTGAAGCGAAGATCGAACGCTACATCGGACGCCTACGCCTGCCCGATACCGAGATCGACACCACGCGGCTGATGAACAAAGACAGCCTGGAGATGACGGACGAGGATCGCGCGGTGATTTTGGAAGCCGTGCGCGCCAGGCTCGACGCTCCGGTGGTGATCACGCATGGCACGGACACGATGGTCGAGACGGGGCTGTATTTGAAGCGCGCGCTGGGCGAGTTGCGATTTCCGATTATTTTGACCGGAGCGATGACCCCGCTGGGGTTCGAATCGAGCGACGGGCTGCAGAATCTGACCGAAAGTTTTCTCGCCGCGCGAATTGCCGCGCCGGGAATTTACTTGGTGATGCATAACCACGTTTTTCCCGTCGATCGCGTCAAAAAAGACCGCGAGCGGGCGCAGTTTGTTGCGACCGATTAGTTTGCCCTGGCTTACGCCAGGGTTGTAGTTGTCAAAGAACAAATTATCCATCTATTTATCGAGGGCGCCCTCTAGCCAGGAGTTTACTTCGTCTGACGGGAAGTCCGTTTATTCAACCCGCAACGGCGAGGGGCCGGTATCGTCCCGACGCGACGGCCAGTGCTCAAAGACCCATCGAGGCTTGTTCTAGAATTGCCCCTATTGTCGATCCGGCTCTCCCTTTGGCTGAGCGCACGGACTCTTCGATTACAAAGTAAGGGAGAGTTCGCGGGGTGCGGGCGGGTGAAAGTGCGATGTGATTGAATCGGCGGGGAATTGAGTTGTCTGTTTCGGCGGGGCGGGCTTTTGAGGAGGCTTGATGGGTCTCGCAGAGAGCCGACTAAAAAGTCGGCTGCCGGCTGGATAGCCCGCCCTACATGGCTGACGGATTAGCGAACCCGGTCGGAATACGAGCCGCCGGTGTACATGCGCATGGTTCCGTTAGGCAGCGTAACGAACCGCACCACCTCGCCCACAGTGGAGCCACCCGTGGGAGCTTCCAGGCGAAATTCGCCGTTGCCGATGGGCGTGAGTTTGCTCTGCCGCTCCGGATTTGCGCCGATTGGATCGAACATGACCAGTTCCTTGTTCAGTTCCACCACCGCGGTATCGCTGCCTGCGCTGCGATAAAGGCCTGCAAAGCGCGCCCAAGAGGGATCCCATGACACGCCCGGCTTCTTGGGTGCCGCCTTGGCAACCGCCTCACCCACGATTTGCATCAGATGTTGAGCGATGTCGGCGGGCACAGCGTCGTCTCCGTTGGCCAGCACAATGACGCCTACCTTATCGTCGAGTTGCATCAGTGTTTGTGTTTTGTAGCCGGGATAGGAGCCTCCATGGCCGACGTAGATCCGATTCCGAGTGCGTTCGACGATGAAGCCGATGGCGTTGCCGCGCGTCCAGTCGTTCTCCATCATGCGCACGCGGTGCATTTCGCGCAACGATCCGGTCCCTAGCACAGTGGAGCCCGTGCGGAACTGCAACGAGACGAACTTCGCCATATCCTCCACCGTGGAGGTGACGCCGGTGGCAGGACCCATGGCTTTCGCGTCGATGAAAGGCTTTTTCTCCCGCGAGCCATCGGGCATCCGCCGCCCATAGCCGACGGCCAGGCCTGGCACGTCGCGGTCGATGCTTGAATCCTTCATCCCAAGGGCATCGAAAATGTGACGCTGCACGTAGTCTGCGTATTTCTCGCCGGAGACAGCCTCAACCACCTGGCCCGCGATGCTGACTGCGAGATTCGAATACTTCCAGCGCACCTGCGGCGAATAGATGGCGTGCGTGCCGGCGACGTAGGCCTTCAATTCCGCTGCGTCGGGAAATTTGTAGTCCGACCAATGCGAGCCCGCTTCACGCGATAGGCCTGAGCTGTGCGTCAGCAGCTCCTCGATCGTCACCGGCGGATCGTCCGGCTCGGATGGCTTCAGCTGGAACCAGGGTAGATAAGTGCGCACAGGCTCGTCCAGACGGACCTTGCCTTGTTCACGAAGCTGCATGATGGAGGTCGCCGTGAATAGCTTGCTGTGGGACGCCATGCGGAACTTGGTCGCTGGGGTCATCGGCGTGTGCGCGGCGAGATCGGCATAGCCGTAGCCCCTCGCCCAAGCCAGTTTCTGGTCGGAGACGACGCCCACGGCGATGCCAGGCAAACCGCGATAGGCGACCTGCGCGTCCATCCAGGCATCGAACACGCGCTGGGCGGCTGCGACATCAGGGTTGGCGGTGACGTCCTGCGCCGGGGCCAGTCCCCATATCAACGAGACAAAGAAACACGCGCACATTTTCCGCATGGGGGTCAGGTTAGCAGAAAAGCGGCTACGCGTTCTTGCATTTTCGAATCTTCACAGCAGGAATGGCTTGGACTTTCAGGTACCATAACCAGAACAAGGAGATTGCCGATGATGAAGAGGTTCCTGCTGTTGGGTCTGGCCGCCGCCATCGCGTGCGCGCAATATGCGGCTCCGCCGGCGTCGTACACCGTGGTCCAGCAGAATTCGTTGTTCGGACCGGCGACCACCACGAGCGTGTACCGCGACGGCTCAAAAGCCGCTTTCGATATCGTGCAGCCCGGCACGCATGTCCGGACCGTCTACGATCTCCAGGCCCACACCAATATCAGTTGGGACGCCGGTCAAGCTGGGGCGGAGTGCGGCGCCGGCACGTTTAAGGGCGACTGGGGCGATCCGTTCATCGGAGCGGCCACCATGATGGCCGATATCGACAAACTGCATCCCACCCCCGCTGGCACGGAGACGGTGAATGGCGTTGCCGCCAAAGTCTCGGAGTTCGTGATGGAAGGGTCGACTGGAAGATCGAAGGTATGGATCGACACGAAGTACGGCATGATCATGCGCATCCTGGTGGCGCAGCCGGGCGGCGCGCCGAAGGTCGCCTGGGAGACCCGGATGAGTTTCGCCGCCCCACCGGCTGCGATGTTCGTTCCCGCCTGCAAGCCCCCCGCGCCCATGCCGACAGATGAAGAGAAGATCGCCGCGATCACGGGCGGAGCTGGTTCCGACTACGCTTACGCCAACAAAGGGGAGCCATCCATGGGCGGCTGCATGGTCCTGTTCCACGTCGTCCGCGCCGGCTCCATGACGCCGATCGCCAGTGGCTTCCAGGTTTTTGTGGACGACAAGCCAGTGACGGTTCTGCCCAACGGCCTTGTGCGCCTCCTCGGCATGCCGAAACAGTTCAAGATCGACGTTCGCGTTCCGAGCGGCGGCGCCATGGGCCCAATTTTTCGCCAATGCAACAAGCCGCAGACCACGCTTTTGCTCGTGGTGAAGGATTTAGACAAGCTGGGCGAGGGCGCGGACTGGCTGTGGGTGAAGTCCGGCAAGTTGGCAGGGCAGTAGGGCTGGCTAGGCCTTCAACGACGATGCCGTCGCCGATGCGCCCTCTAAAAGGAAGCCGGTTTCGGCGCCGCAGCTTAGGAATTTCATGCCTCGCTCTTTCCAGAACTTCGCCAGCGGGAGGGCGCGGAGGTGGATGCCGGGGGCTACACCGTGCTTCAGGCAGCTCTCCTTCACCAGCTCGATGGTCTCGATCATGGACGGATGGTCGAACTGGCCGGGGACGCCTAACGAGATGGAGAGGTCGGCCGGTCCGATCATAATGGCGTCGATGCCGGGGACGGAGAGCAGGTCGTCGCGGCGCTCGACTGCGGTCTTGGTTTCGATTTGCAGGACCACCAGCGTGTTGGTGTTCATGTGATCGATGACTTGCGGGATGGTGGCCTTCTTATAGTCAATATGGGCCGGGCCGAGGCCGAAGCCGCGGACGCCTAGGGGAGGGAACTTGGTCCAGGAGACGGCGCGGGCCAGCAGAGCCGGGTCTTCGACGCGCGGGAAAATGATGCCCTGCGCGCCGTTATCCAGAGCGCGGGCTACCAGGGCGTATTGCAGGTCGGCGACGCGGACGATGGGCATCAATCCTGCGTTGACGGCGGCGCGGCAGAGGTCTGCTTGGGTTTCGAGGCCAAAGGGGCCGTGTTCGGAATCGATGTAGGTCCAGTCAAAACCGGCGGCGGCGAGGATGCGGGCGACGTCGGGCGAACGCAATGCGCCAAATGCGCATCCGGCCTGGAGCTTGCCCTCCTTAAGGGCGTGCTTCACGGGGTTGATATGCATAGCTCCACTGTAAAACGAATCACGCAGAGAACGCAGAGATTTCGCAGAGTTGTTAAATATTCACTACGCGATGGTCGGGGCAGTCTAGCCTCACGGCGTTGAACAGACTCTCCACCAGATCTGTGCCGTGCGCGGCTACGAACGGCAGGATCGAGTAGAAGCGCTCCTGCAGATGGCGGTGCGGGAACAGGTAGTTGGTCAGATACTGCGCGTCGCCGGCGGCGCGGTCGTTGCGGCGCATCATTTCTGACGCGGTCTTGCGGCGGGCTTTCTCCAACTGGTAGGAAATTTTGGCTCGGCTCTTTTCCAGCGACGCGGAGAGCGTGTGATCAAACGCGTCCAGCTCATTGCGCATGAGGTCCAACTGATGCATGATGCCTTCGGTGCCGCTGGTGAACGATTGCTCCAAGGATTCTGGCACCAGCGCGTGCGCGACGCGTTCTTTCAGATGCTCCTGATCGATGAACACCTGCGGCACGGCGAGGTTGTAGCGAGTCAGCAGCTTGGTGGAATGCACGTCCAACAGTGTGAATCCGGCGCGCGAAATCATCACGGGCATGCGGCCCAGCAGGCGATCGTAAATCACCTGAGATTGGGCTAAATACGCCAGTTCCGCCGGTCCGCCGACATAGCTGCAGGTAGGCAGCAGGTAGTCCTGCATTACGGGACGAAGCAGGGCGTTGGGTGAAATCTCGGCCGCGCGGTCGCGCAGCTTGGCGAATTCGGGGTCCTTTAAGCGAAGCGGCACGCGCTCGCCATTTTCCAGGAGGAAAAACAGCGACGTTTTGTCGAGCAGGTGTACTTGCGCGTGATAGCCCGCCGCTTCCAGTTCCTTATTGCGGGCCAGCAGCGCGCGCCGCAGCTCCGGCGCGGCATCGAGAGCGTTCGCGATGAGGGGCGCGCCGATTTTGCGGATCTCCGGGTCGAGGGGATCGAGGAAAATCAGCCCCAGCGGCGCCAGCAGCGTTTTGAGCAACGCACGAAAGCCTTCGCCCAGGGTCGCGCCGTCGCGATACGCGTCGGAGACCATGTCGAGAACGTCGCTTGCGTGCGGAAAGTCGGCGAGGGCGGTGCGCAGTTCGGCGATGGGAGCCTGCTCGATTTTCAATCCGCCGACGGGGCGAGGGCGTCCGTTGATATTTTCAATTTTCGCGCGCAGCGGCACAGGTTGGCGGGCAAAATTAAAGGCCCAGGAGTGATCGACCTCTTCCAGGTCGTGATCCTCGGTGGCGAGCCAGAAGATCGGCACCGCGGGTGTGCCGGATTCGGTCAATTCGCGAGCCAAGCGCGCGGCGGTTACGGCTTTATAGATGGTGTACGCGGGTCCGCTGAATAAGCCGACCTGCTGCCCGGTGACGATGGCGACGGTTCCGGGTTGGGCCAGGCGATCCAGCGCGGGGGATGGGCCGTTTTGCGCTGTCAGGGCATGAACCATGGCCGCGCGGCGTGCGTCGGGATAGTCGATCTCCCGCGCGGCCGCTAGGAACGACGCTGGATTGTGCGGATCGTGGCGATAGAACCGCGCGACGCGGTCGAAATGGTAGGAAAAGTCCAGAAACAGACTCGAAGTCCCCGGCAATTCGGAATGTCGGATACAGGAAGGTTCCATTGTCGTCGCTGGGCACACGGGTACTGTCAAACCGTTCAAGGGTAACAGATGACGACCGCCGGGCGAAAGTTTCGAGAAATTCTTTCACCGGACACGGTATCTTAGAGGTTTAAGAACCCTCATGGACGATCAGCAATTTCAAACGTGCTCCGGCGAAGCGCTGCACGATCTTTACAAACGGTTGAACGCGGCTTCGGAGCGGTACGAGTTCGACGCCGACTTCAACTCGGGCGCGTTGGCCATCGAATTTGACGAACCGCCGGGGAAATTCGTGGTGAGTCCGAACGCTCCGGTGAAGCAGATTTGGGTGTCGGCGCATTCGAGAAGCTTCAAGCTGGATTGGGACGCGGCGCGGGAGCAGTTCGTGCTCGGCTCCACGGGAGAAACGCTGGCCGAGCTGGTTGGCTCGGCGATTGGGCGGCAGATCAACCAGGTCGTTAAGTTATAAGCGATGGCGGGAGTCTACATCTCCTATCCGTTTTGCGCGCAGAAGTGCACCTATTGCAACTTCGCGTCGGGCGTCCAGCCGCGCGAGCTTGAGGTGCGCTACGTCGATGCTGTGCGCGCGGAACTCCGTGCGACGCATTGGAACTGGACGCCGGAGACAGTGTATCTGGGCGGAGGCACGCCTAGCCAGATGGACGGTTCCGTGCTTGCGCAAATGATCGGTGAAATTCCGGGACGCGAGTGGCGCGAGGCGACGATGGAGGCCGCTCCGGGGTCGTTTTCGAAAGAGAAAATCGCGTCGTGGAGGCGGGCCGGGATCAACCGGGTGAGCCTTGGCGTGCAGTCGTTCGTTGAAAAAGAATTGGAGCGAACGGGGCGCAAGCATACTGCGGAGACTGTCGCGCGCGATATTGACGCTCTGCGCGACGCGGGCATCGCGAACGTCAATGTAGATCTGATCGCGGGACTGCCTTTTCAAACGCTTGCGAGTTGGAACGTGTCGCTGGATTGGGTGGAGAAATTGGGCGCGCCGCATGTTTCCGTTTACATGCTGGAAGTGGACGAGGACAGCAATCTGGGCCGGGAGCTTCTGGTGCTGGGCCAGCGCTACGGTGCGCAAAGCGTGCCTCCGGAGGACGAAATCGCTGATTTTTACGAGGTCGCGGTGGAGCGGCTGCGGGCGATGGGTATCGAGCGCTACGAAATTTCGAACTTCGCCCGACAGGGAGGCGAATCGCGGCACAATTTGAAGTACTGGCGTCGCGAGCCGTATCTGGGGTTCGGCGCGGACGCGCATTCGTTCGATGGCGCGTGGCGCTGGCAGAACGCGGAATCGGCGGTGGAGTATTGTGCCGGCGCACCTCAGGAGAGGACCCCGGCCGATCCGGTCGCGGAACGATTTTTTCTCGGCCTTCGGCTCGCGGAAGGCATCGAAGGACCATGGGAGCCGTTCGCCGAAGCGATCGTGGGCTTCATCAAAGATGGCCTGTTGGAAGAAGCAAAAGGACGGCTCCGTCTGACGCCGCGCGGAGTGATGTTGTCGAACGAAGTGTTTCAGGAGTTTGTGGGAGTGACCGCGTGATCGATCTACGAAGCGATACTGTTACCTTGCCGACCGAGGCCATGCGCCGCGCCATGGCGTCCGCCGAAGTTGGCGACGATGTGTACGGCGAGGACCCGACAGTCAACCATCTGGAAAAGCGCGCCGCCGAAATCGCCGGCAAGGAAGCGGCGCTGTTTGTGCCGACCGGCACGATGGGAAATACGATTGCCGTGAAGCTCCATACCGAGCCGGGGCAGGAGCTGATCTGCGACGATCTGGCGCACATCTTCGACTGGGAACTGGCGATGACGGCGTGGTTTTCCGGCTGCCTGATCCGTCCGGTGCATACCTCGAACGGCGTCATGACGTGGGCTCAAATCGAAGCGCAGATCAAGCCGTCCAACGGATTTTACGCGCCCACGGCTCTGGTGACTATTGAGCATCCACACAATATGGGCGGCGGATCGTTGTATGAACTGGCCGCCATCGACGAGATTTGCGACAAGGCGCATGCGCGAGGGCTTAAGGTCCACATCGATGGTGCGCGCGTGTTCAACGCGTCCATCGCCACGGGACACTCTGTTGCGCGCATCGCTGAGAAGGCCGATTCCATAATGTTCTGCCTGTCGAAAGGGCTCGGCGCGCCTGTGGGGTCGATGCTCGCGGGCAAGGCGGACTTCATCGGGAAGGCCCGTCTGCTGCGCAAGCGGCTCGGCGGAGCGATGCGGCAGTCTGGCATCCTGGCCGCGGCCGGTTTGATCGCGATGGAAGAAATGCCCCCGCGCCTGAAGGACGATCATGCCAACGCGCGGCTGATCGCCGAGAGGATAGCGAAGCTTCCTGGCGTCGCAATCGACCCTGAAGCAGTGCGCACCAACATCGCGGTGTTCGACTTCTCGGGCACGGGCCTAAGCTTCGTCGAACTGCGCGATTTATTGAAGGCCAAGGGTGTGTTGATCTCCACCGCCGGAGGAACGCGTGCCCGCGCCGTAACAAACTTGAATGTATCCCGCGCCGATTGTGAGACCGCTCTGCGCGCCATGGAAGAGGTTTTGTGCGTCCCGAAAGTTATCTGACGCCCGGCGGTATTTCCGTCGCGCGCACCATTTCCAGGGTCCCCTACGCGCGAGGCCTGGGATCCCTGCTGCGCAAGCTCGACACGCAGCGCGGGCTGTATTTATCCTCCGGCTACGAATATCCGGAGCGCTATTCGCGCTGGGACATCGCCGCCGTCGCGCCTCCGTTGGAGATTGTCGCAGCGGGTCGCGACATCGCATTTTTGCCGTTGAACGACCGCGGCCGGATGCTGAATCGTATCCTGGAGCCGCTACTCGCCGGTCATCCGCATTGGGATTCGTTCGCGTTGAACGACGGCGCGATTCGCGGGACGCTGAAGCCTTTGCCCGCGCTATTTCCGGAGGAAGAGCGCAGCAAGCAGCCCTCGGCATTTTCGATTTTGCGCACGGTCTTAAATGAGTTTAAGCATCCTCTGGCCGGACGCCTTGCGCTGGCCGGAGCCTTTGGTTACGATCTGCTGTTTCAGTTCGATCCCATCGATTTAAAGCTGCCGCGCAACGAGGTAAAGGACCTGCGCCTGTTTTTCTGCAGCGACATTTACTTCATGGATCGCAAGAAAGAACAGATTGAGCGCTTCCAATACGACTTCACGCGTGGCGATCTCTCGACCGTCGGCCTGGCGCGCGACGGCCAGAAAATCGCGTCGCCAAAGAAGGTGAAGCAGACGCCGATGGTGTCCGATCACGCTCCGGAAGAGTACATGGAGAAGGTGGATAAGGTCCGCGAAGGCATGCGGCGCGGCGATTATTATGAGGTCGTGCTGCGGCAGACGTTCCAGGTGCCGTACGCAGGCAAGCCTTCGGCGCTGTTCGAAAAAATCCAGCAGGCGAGCCCCAGCCCATATCAGTTCCTGATCCAATTTGGCGATGAGCAACTGATCGGCGCGTCGCCGGAAATGTTCGTGCGCGTGGAAGGGCAGCGCGTCGAAACCTGCCCGATTGCCGGAACCGCACGCCGCACCGGTGATCCTCTGCGCGACGCCGAAAATATCCGCGAGCTGCTCAATTCGACCAAAGAAGAATCGGAGCTGACCATGTGCAGCGATGTGGACCGCAACGATAAATCGCGCGTCTGCGTGCCGGGCTCGGTGCGCGTCATCGGCCGCAGATTGATTGAATCCTATGCGGGCTTGTTTCACACCGTCGATCACGTGGAAGGCACGCTGGCCGGGGGCTTCGATTCGCTCGACGCGTTTCTCACCCACATGTGGGCCGTGACCATCATCGGCGCGCCGAAAAAATGGGCGGCGCAGGCGATTGAGGATTTGGAAAAAGACGCGCGCGGCTGGTACGGAGGAGCCATCGGCATGATCTCGTTCGATGGAGACATCAACACTGGTATTACCATCCGCACGATCCACCTGCGAGACGGGGTGGCGAAGTATGCAGCCGGCGCGACGCTGCTCTACGATTCGGTGCCCGCGGCGGAGGAAGCCGAATGCCGCCTGAAAGCCACGGGATTTTTCCGGGCATTGAACATTGCTGCGCCGCCCGCGCCTCCCTATGTCGCCAACGCGACCGAAGCGCAGGGTGTGCGGCTGCTCTTAGTGGACAACGAAGATTGCTTCATCCATACGCTCGCCAATTATGCGCGCCAGACAGGAGCCGAGGTAATGACCTATCGCGCCCGCTTCCCCGTGGAATTGATCGAAACCCTCGCGCCGTCGCTGATTCTGGTGTCGCCGGGGCCGGGCCGTCCCGAGGATTTCGGCGTGCCCGCGCTGGTGCGCCACGCCGCGAAGCTCGGCATTCCGGTGTTCGGCGTGTGCCTGGGGTTGCAGGGCATGGTGGAGGCGTTCGGCGGCGAATTGGGCGTGCTCGGCTATCCGATGCATGGCAAGCCATCATTGATCCGGCACAAGAATATCGGCGTGTTTGAAGGTCTTCCGGAGGAATTTCGCGTCGGCCGCTATCATTCGCTGTATGCGATCCCGGAAAAGTTGCCCGCCTGCCTGGAGGTGACGGCGCGCTCGGACGACGGCGTCATCATGGGTGTCCGCCATCGCGAACTGCCGATGGAGGCAGTGCAGTTTCATCCCGAATCGATCCTCTCGCTGGATGGCAACTGCGGTCTGCGATTGATGGAAAATGTGATCCGGCAACTGGGGCGCGCCCGCGTCCCCGCACGGTGACCATGCAAGTACTGGAACGAATGGAACTTGCTGATGCGGGGGCTTTTCCGCGATACTGGAAGCTCCCATGGGACTCCAACCCTCCGACGTACTGTTCATCGCAATTGTCATCTGGCTCGCGATTGAAATCCTCAACGGCGGCGGCGGTGGGCGCAGGCGCAGACTGCGCGTCGGCGCGCAATAATTCTTCCGCGGGGCCCGCATGCCTGACGTAATCGTCGCCGGCGGAGGCTTGGCCGGACTTGCGGCTACGGCGGCGCTGGCATCCGCGGGGTATTCGGTCACGCTGTTTGAAGCCCGGCCATTTCTCGGCGGACGAGCCACCTCCTACGAGATCGATTCGGAAACCATCGACAACTGCCAGCACATCCTGCTGCGCTGCTGCGTCAACCTACAGGACTTTTATCAGCGCCTGGGCGTGGAGAAAGACATCGCCTACCATCGCGATATTTATTTCATCGAGCCCGGCGGACGCCGCAGTGTCCTGCGCCGCGGCTTGCTTCCCGCGCCCGCGCATTTCGCCGAATCGTTCCTGAAGCTCACGTTTCTTTCGACCGGCGAAAAACTGGCTGTGGGCCGCGCGATCCTGGCCATTGAGCGCGAAAAAAATCGCCCTGATCTGGACCGCATTACCATGCAGCAGTGGCTCGTGGAAAAGCGCCAGCCTGCGCGGGCGATCGAGCGATTCTGGCGGCAGGTGCTGGTCAGCGCGATCAATGAAGAGCTGGACCGCATGGCCGCCTCCCATGGCTTTCAGGTCTTTCGGCTGGGTTTTCTTGCGCGCAAAGATTCCTACGAAATGGGCGTCCCCGCCGTGCCGCTGGGCGCGCTGTACGGTAGCGAGGCGTGGGCGAAAATGGGCCGCGTCGAGCTGCGCATGCGCCAGCCGGTGGAGAAAATCGTGATCGAAAACGGGCGCGTGGATCACGTTCTGGCAGGCGGTGAGGAACATCGCGCGGAGCATTACATTGCCGCGGTGCCGTTTGAAAGAATCGCGGCCATCGCACCGGACCTGCCCGTCGATGTGTCGGCGTTTTCGCATTCGCCCATCACGGGCATTCATTTGTGGTTCGACCGCCCGATCACCGACTTGCCGCATGCCACGCTGCTGGACCGCACCATTCAGTGGATGTTCAACAAGAGCGATGGCCGCTACATTCAGCTCGTCGTGAGCGCGTCGCGCAGTCTGGAAACAATGGCGCGCGCAGACGTGATCGCATTGGCGGTCCGCGAACTGGCCGAATTTTTTCCCGCAGCAGCCGAAGCCAGGCTCGAAAAAGCGCACGTGGTGAAGGAAATCCGCGCGACGTTTTCCGCCGCGCCCGGGCTCGAAGCGCTGCGCCCGCTGAGCCGCACATCGGTTTCGAATCTGACGTTGGCGGGCGACTGGACGCGCTCCGGCTGGCCCGCGACCATGGAAGGCGCGGTGCGCAGCGGCTATCTGGCGGCGGAAGCGGTCAGCGGGAAGCCGTTCGTCCTGCCTGATATCGCCTAGTCCTCTCCTCCGCCAGCATCGCGTGAACTGCATCGATGTCGCTGTCGCGCAGCTCGCGCAGGCGGATCGTCATTTTCGTGTTTTCACGATATACGAAAAGCGACGGCGATGGCGGCGGCCTAGCCAGTCGTCAGCGAATCCAGTTCCTGGACCGCGGCCCGCAGCGAGACGAGCTCTTTGCGCACCTGCGGGAAATCGCCGTTCGACGCCGCTTGTTCCACGCGGCGTGCGCAATCACGCAGGCTCGACGACGCCAGTTGATCCGCCGCCACGCGGATCTTGCGCACTTCCTTGTCGAGCACGTCTATGTCGGCCTTGCCCGCCGCCGTCTCGATGCGGTCCAGGCGTTCGGGCGCGATCTGCAGGAACAGCTTCAGCATGTCGTTCATCATGACCGAATCGCCCTGCATCAGGCGATCCGTCAATAGCCGATCGAGCGGCGTCGAGGGCGGCTGCTGCGTCACTTTGGCTGGCTCTATCGTGCCGTCCGGCATCAGGTAGCGTTCGACGGTGGCCACCAGATGCGCCGGCTGCACCGGCTTCGAAATGTAGGCGTTCATGCCCGCCTGCAGGCAGCGCTCGCGGTCGCCGTTCATGGCATGCGCGGTCATAGCAATCACCGGCAGACGGTCGAAGCGCGAATCGCGGCGGATCAGGCGCGTGGCTTCCAGGCCGTCCAGAACGGGCATCTGCACGTCCATCAGCACCAGGTCGTAGTGCACGGCGTCCAGCCTCTCCAGCGCCTCGCGTCCGTCGCCCGCCACGTCGATGTAATAGCCCTTCTTGCGCAGGATGGCCAACACCACTTTCTGGTTCACCAGATTGTCTTCCACCACCAGCAGGCGCGCCGACGCCGGATGAGGGGACAATTCTGCGCGCGGAACCGCCTCCACCGGCAGCGGAGCGGCGACGGCCGCGACCTCGCACGGCAGAACGACACGGAATGTGCTGCCCTTGCCGACCGTAGACTCCACTGTCAGATCCCCGCCTTGCAGGTCCACCAGACTGCGCGTGATCGCCAGGCCGAGCCCCGTGCCTCCGTACTTGCGCGTGATGCTGCCATCCGCCTGGGTGAATTTCTCGAAGATCGCGGGCAGTTTGTCTGTGGGAATGCCAGAGCCCGTGTCGGTCACTTCGATGACGACGCGCGCTTTCCCGGCGCCGGCCGGCTCCACGTCCAGCTTCACTTGGACCACGCCGCGCTCGGTGAACTTCACGGCGTTCGAAAGCAGGTTCGCGACAATCTGGCGGATGCGCAGAGGATCGCCCAGCACGCCCATGCGCGCACCCAACGGCGTTTGGAGTCTCAGGTCGATTCTCTTGATCGATGCGTTGGCCGCCTGCGACTTCACGCAATCCTCGACCACGGACCGCGGATCGAATGGGATTTTCTCGAGCAGCATCTTGCCGGCTTCGATCTTAGACAGGTCCAGAATGTCGTTGAGCAGCGCCAGGAGCGAATAGGCGCAGCGCTTGGCGGTCTCGATCTGGTCGCGCTGTTCGCCTATCAGGCCGCTGTCCAGGGTCAGGTCCAGCATGCCGAGCAGGCCGTTCATCGGCGTGCGCAGTTCGTGCGACATATTGGCCAGAAATTCGCTCTTGGCTTTGCTGGCGTCGAGCGCGGTGTGCATGGCGCGCTCCAGTTCCTCGGTGCGCTGCTGGATACGTTCTTCCAAAAGCTCGCGATTCAGGCGGATTTCTTCCTTCGAGGCGGCCAGCGCCTCAATCATGCGATTGAAGCTTTCGCCCAGGTACTCGATTTCGTCCCCGGTATGGCTCACCTGGATCGGCACTAGTTGGCCCTTGCGCACCGATGTGATGCCTTGTTCCAGCAGCGCGAGAGGACGTGCCAGTAGCCGGATGGTGAAGCGCGAAATCGCGAGCGCGGTGAGCGCTACGATGCCAAACAGGATCAATCCCTTGGCCAGGTTGAACGTGTGCGCCCACAAGTCCCAGAGCAGCATCAGCATCACGACCCAGCCGAGCAGCAATCCTGTGAACCGCGAGAACCGCGAGGATAACGTGCGATATTTCACGGGGCGGGATTCGTCCACGGTCCCATGTTCCCCCGTATCCTACTGTGCGCACTATCCGGCGGACACCTTAGTACCCGATGAATTTCCATTGGGGTCTTAACCTGACTATGGTTCTAGGGCATCGTCTTGCTATGCTGTGAGGCAAATGTCCTCCCGGCTGGCCACGTCCTTGTGCGGCCTCACCTTAAAGAACCCAATCCTTGCGGCATCAGGTACTTACGCCTATGGAGTCGAGTTCGAAAAGCTGGCCGATCTGAGCGCGGTGGGCGGCATCGTAGTCAAGGGCCTGTCGCGCGAGCCGATCGACGGCAACCCCGCGCCGCGCCTATACGAAACCGAAGGGGGCATGCTGAACTCGATCGGGCTGCAAAACATCGGCGTGCGCGCGTTCGTGGCCGAAAAACTGTCTGAGCTGGCGAGATTGGACACGAACATCATCGCCAACGTATTCGGCTACGCGATGGACGATTACCTGGAAGTGCTGCGCGTGCTGGAAGACTCCGAAGGCATCGACGCCTATGAGCTGAACGTCTCCTGCCCCAACGTGAAGCAGGGCGGCATTTTTTTCTCGAGCGATCCGGCACTGCTGGCAGGGCTGACTTCGGCGGCGCGCAAGATCGCGCGGCGTCCGGTAATTGTAAAGCTGTCGCCCAATGTAGGGAGCATCGCGGCCATCGCCAAAGCGGCGGCGGATGCCGGCGCGGACGCGGTCAGCCTGGTGAACACGTTCCTGGCGCTGGCGATCGATGCCCGCACGCGGCGGCCTCGCCTCGGCAACGGCTTCGGCGGCTTGTCCGGACCTGCGATTAAGCCCATCGCGCTGCGCATGGTGCACGAAGTTTGGAAGGCGGTGAGGATTCCAGTGATCGGCCTGGGAGGCATCGCCACAGGCGTGGATGCGGCGGAGTTTATGATCGCCGGCGCGAGCGCGGTGCAGGTGGGTACCGCCAATTTTTGGGACCCGGGCGCTCCGCCGCGCATCGCGCGCCAGCTCGACAAATTTCTCAAGAAGGAAAAGATCGCCAGCGCCGCCGAACTTACCGGCACGCTTAAAATGGAGAGACCATGAAAAAAATCATTTCCACCGACAAGGCTCCCGGAGCTATCGGGCCGTATTCGCAGGCCGTACTTGCAAATGGGTTCGTTTTTTTGAGCGGCCAAATTCCCCTCGATCCGGCCACGAATACCCTGATCGAAGGTGACGTGGTGGCGCAGACCGTCCGCGTGCTGGACAACATGAAGATCGTCCTCGAAGCCTGCGGATCGTCGCTTGGGCAGGTGGTGAAAACCACGGTTTTCGTGAAGGACTTGGGCGAATTCGCGAAGATCAACGAAACCTACGCGCGCTATTTCCCAGAGAATCCGCCCGCGCGTAGCACTGTGGAAGCGGCCCGTCTCCCCCGCGACGTTCGGGTGGAGATTGAGTGCGTGGCGCTAGTGGGGTGAATTATTTGTCTTTGTCGTGCGCCGAATACTGGCTCTGCGGCGGATTCAACTTGATCTCCACGATCTTCTCGTCTTCGTGGATGTCGATGGTCTGGCCGTAGGTCTGATAATTCGGCGCGTGGACCTGGATCAGGATCGCGCCTTTCGGGATGGCGGGAATCTTGACGATCCCTTCCTGATTGGTGCGCACGTCCCATTCCTGGCGGATTTTCGCGCCGAATTTCACCTTCGATCGGCCCTCGACAAACTTCACGGTTACGCTGGCCTGATCGACGGGATGGCCGACCAGGTTGGTGACGTGAATCTCGATCTTCGTGTTGGGTTCGTCGGCCGCCAAAGGCAGCGCGGCGGCAAAAATCGCCGTTACGAGCAAGGTCCGCATAGTTGCTATTATCCCCTACTCCAGATTGCTCTGCTCCACCGTGACGTGTTCCCTCACAATCAGCCGGTGCGGCGCCAGTTCGCGCAACCCCGGCAGCACGCGATCGACGTGCTCTTCAAAATCGACAAAGACGATCATGACAGGCAGGTTGCCGCCCGCCTCGACCAGGCCGGACGTGTGGACCTGGCTGCGGCCGTTAAATCCGCCCACGGCGTGGAATGCGCTCGCGCCGGCGACGTTTTCGCGGCGCAGAAACTCCAGTATTTTTCCCCACTTGTCGGATTCGTTCAGATACATCGTAATTTGAACCGCGGTGCTCATAAAGCCCCCTCAATTGCGCGCTACAGCGCCCGGGCCAGTGCCGCTCCGAGCGCCACCGCGACGAAGCATACTACATTCGTGCCCAGGATGTTCAGCACCGCCTGCGTCAACTGGCCGCGCTCGAACAGCGCGAACGTTTCGAACGCGTAGCTGGAATACGTGGAATAGGTCGCGCAGAAGCCGATGGCGAAAAACGTGCGCCAGCGAGGGTCGGCCAGAACGCGCTCACTGGTCCAGACGAGGAAAAAGCCCAGCGCGAAGCTGGCTGAAATGTTGATCGCCAGCGTGCCGAAAGGAAACGTGGAAGGAATCAGCCGAGAGACGTATTGCGCCACGAAATACCGCAGGTTCGCGCCGAGAACCGCGCCGAGGGAAATCAAGAGGACTGTTTGCACGAATCGACTCCAACCTGACGGCCGCTAAAACACGCGACGTTTCAATCTATCCACCGCGAACTTGGCCGTGTCGGCAACCGCCATTACCGTCATCACGCCCGCCTGCACCGAATCGGTCACCACTAAATCCGCCGCGTCCGGGACGCTGCCCGCCATATTCAGGCTCACTACCAGAATCCCCTGCTTGCGCACGTCCATCACCGCGTGCTCGATCTCGCCGCCCATCAGCGACCCGGCCAGCACGATGGCCTTCACGCGAGGCAGGCGCGCGGCGGCGCGGACGGCGGCGGCCAGCGGCTGCTCTCCCACCAGGGGGATCGTATCGACGGAAATATGCTCGCCGCGGATGTTGTGGCGGTCCGCTTCGGTGATCGCACCCAGCGCGACTTGCCCCACTTGCGCGCCTCCGCCCATGATGATGATCCGCTTGCCGTAGATTTTTTCCATCGTGTCGACGGAGTTCGCCGAATGCACCACAGGCAAGGCGCGCAGATCGGTGAGGAGCGCCTCGACGTCGCCGGGCAGGTCGATTTCAAAATAAGTTTTCGCCTCGGCCTGCGGACGCTCCTCAATAATCTCCACGCTTAGAATATTGGCGTGATGTCGCGCGATGACGCCGGTGGTCTCGTGAAGAATGCCGGGACCGGGTTCGACGTGGATATCCAAACCGACGCGCATTATTCGATCTCGTATTTCTTCAGAATCTCGGGCCATTTGCCCTGCGCCTGGAGCAGCAGTTCGCAGACTTCGCGCACCGCGCCCGATCCGCCGGCAGCCGCCAGCACCATATGCGCGGCTTTCTTGACCTCGGGCCGCGCGTTGGCCGTAGCGAAGCCCAGCAGCACGCGGCGCATGATCACCACGTCGGTGAGGTCGTCGCCGATGTAGGCGATCTGATCAGCCGGAATGCCGCTTTTGGCGCAGATTTCTTCTAAGATCGGGATTTTTTCGATGTGCCCCTGATACACGTAGGTCATCTTCACCTGGCGCGCGCGCTCCTCGGTGGCGGGCGAAACGCGTCCGCTGATCACGCCTGTCTGGATGCCGTACCAATTCATCCATTGGAGAGCGATGCCGTCCTGCGCGTCGAATCCCTTGGTTTCCCACATCTTTCCGTCGGGTCCGGGGACGTTGTACAGTTTCGCGTCGGTCAGTACGCCATCCACATCCATCAGCAACAGGCGAATGCGCGAGGCGCGCTCCAGCAATTCATGATTCATCGATTTTTTCCCCACAGGATTGAAAATGTTTGCGGTCGAGGCGGCCAACGCCTCCAGCGATCCGATCGCGCCGATGCGCTCCAGTGTCCATAGCGCCGCGCCGCGCGCCGCGGGCTCGGGCTCCGTACACAGGGTGATGGAAGCACCCAAGGCGTCGGCGATTTTCTGTGCCCAGGCAGGCGATTTCAACAAGGAAGCGCCGCACCCCACAGTCTCCGCGGGCTTGCCGGTGACGCGGGCCAGCGCGTCGTACGCTGCGCCAAAATGTCGATTTGCGGCGTTCAACGGCCCCAGCCTGTCGTCGTTCGCCGACGCCGATTCCAGATACGCCTCCACGCGTCCTTTCACGAGCTTTTTGAGCGCGGCGTACACGGCTCCGGCTTCAGGGACAGGACACGAGATCAGCCAGCGCTTCTCATCGATGGGCGCGCACGTCACGCCCTCGGGCAGCGTCTGCGGTTTAGATGCCGCCACCGTCGCCATCATGCTGGCCGAGCTGACCTCCAACGCGAACTTTGAAGTATTGACCGCCCCGCAGCCCAGCGCCACGCCCGCGCCTTCGGGCAGCGCCGCGAACCACTGCGTATTGTGAAAAGCGGGCCAAGCCGTGCGGTCCTCTGGAGTGACGCGGCTCGCTTCATAACCTACGATTGCGGCCACTGAAAGGCGATCGGCCGCGACGAAGCGGTGCATTTCGTCCAGGCAATCGGCGGCGGCCGTGTCAATGTGATGCGGAAGCTGGGCCGAATAACCATCCATACGGCGCGCCTCGCCGTCGAACAACATTACGCGCACGAATTCCCGATCGGTTTCGAGAACTACAATGTAGGGACCGGGATTTGTAGTGCTGGACAAGGTTCTCAAGACTATCTCTCGTTATAACATGCGGCCCGAGGGCGTCCGCGTGATTGCCGCGGTATCGGGCGGCGCGGATTCCGTGTGCCTGCTGCACGTGTTGCGGGAGATCGCCCCGGAAGCGCTGGCCGGTGTCGCGCACTTCAATCATCAACTGCGCGGCGAGGCGTCCAATGAAGATGAGCGCTTCGTCGGCGAGTTGGCCCGAGCCATGAACCTCCCCTTTTTCGCGACGCACGAGGCCATCGGCACGGAGCACGACAATCTGGAACAGGCCGGGCATCGGGCACGCAAGCGCTTTTTCCGCGAACTGACCGCCGGCGGCGCGTTTCAAACCGTCGCCGTCGGCCATACGCGCGACGATCAGGCTGAAACGGTGCTATTCCGCATGCTGCGCGGCTCCGGCATGGCGGGACTAGCCGGAATCGCTCCTATCGCGAAGGGGATCATCCGTCCGCTGATCGACGTCACGCGCGCCGAGGTGTTGGAATTTCTGCGGTCACGGAGCATCGCCTGGCGCGAGGACTCGACCAACGCCGAGCCGACGTTCGCCCGCAACCGCATCCGTCATCATCTGATGCCGCAGCTCGCCCGCGAGTGGAATCCGAACATCGTGGACGCTTTGGCCCGCACGGCCGATCTGGCGTTCGAAGAAGAACGCTGGTGGGCGGCCGAAATCGAGCGCATTGCCGCCCGCGAGTTCGTCCGGTCCCACGGCGGCGTGGAGCTTCGCTGGGCCACCTTCTCCGCCATGCCCCGGGCCACCGCCCGCCGCCTGGTGCGACGGGCCATCGCCGAAGTGAACGGCAACCTCCGCCGCATCGACTTCGCCCACATCGACAAAATCCTGGAAATGCGCAGTAAAGTCGGGCTGCCATCGCTCATTGTTACCCGATCGTTAGACTGGCTGCGGTTCGAGTGCCCGGCGCCTGCGCGGCCGGTGAATCCATTACCGATTCCGAAGCCCGGCGCCTATCCGTCGCCCGACGGTGCTGGAGAAATCTGCGTCGAGTTTGCTCAACCCGCCACCACGGAGTCGCGTGCTACGCTGAAGGTGGAAGCATCGAACCTTATCGTCCCTCTCGTGCTGCGAGGGTGGCGGCCAGGCGACCATTACCGGCCTCAGGGGCAATCCAGGGATCGCACGATCCAGGAAATGTTTCAAAAGGCGCGTGTGCCCTGCTGGCGGCGGGCTTCCTGGCCGATTGTTACGTGTGGAGATAAAATCCTGTGGGCGCGTCAGTTCGGAGTGGCCGAAGAAGCCGCGAATCTGGTCGAAATTCGCGAGCGAGCGCTTTCTTGAACCTTCCTGTAAGAATTGGCGTCTATTGAAGTAGAACTTTTGGCTGGGAGATGTCATGAATTCATCGAGCGTTCGTAGCGGAATCCTATCGTTGGTGGTCCTGTGCCTGGTGGTGCTGGTGTGGTTCGCTTTCAAGAGCAGCAAAAGCACCGGCCTGACCCCCTCGTTCTCCGATCTGGTGAGCGATGTGAAGGCAGGCAAGGTGGAATCCGCCAAGATTAATGCCGCTACCGGTGATGTGGACGGCAAGTATAAAAACGGGGACTCCTACCATACCACCGTTCTAACCACTTACAACGACTTCACCACGCTGCTGATCGACAAAGGCGTCCAGGTGAAGGTGGATAAATCCGACGGAGGCAACTGGGTTTCCATCCTCGTGAATGCCGTTCCGTTCGTGGCGCTGCTGGGCTTCTGGATATTCATGATGCGCCAGATGCAATCTGGAGGCAACAAAGCGCTGAGCTTCGGCAAGAGCCGCGCCCGCCTGCACTCCTCACAGCAGAAAAAGGTGACGTTCAAAGACGTCGCCGGCGTGGAAGAAGCCAAGGAAGAACTGCAGGAGATCATCGAGTTCCTGCGCGAGCCGCAGAAGTTCCAGAAGCTGGGCGGGCGCATTCCCAAGGGCGTGCTCCTGATCGGCTCCCCTGGCACCGGCAAGACGCTGCTGGCGCGCGCGATCGCGGGCGAAGCCAACGTGCCGTTCTTCTCCATCTCCGGTTCAGACTTCGTGGAAATGTTCGTCGGCGTGGGCGCAAGCCGCGTGCGCGATCTGTTCGAACAGGGCAAGAAGAACGCCCCCTGCATTATCTTTATTGACGAAATCGACGCCGTCGGCCGTCATCGCGGCGCAGGCTTGGGCGGCGGACACGACGAGCGCGAGCAGACCCTGAATCAACTGCTGGTCGAAATGGACGGCTTCGAATCGAACGAAGGCGTGATTTTGGTGGCCGCGACTAACCGTCCGGACGTTCTGGACCCGGCGCTGCTGCGTCCCGGCCGTTTTGACCGCCGCGTGGTCGTCGGGCATCCCGATTTGAAGGGCCGCGAAGCGATCCTTCGCGTCCATACCAAGAAGGTTCCTCTGGCCGATGACGTCAATTTGACCGTACTGGCCCGCGGCACACCAGGCTTCGCGGGAGCCGATCTGGCCAACCTGGTGAACGAAGCGGCGCTGGTGGCCGCGCGCCAGAATCGTAAGGTCGTCACCCAGTGGGATTTCGAGCTGGCCAAGGACAAAGTGATGATGGGCGTGGAGCGCAAGAGCCTGATCATCAGCGACGAACAGAAAGAGATCACCGCCTATCACGAAGCGGGACACGCGCTGGTGGCCGCTCTAACGCCCACCGCCGATCCTTTGCACAAGGTGACCATCATCCCGCGCGGGATGGCGCTGGGCCTAACCATGCAGTTGCCTTTGGATGATAAGCAGACCTATCGCAAGGAGTTTCTCGAGGCCGATCTTGCTATCCTGATGGGCGGACGCATCGCCGAGGAGTTGTTCCTGCACCACATGACCACGGGTGCGAGCAACGATATTGAACGCGCGACGGACATGGCTCGCAAGATGGTGTGCGTCTGGGGCATGAGCGAACTGGGCCCGCTGAGCTTCGGCAAGCGCGAAGAGCAAATCTTCCTGGGCCGTGAAATCGCCCAGCATCGCGATTACAGCGAAGAGACGGCCATCCGCATCGACGAGCAGGTGAAGAAGCTGGTCGAGGGCGGCTATCAGCGCGCCAAGAAAGTCATTGAAGAGCACGCCGACGCGCTGGAACGGATCGCCAAAGCTCTGCTGGAGCGCGAAGTTCTGGACGGCGCCGAAGTCACGCAATTGATCAACGGCCAGACGCTGGCCGCCGTGCAACCTCCTCCGCCCGAAGGCGGCGACGGAACCCACTTGGTGATCAAGCCGGAGAAGCCGGAGAATCGCCGGCCGGGCATGCTCGAAGGCGGACCTCAGCCCGCGTGATTCCCGCGTTCCGCGTTTACCTGTTCGACCTGGATGGCACGCTGGTGGACTCCGCGTCCGATATCTGCGGAGCCATCCAGGCAACGTTGCACGCACGCGGACGCACGGACGTTCCCGATTCCACTCTGCGCCGTTACATCGGCCGCCACCTGTTCGACCTGTTTGACGACTTGGGCTACCCCGCGGCTACGCACGAACCGATGCTGCAGGAATATCGCGTGATTTACGCGGCAGGCAAGCATTCCAAGACCAGAGTCTATGACGGCGTGCCCGAAATGCTGGCGTCGCTGGAGGGCTTGAAGTCTACCGCGACCACCAAGGGCACTCCCATGACGCGCGTCGTGTTGGAACAATTCGGCCTGATTAAGTTTTTCAACCACGTGCAGGGAACCGATGGATTCCCAGCTAAGCCGGAGCCGGACGTGATTCTCAAATCCCTGGAACTGTTTGGCGTGGCTCCAGCAGAATGTCTCATGATCGGCGACGCGCCTAGCGATATGGCCGCGGGCCGCAAAGCAGGAGTAAAAACCTGCGGCGTCCGCTACGGCTACGGCGATCCAAAGGAAATGGCCGAATTCACGCCCGATTACTGGATCGACAGCCCCGTAGATCTAACTACTCATCCCTGAGTGCTGCCAAATCCAACCGGCCCGTGTAGATCGCCATCCCGAGCGCCGCGTCGATGTTCATAGCCTTCAACGCCCGGATGTCTTCGACGGTCGTGATGCCTCCCGCCGCCGTGATCTCATGCGAGGTCGCGGCGCGCAGGCGACGAAACCAGTCCAGATCCGTGCCTTGCATCATGCCTTCTTTGTCCACATAAGTACAGAGAAAGCCTGCGCAGAAGGGTTCCAGACGCCCGATGACCTCTTCGGCCGTAAAATCCGTGGCTTCCTGCCAGCCCTTCACCACGATCTTGCCGAACTTCGAATCGAGCGCGATCAAAATGCTCTGTGGGCCAATTGCCGCGGCGATTTTTTCCATCGCGGGCGTGACTGCGGCCGTGCCGACGATCACACGATGCGCGCCCTGCTCGATCAATCTGCGTGCGCGATCCGGGGTCCGCACGCCTCCGCCGATGCGGCACTTGGCGCGGGAAGCAAGCAGTTCGACCAGCGCCGAATTCTCGCCTCGCCCCATGGCGGCGTCCAGATCGATCACCTGGATCTCCGGAAAGCCCGCGAATTTCTCCAGCATTTTCAGCGGACCGTCGCCTTCCAGAGCCTTATCGCGGCCTTGCACCAGCTGCACGACCTTGCCGTCCATCAGATCGATGCAAGGAATAATCATATCCGCACCACCGCGCCATTGGCGGAAAGAAACGTCTTCAAGTCGCCCACCGTATACGTCCCATAGTGAAAAATCGACGCCGCTAGGGCCGCGTCCGCGCCCGCTTCGCGAAACACTTCGAGGAAATCCTCAGGCTTGCCCGCGCCACCCGATGCGATCACGGGCACTCCAGTCGCCTCGCGCACGGCTCGCGTGAGCGCGCAATCGAAGCCCGTCTGCACGCCGTCGGTGTCCATCGAGGTCAGCAGAATCTCGCCCGCGCCCAGTGCTTCGCCGCGCTTCGCCCATTCCACCGCGTCGATGCCTTCGTCATGACGTCCTCCCCTGGTGAAGACGTTCCATCCGCCGTGGGCATTGCGCCGCGCGTCGATCGCCAGCACCACGGCCTGCGCACCGAATTCGCGCGACAGCTCGGAAATCAGTTCCGGACGCCGCACCGCTGCCGTGTTGACGCTCACCTTGTCCGCGCCCGCATGCAGAATCTTGCGCGCGTCTTCCACCACGCGGATGCCTCCGCCCACGGTCAGCGGAATGAAGACCTCGCGCGCCGTGCGCGCCACCACATCCACCATGGTTTCGCGATTGTCGCTCGACGCCGTGATGTCCAGGAACACCAGCTCGTCCGCTCCCTGCTCGTTGTAGCGCGCCGCCAGTTCCACCGGATCGCCCGCGTCGCGCAGGTTCACGAAGTTCACGCCCTTCACAACTCGTCCCGCGGTCACGTCCAGGCAGGGAATAATACGCTTTACGAGCATACGAAGTTGCTCACAATCTTCAATCCCACCGCGCCCGATTTCTCGGGATGAAATTGCACGGCACTCACGTTTGCGTGTTCAATCACGGCAGCGAACGGCACCCCGTACAGGCACGTCGCCGACGCCTCCGGCACTGCGGGCGCATAAAAACTGTTGGCAAAATAAACGAACGGCGAATCGCCCGTGCCCTGAAGCAGCCGCGATTCACGCCTGCGGTCCAGCGAGTTCCAGCCCATGTGCGGCACGCGCGCATCGCCCTGAAACCGCTTGATTTCGCCTTTAAATAGGCCCAAACCACAAGCTTCGGGCGCTTCCTCGCTGGTCTCGAACAGCGCCTGCAACCCGAGGCAGATTCCCAAAAACGGAACGCCCGCGCGAATCCTCTGGAGCAACGCCTCGCGCACTTGCATGTCATCCAAAGCGCGCATCATTTGCCCGAAGTGTCCGACGCCCGGCAGAATAATCTTCGTCGCACGCTCGAGCGCCGCCGCGTCACGAACCAGTTCATACTGCGTGCCGATCGTCGCCAGCGTATTTTCAACTGACCGCAAGTTGCCCGCGCCGTAATCGAGAATCGAAATCACAGCAGACCCTTGGTTGATGGCAGTTGATCCTTCAAGCGCGCGTCCTTGGAACACGCATACTTCAGAGCCCGCGCGAAGCCTTTAAATACAGCCTCAATCTTGTGATGATTCGATCGCCCGTAGAGCACCTTCACGTGCACGTTGGCTGCCGCCTTGTTCACAAAGCCATCGAAAAAGTCGTGCACCAGCTCCGTTTGTAGATCGCCCACCATCCGAACCTTCACCTTGTCTTTATAAACCAGCGCCGGACGCCCGCCCAGGTCGAGCGCGACCACGGCCAGCGTTTCGTCCATCGTCTGCACGAAATAGCCGGCGCGATTGATGCCCTTGCGGTCGCCCAGAGCCTTTGCAAAAAGCTCCCCCAGCGCGATACCGACGTCTTCCACGGTGTGGTGCTGGTCGACGTCCAGGTCGCCCGAGCATTTCAGCGTCAGATCGAAGCCGCCGTGTTTAGTGAACAGCTCCAGCATATGATCGAAAAAACGAATGCCGGTGGAAATGTTGTAGACCCCCAGGCCTTCGATCTTCAACGCGGCTTTGATGCGCGTCTCTTTCGTATTGCGTTCGAGTGTTGCTTTTCTCACAGCACACCTTCAATTTCGTTGATGTTTTCGATGATGGCCATGGCGCGCTCGGCTTCGAACAACTTCACCAGGTCGGCGCGGCGCGAATGCGTTGCCGCCGCGATGCCGATGAACGGCACGCTCGCCGCGCTGGCCGAGCGCGCGTCGTCCACCGTATCGCCGACGTAAATGAGCTTGCGTCCCGGCTTCAGGCGCTGGATCGTGTGCAGCCCTTCCGGTGCGGGCTTGCCGTTCACTACATCGTCGGCGCAGATCATCGGATCGAAGCGCAGCGCAGGCGCGAAGCGGTTCAGCGAAATGTCGGCCTCATAACGCAGGCGTCCGGTGAAGATCGCCAGCTCGTAGGATGCGCACAGACGTTCCAGGAGGCCCGGCTGCGGGAACCACAGCTCGCGGCGAATGAGGCCGTCGCCGTTTTGGCCCAGAAAACGCTCGTTGAACGCGGTCACTACATCTTCGTACGGCACGTTTACGCCGAGGTCCGCCGCGATCTTTTGCGACAGCGCCCAATCGTTATTCCAGCCGCCCCGATTCTTATATTCCTGGATGCGGTCGCGCGTAACGGTCTGCCCGGTGAAGTGCGCCACCGTCTGCACGATGGCTTCGCGATAGCTCTCCGAAACCTCGGTAAGCACACCGTCCATGTCGAATACGATTATCGAATCCACAATTTTTCCATTTCCGCTAAAAAACGTTCGATTTGCTCGCGGGTGCCGATCGTCACGCGGACGCAGCCGGGAATTTCGTAGCTGCGGTCGCGCACCAGCACGCCGCGTTCGCGGAGCGCGTCGCGAATCTCAATGGCGCGATCGCCGGCGTGGAATAAAATGAAATTCGCCTCGCTGGAATAGGTCCGGATGCCCAGCTTGTGCAGGCCCTGGTACGCGATTACGCGAGCGGCCAGCACTTCGTCCACGTAGCGATCCACATAAGAGCGATCCCGAATCGCCGCGCGCGCCGCCAGCGCCGCTAGCGTGTTGACGCTGTAGGGCGACTGCGCCTTTTTCATCCACGCGACGTTCTCGGCGCAGGAAAACAGGCATCCGCAGCGCATCGCGGCCATGCCGTAGACCTTTGAAAACGTCCGGCTGACGAACAGGTTCCTGTAGCGGCGAATCCAGGGCAGTGCGGTGATGCCGCAGAACTCGAAGTACGCCTCGTCGATCAACACCGCGGCGCCGGTCGATTCGAGAATGCGCTGAATTCTTTCGAGGCCGATCGTCGTACCAGTCGGGTTGTTGGGGTTCGCGATCAACACGGCCCGCGTGCCTGCGGAGAGCGGTAGCTTTTCCGGAAAGGAAAGGTCGCTGCAATAGTCGACCTCGCGCACATGTGCACCCATCACTTCCGCGTAAAATTTGTACATCGCGTACGACGGCTTCATCACCACCACCTCGTCGCCGGCTTCGACGAACGTGTTTATCAGCACCTGAATCGCCTCATCGGTGCCGTTGGTCAACGTAAACTCACTCTCGTCCACTTCGAAGAATGCGGCTAGCTCACGCATCGCGTCCACGTATTCGGGATAAATCGAGAGCTGCGATGCGGTGAGATGCTCGCGCAAGAACTCGATCACTGCTGGCGAGCAGCCAACGGTGTTCTCATTAAAATCCAGGCGCAGCTTGCCTTCGCGTCCCGCGCTGGGCGGGTGATACGGAGCCATTTTGCGCACCGCCTCGCGCGGCTTAATCATCGAATCTCGCCTCCACCGATCGCGCGTGCGCTTCCAAACCCTCGGCGCGTGCCAGCGTGGTAATCGCGGGTTTGAGCTCGAGCAGCGTGGGCAAGGGCAGTTCCTGCGTGGAGATCACCTTCACGAAATCCGCCGCCGACAAGCCTCCGCGCAACCGCGCCGCGCCCGATGTGGGCAGCACGTGATTCGGGCCCGATGCGTAATCGCCCGCCGCTTCCGGGCTCGATGAGCCCAGAAACACTGCACCCGCGTGCTTGATCCCCGCGAGCAACGTCGGATCGTGCAGCGACAGATGCTCCGGCGCGAGGCGATTCGAAAACTCGACCGCCTGCTCAAGTTTGTCGACAATCACGATCGCTCCGTTATTCTCAATCGACGGACGCGCCACGGCAGCGGTCGGCAGAATGGCCAATTGGCGTTCCACTTCTAGGACCACCGCTTCGGCGAGTGTACGCGATGTGGTTAATAAGAT